>Ga0187885_10000106_pt1 | contig 99098 bp, 78 predicted proteins | sample June2016WEW_20_1_3_FD_132970 | JGI IMG/M metagenome (GOLD analysis project Ga0187885, IMG submission 132970) | Peatland microbial communities from SPRUCE experiment site at the Marcell Experimental Forest, Minnesota, USA - June2016WEW_20_100 | ecosystem: Environmental > Terrestrial > Soil >...
CGGCGGGACGATCAGCTTGATGCCGTGCGGGGCCACGGCGATGTCCAGGGGGGCGAACGGCCCCAAGTCGCCGTCCACCTCCGAGGGGACGGGACGGTCGGTCTCGATCCGCACGCGCCGCACACGGCGGTACAGCACGTCGCCTTTGAGGGGGTGGCGGCGCAGCAGCGTCCAGGCGGCGTGCAGCATGAGGGCGGTCTGCTCCCGGCAGGAGAAGACCACCAGGTCCAGCAGGCCGTCGTCGTAGCGCGCGTCGCGGCAGATGCGCAGACCCACGGCGTAGCGCGAGATGTTGCCCACGAACGCCAGGCCGAAGTCGTCGAAAATCCGCTCTCCGTCGGCCACGATCTGCAGCCGCGGGAAATCATGCTCCCAGAACGTCCGCCACAGCGGCCAAAAGTAGCTCAGGTGCGAAATATGTCCCGTGCGGGTGGCGGTCAGGCGGCGGACGACCTCGCCGTCGAAGCCCACGCCGATGATCAGCAGGAAGGTATGCCCGTTGACCGTGCCCACGTCGCAGTTGGCCACCCGTCCGGTCTGGAGCACCTTGACGATGCGCCGCGGCTCGGCGGGAATGTGCAGCTCCTTGGCCAGCAGGTTCTCCGTGCCGATGGGGCACGCCAGGATGGGCACGGCCGTGCCGGCCAGGCCCGCGGCGACTTCGTGCACCGTGCCATCGCCGCCCCAGACGACCACAGCCGCGGCCTTGCCGGGCAGGTCGCGGACGTAGCGAGTCGCGTCGTCGGGACCGGTGGTGACGTATTCCACCATGCCGATCCCCGCCTCCGTCATGGCCTGGCGGAAGTCGGACACCAGCAGGTGCCGCCCGCCGTAACCGCTCTGCGGGTTGATCACCAGGTAGACCGGCAAATTTTTATCCAACACAGCCATTGAATTGCGATCTATCGAAAGCGTTGCAGTCGGAGGGGGCGCCGCTATAATACCCGATTTGCCGCAGCGGGCCAACCGCCTGCCTGCGGCCTGAACCCGTAGACATCCCGGGAGACCGCCCCATGGAACAGGCCGTGACGACAGATGCGATATCGGCTCTTTTTGCCAAGGAGACCTGGACGTTCGAGGATTACCAGGAGCTTGGCCGCCAACTTTCCGCGACCACGGCCGAGGGCCGCAGCGTCCAGGCGCTGCTCCTGGAGTCCGACGCCGCCGCCGGAGCCCCCAAAGGCGCCGCGGCCGTCAAGGCGGGCATCGTCCGCTACATGCTCTGCCGCTTCTCCAAGGCGCTGGACGCCTTCGCCGACGCCACCGACAACAAGGACCGCCGCTACTTCCAGGCCCTGTGCTACAAGAACCTCTTGAAGTACGACAAGGCCCTGGAGGAGCTGGAGCGGGCCAAGGACAGGGGTTTCGACGCCGTCGAGATCGACCTGGAGACGGCCGAGGTTAAGGCCCTGGTGGGCCAGTTCCCCGAGGCCGCCAAGATGCTGTCGAAGCTGGAGGCCAAGGCCGGCTCGTCGGCCAAGTTCCTCTACGTCCGCGGATTGGTGGACGAGTTGAGCGGCTTCGGCCAACGGGCGGCTGAGGCGTACGAGAAGGCCCGGACCGCCGACCCCGATTTTGCCCCCGCGACGTTCCGCCTGGCCTACTTCTGTGATCTCCATGGCGACGACGAGCAGGCCGTCACGCTTTACAAGGAATGCCTGGCCCATGTGCCGGTGTACGCCAACGCCCTGATGAACCTGGCGGTGATCTACGAGGACGTCGGTCAGTACGACAAAGCCGTTGGCTGCCTCAACCGGGTCCTGATGGTCCAGGGCGACCACGCCCGGGCGAGGCTGTTCCTCAAGGACGCCTACGCCTCGCGGACGATGTACTACGACGAGGACCAGGCCGAGCGGATCGCTCGGCGCAACGCCGTGCTGGAGACCCCCATCAGCGATTTCGAGCTGTCCGTCCGCGCCCGCAACTGCCTCAAGAAGATGAACATCGCCACGCTGGGCGACCTGGTCCGCACCACCGAGGCCGAGCTGCTGGGCTACAAGAATTTCGGTGAGACCTCGCTGAAAGAAATCAAGGACATGCTGACCGCCAAGGGCCTGCACCTGGGCCAGGCGCTGGAGGAAACCGAGCTTCCGCCCGGCCGGCTGGACGCGATGGCGGCCAAGGCCCGCAACGAGGGCATCCTGGCCACGCCCGTCGAGCAGATCGAATTCTCCGTCCGCGCCCGCAAGGCGATGGAAAGCCTCAAGATCACCACCCTGGGCCAGTTGGCCTCCAAGACGGAGGCGGACCTGCTGGCCTGCAAGAACTTCGGGCAGACCAGCCTGAACGAGATCCGCCAGCGCCTGGCCGAGTACGGCCTGCGCCTGCGCGAGACGAACTGACGGCGGCACGCCATGCCCACCGGACGAATCATGGCTCGCCTGGGGCGGTCGCGTCCTACGGGTCTGCGGGCCGCGGCGCCGGTCGCTCTGCTGGCGGCGGCGGCGATGGCGGTCGCCGGCCTGCTGGCCAGTTGCGCCCGCGAGAAAGCCACCTGGCGCCAGCCCCTGACGCTGCGAAACGTCCCCACCATCCGCGTGCGGCTGACGGCCCCGCCCGTCGGGGCCGCGGAAATCTCCAGCACCGCCGGCTACCGCCTGTGGGTGGACGGCAAGCTCATCAGCCAATCCGCTGACGCCATGCCCGTGGCCACCATGCGCCACGGCGGCGGCCGGTGGAGCTTCAACGCCTTGTCGGTGGAGGGCAGCGAGGCGATGCTGGAACCCACCGGCGGCTTCCTGCGTGTGGGCAAGACGTCCTATCGCGGCCGGCTGCGGCTCGTAGCCGACGCCAACCAGTTCACCCTTATTAATGATGTCGACCTGGAGAGCTACCTGGCCGGTGTGCTGTCGGAGGAGCTGTACCCCGCCTGGTCGCCGGCGACCTACCAGGCCCTGGCCGTCGCCGCCCGGACGTTTGCCCTCTATCAGATGAAGACCGCCGGGATCGGGCGGGACTTCGACGTGGGCGACGATCAGGCCTCGCAGGTCTACGGCGGGGCCTCCGCCGAGACGGACAAATCCTGGCGGGCCGTGCGGGCGACCCACGGCCAGGTGCTGGCCTACGGGCCACCGGGCCAGGAGCGAATCTTCCTGGCCCAGTACTCCGCCTGCTGCGGTGGGGTGGTCAACGGCGCGGCGGTGATCCGTCAAAGCCCCGACATCCCGCCCCTGGCCGGCGGGCAGCGATGCGACGATTGCCGCCAGTGCCCCAAGTACCGCTGGGGGCCGGTGTCCATCCCTAAGGCCGAGGTGTACCGCGCCGCGGCGCAGGCGTACCCCGCCGTCGCCAACCTGGGGAGCCTGGCCACCGTCAAAGTCGCGTCCGCCACCGTCTACGGCCGGCCCGTGTGGCTGGACCTGGTCGGTCCCGGCGGCCACAGCGTCCGCCTGCGGGCCGAGGACCTGCGGGGGGCCCTGCTGCACAGCGGCCTGCCCGCCACCAAGCAGCTCTATTCGATGAACTGCCGCATCGAGGACGCCGGCACGGCCATCGAGTTTGCCGACGGCAAGGGCTTCGGCCACGGCGTGGGCCTGTGCCAGTGGGGGGCCCAGGGCAAGGCCGAGCGGGGTTGGCAGGCGAATGAAATCCTGCGGTTCTATTATCCCGAATCGCGCGTCCAGGCCGCCTACTAATGCCTGGCGCATCCGGCGGTCGCGTTGATTCACCCGCGGGCGTTTCGCTAGAATGGGGTCATACGACGGCCGCACCTTTCCAGCGCGGGAAACGAAACCCTTGGAAGGCCTATCGGCCGGGAGTTGTTTCATGGCGGAAGCCGGTTTGACATCCAAGGACTTGGCGCAGCTGTCCGGTACGGCTGAATTGATGGAGCGCCTCTGGGCGCCCTGCCGGTTCGGCTGCCCCGTCCACGCCGACGTGCGGAGCTACCTGGAGTGCATCGCGCAGGGGCGGTTCGTCGACGCCGTCGACGTCATCCGCCGCAACCTGCCGTTCGCCTGCGTGTGCGGGCGGGTCTGCCACCATCCCTGCGAGGCCAACTGCCGCCGCAACGACGTGGACTCCGCCGTCGCCATCCGCGAGCTGAAACGGTTCGTGGCCGAGCAGGCCGGGGCCAAAGAGCCGGCGGTCCGTAAGGCCGCCGCGCAGGACCGCCAGACCGTCGCGATCATCGGCGCCGGCCCGGCCGGGCTGTCCGCGGCGCTGGAGCTGGCCAAGGCCGGCTACCGGCCGACCGTCTTTGAGAAATTCCCCCGCGCCGGCGGCGTGCCCGCGACGGCCATCCCCGTCTATCGCCTGCCGCGCGACGTGCTCCAGATGGACGTGGACTGGATCTGCGCCCACGGCGTGAAACTGGCCACCGGCGTCGCCGTCGGGAAGGATAAGACCCTCGACCAGCTTTTGTCGGAAGGCTTCTCAGCTGTGCTGATTGCCGCGGGCCTGTCGCGCAGCCGCCCGCTGCCCCTGCCCGGCGACCAGGGCGCTGGCGTGCACGGGGCGCTGGAGTTCCTCACGGCGGCGGCCATGGACCGCGCGCCCGCGCTGGGCAAGGACGTGCTGGTCATCGGCGGCGGCAACGTGGCCACCGACGCCGCCCGCACGGCCCTGCGTGCCGGCGCCGGCCGCGTGCGGATGATGTGCCTGGAGGCGAGCGAAGAGATGCCCGCCTTCCCCTGGGAGCAGGCCGAGGCCCAGGAGGAAGGCATCGAGTTCATTCATCGCCGCGGGCCAACCGAGGTGCGACGGGCCGGCGGGCGGATCACGGGCGTCGCGACGCGGCGCGTCACGCGCGTGTTCGACGAGCAAAAGCGATTCGACCCGCGCTATGATGACGGCGACGTATCCATCGTCGAGTGCGACACGGTCATCCTGGCCATCGGCCAGGCGGCGGAGTACGGGTTCCTCGCCGGAAGCACCGTGAAGCTCAACGCCCGAAAGCAACTGGAGTACAACCCCGCCACCTGCCAGACGAACGTCCCGGCCGTGTTCGCGGCCGGTGAGATCGTCACGCCGCCCGGCTCGGTCGTCGAGGCCTGCGCCAGCGGGCAGCGGGCCGCGCGGGCGATGGATCTGTTCCTCCGCGGCTTGCCGATCGTGCTGGACGATGTGCTACCGCCCCACATCGACAAGATCGCCCCCGCCACCGCCGATTTGGTCCGCAAGGTCCGCCGCGAACCCGTAGCCGCCCAGCCTCCCCAAGTCCGCCGCAAGAACTTCGCGGAGGTAGACCACAGTTACCGCGCGTCGACGGCCCTGCACGAGTCGCGCCGCTGCATGGGCTGCGGCTCCGGCGCCGAGGTGCTCACCGACAAATGCGCCGCCTGCCTGACGTGCCTGCGCGTCTGCCCGTTCGACATTCCCGTCGTGACCGACGTGGCCCGCATCGACCCGGCCCTGTGCCAGGCCTGCGGCATCTGCGTGGCCGAGTGCCCCGCCAACGCCATCGTGCCCCGCGGCCATGAACCCGGCTGGCTGGGCCGCCTGACGGCGGCGGCGCTGGCCGAGGGCTCGCCCAAGCGGATCGCCTACGTCTGCGGCCACCTGGCCTCGCAGGATGATTGGCTCGCCCGCGGCGAAGGCGCCCCCGGCGTGCGGGAAATCTACCTGCCCAGCATGGGCGCCATCGCCACCGGCGACCTGTTGGCGGCCTTTGAGCAAGGGGCCGAGGCGGTCTTCCTGCTGACCTGCCAGGATGCGGCTGAGCGATACCCCTCCGCCACGGTCCGCCTGCGGAAGCGGGCGGCCCAGGCGCGGCAGATGCTCAAGGCCGCCGGGATCAAGTCCAACTGCCTGGCGATGTTCGAACTGACGCGGTTCACCCGGCCGGCGATCCGCGAGACGCTCGCCGAGGCCGTCGCCAAGCTGGCCGCCGCCAAAACCAAAGCCAAGGCCAAGTAAAGGCGGGGAGAGCACGATGATTGTTGCCAAGAAAAAGCTCATCAAGGAAATCGCCGAGAGCCTTTCCGGCTGCAAGCGGGTGCTCGTCGTCGCCTGCGGCAGTTGCGTGACGGTGTGCCTGTCGGGCGGCGCCAAGCAGGCCGACGAATTGGCCAGCCAGCTCCGCCTGGCCGCCCGCGCCGCCGGAGGGAAGCTAACCGTCGATACCGACTGCATGGAGCGCCAGTGCGACCGCGAGTTCGTCAGCCAGCTCACGCACGATCCCAAGAATTACGACGCGGTGCTGTCCATTGCCTGCGGCGTGGGCGTGGGCTTTATGAGCGAGCTATTTCCGGCCGCCCGCGTCCTGCCGGGGCTGAACACCACCTTCTACGGCGCGGCCACGGCCGACGGCGTGTGGGAGGAGTACTGCCACGGCTGCGGCGACTGCGTGCTGGCGATGACGGGCGGCGTGTGCCCCATCGCCCGCTGCTCCAAGAGCCTGGTCAACGGGCCCTGCGGCGGCACGACCAAGACGGGCAAGTGCGAGGTCTCGCCCGACATGGACTGCGGCTGGCACCTGATCTACGAGCGTGCCAAGGCCGCCGGACGCCTGGAAGCGCTGCGGGCATTGCCTGTCCAAAAACCCCGCAACTGGGCCAAGGACCGCAGCGGCGGGGCGCGGCGGCTTATCCACAAGGAACTCACCAACCCGGAGGACGGTCGATGAGCGAAGCGGTCAGCAAGCTTCAGGCGGAACTGGAGGCCAGGCACTTCGTCGTCACCGGTGAGATCGGACCGCCCAAGGGCACGAACGTCGAGCCCTGCCTGCACGAGGCCGAGAAATATCTCAAGGGCAAGGTCGTCGCCGTCAACGTGACCGACCTTCAGACGGCCGTCATGCGATTAGGCTCGCTGGTCGTCAGCAGCCTGCTGGTGCAGCGCGGCATCGAGCCGGTCTTCCAGATGGTCTGCCGCGATCGCAACCGCCTGGCCTTGGAAAGCGACCTGCTCAGCGCCTACGTGCTGGGCATCCGCAACGTGTTAGCGCTGACGGGCGACCACGTGGCCCTGGGCGACCACAAGGACGGCATGGCGGTGTTCGATCTGGACTCCGTGGGGTTGCTTGGGGCGATCTCCACGCTGGAAGCCGGCCACGACATGGGCCTGGATTCCAAGGGCCAACCCAACGTGCTGGACGGGTCGCCGAAGTTCTTTTCCGGCTGCTGCGTGACACCCTGCACCGACGACGTGGAGATGCAGATCCTCAAGCTGGAGAAAAAAGTCGCCGCCGGCGCGCAGTTCGTCCAGACCCAGGCCGTGTACGACCCCGGGACGTTCGAGACGTTCATGCGGCGGGTGGAGCACCTGAAAGTCCCCGTGCTGGTGGGCATCGTGATGCTGAAATCCGCCGGCATGGCCAAGTACATGAACAGCTCCGTGCCCGGCGTGTCGGTGCCGGACCAGGTCATCCAGCGGATGACTGATTGCGCAAAGGACGACCGGGAAAAAGTCTCCGTGGACATCTGCGGCGAAATCATCCGCGCGGTCAAACCCTTCTGCCAGGGTGCGCACCTGATGACCCTGGGCTGGGACCACCTCGTGCCGGACATTATCAAAGCGGCGGGATTGGCCTAACCGGGGGGAGTGTCCCATTAAAAAATTTCGGCGTGCGGACGTCCCTGTCCGCACGCCCGTCCGTGAATCTTCTATCGCGACGGAATCCTTCCATCGCGTCAGACGGCGGCTGTCCTTAGGTGATCTGGTCCGTGAGTAACTCGATCACCTTGGATGCCGCCAGGGACTTATTTCCCATGGGGCTCATCCACTTCAGTTTGCCGTTCTTGGCGAGCACGGCTTCCATCCGCTGCACGGCCAGGATCACCGAGGAGTGGTTCTTGCCCATGGCCTGGCCGATTTCGGGGTAGCTCATCTGCGTGTGCCGCCGGGCCAGGAACATGGCCACCATGCGGGCGGTCGAGACGGTCTTGGTGCGGCGGGTAGAGTGGATGTCGGCTGGCGTGATGCCGAAGAACGCGGCCGCGACGGCCTCGATGTCGCCCAGCGTGACGGCGCTGTCGGTGCGGGCCAGGTGGTCGGCCAGGGCTCCGGCGGCCAGGTCCACGGTGACTTTTTGGCCCTCCAGCGTCGAGATGGCCGCCAGCTTCACCAGCGCGCCCTCCAGCTCGCGGACCGAACCGTGAATGTGCTTGGCGACGTATTGCAGGGCCTCGTCATCGGCTTGGAGTTTCAGCGGCTTGGCCTTGCGGCGGAGGATTTCCATCCGCGTGGCCTGATCGGGCGGGTCGATCTTGACGACCATGCCCGCGGCGAAGCGGCTGACGAGCTGGGCGTTCAGCTCGCCGACAAGTTTCGGCGCGGCGTCGCTGGCCAGGACCACCTGCTTGCCCGCGGCCTCGATGGCGTTGTAGGTGTGCAGGAACTCGTCCTGCGTGGCCTTCTTGGCGGCTAGGAAGTGCACGTCGTCGATGGCCAGCAGGTCCAGCCGGCGGTAGCGGGCGCGGAACTCGTCGGTCTTCTTGGCGCGCAGGGACGTGATGAATTCGTTGGTGAACTGCTCGCCGGTGACGTAGCGCCACGCGATCGGCCGGCCGTCGCGCTGCCGGCGGTCGGCGGCGTTGCAGATGCCCTGGAGCAGGTGCGTCTTGCCCACGCCGCAGGAGCCGTGGATGAACAGCGGATTGAACGGCGCCTTCTCGCCGCCGATCACCGCCAGCGCGGCCGAATACGCCAAGCGATTGCCAGCGCCGACGACGAAGTCCTTCAGGCTGTACTTCAGCTCCGCTTGCGCCGCGGCACGTCGCGGGCGCGTCAAGCCCTGGGCGGCCTTGGAGACCATGTCGGCCTGGACGTCCAGGTGGCTGCGGCGGAGCTGGCCGGTCAGCGACGGATCGATGGTCACCACCACCACCGCCGCCCGCCCCGTGCACTTGGCGGCGGCCGAGGCCAGATCGCCCTGGTAGTGCGTCTCGATCCAGTGGGCCACGAAGGGGTTGGGTACCGCGACCTTAATCCGGCCGTCTTCCAGACTTACGCGAGTGCCATGCTTGAACCACGCGTTGAATTTGCCCGAGCCGATCCGCTCCGCAAGCATCTCCAGTACGGCGTTTACGGCACGGCTATCGGCGCAGACTAATTCCGTCGTACTATTCATGCCTGCTCCCTCAAGAACGGTGGGGGCTGATGCGGTCAGCGGCCCTAGAACGACTGGCCGCGGCGGCGCCCAAGAAGCGTCACGAAGGCACCAAGTGCTTTTCTGCGACAACAGCGACACCTGCAACCACTGCGACAGGAGAAAATTTATCGCTGCCTTTGGAAGCGGTCAACGACAAAGCGGCCACATTGTTATCCACACCTTCCAACACCTTGTCGTTTCGTAAAGTTGGGGCACAAAAAAATCTTTCATCCACAGGTTGTTCACAAAACGCCGCTTTCGGAGCGCGCCGAGGCGTTTGGGAACAGCACGTAGGCCCATTGGCGCCGCATGACGCGGTAGCCTTCGGATTCGTAAAGGCGCTTGGCATAACTATTTTTGTCGTCCACCGCCAGCTCGATCCTTTCCAGGCCGCGAGCCTTCGCATCGGCGGCGGCGTGGCGGAGCATGCACCGGCCTAGGCCCTGCCCACGGAAGCGAGGCGCCACGCCGAGGTACACGATCTCGGCGGAGTAGCCCGCGGTCGAGTCGTTCATCAGCACGCAGCCGGCCGCGGCGCCGCCGACGTCGACGATCCACCACGAGCGCGGGCGAAACACGCCGCTGGCCCGGTGACACGTGATGACGTCGTCGATGCTCCGGCGGCCGTGCAGCGGGGGACAATCCAGCGAGTCCTCGTACGTGGCGGTGATGACGCTTGCTAGCTCTTCCATGCTGAACTGCTCGGCCGATCGCCAGCTTATTTCGCCGGCGCGGCCGCGAGGGCCGGAGCTTGGGCCCGGCGATTCGCCACCGGCGGCCCAGGCCAGCGCCAACCGCATGTGCGCCAGCCGGGCCAGCGGGGAGAATCCCGCCGCCTGCACCATGGCCAGGTCGGCGTCGTTGCCGTCCTCCACCATGACCTGGACCAGCGCCGCCCCCTGGCTGAGGCCCTCTTGCGCCGCCGCCCGCGACGCCGCGGCCAGGGCTTGGCGGTCCACGCCCGCCGCCTCGGCGGGGCTGTACAGCAGCAGCCCGGTTCGGCCGGGATTGTGCACCACCATCGCGGCCGCGACGCACCGCCGGCCGACGCAGGCCCACCACAGGTCGCCCCGGCGCCCCTGGCTGCGCAAATGTTCCCCCAACGCTTCGGCCCGCGCGGCGATCAGCACGTCGCGACGCGCCCCGCCCAGCAGGAACTCCAAGGCCTGCCGCTGCGCGGCGGCGGGAACGGGGGACACGGTTACCGGTGGACTCATGGTGAAATGAATCGTACCCGCTGGCTGGCGCGAAAGAAACGCCGCGGCCCGGCAAGACCGGCGAGGCGGCAGTCTCAGTTCGGGCCCCTGGCCGGCGTCTGCATGGGGAAATCTACGGGGTTCCTGAGTTGAACAAGGCCGGCCTGGAAGATCGCGGGGGGTGTCTGGTCTTGCAGCAGTTGCTGTACGCGGGCGGGAAAGTCCGAGAAATAACCGGCGAGGCAGAAAACTTCTTGGTGCGTCCGGTTCCAAAAATAATCCAGCAGTTTCTCCATGTCCTCGGGCATCATGGCGGCGGAAATGACCTGGACGTCGGTTCTGCCGACCTGGATGTAATATAAGTATCGCAACTTTGGGGCAGTCCAGTAGGTCGTGATGACGACGGCGTCGTAAGGCAGGGGGGCGGCGGCCGTCTTCTGGAACATCGCCATGCGGGCAAGGTCCGGCGGCGTGGTCCGGTTCAGCAGGGGATAGTTGGCCAGGAGCACAAATGCCGGGGCAAGGAAGGGGATCGCGGTTCGCAGCCGCGTTGCTTTGTTCCACAAACCCGCGGCGCCGGCCCCCAGCCCCGCCAGCAGGCTCAGGCCCACTAGGCCCGGGACGGTGAACGTCAGGCCGTCCCAGGTGTGGTGCCACAGATAGAAGGCCAGATTGCCGGCGAAGATTCCCCACCCCGCCAGCACCCAGCCGCAATGTCTTCGCCAAGTCCACGTGGCCGCCAGGGCCAGGATCAGCCCAGGCAGCCCAATGCCCACGCCGGCTCCTTCCTCCAGCCCTAAAGCAGGGGTCTTGGAGTCATCCTGCTTTTTTAGCAGATTCAAGCCGGATAACTGGAGGGCATACCGTGTCGCATCCGCTTTCAAATAGATATGAGGCTGGATGGCGTTATCGATCCACGTCAGTCCCAGGCAGTATCGCACGGCGGTGGCGAGCCTGGCTGCGGCCGTCGGCGGGAACGCCGCCTCGCCGAGCAGCACCCGGTCCCGTATCGCATCATCCCGGCACGGCAGGCGTGACGGGTCCTGGTGGTTCAAGTAGCTGGTTACCGAGAACACAAAGGGCAGAACGAATATCACTGCCGCCGCGGCGATCCTGCGCCAACTCAGATGAACCTTCTTGCGGTACGCCCATCCCAGAAAGAGGAAGGCCGGGAGGATGAACAGTTCCGAGGCCCTGTCCCACACGGCCACACCCAGGCAGGCGACGCCCAGATATAGCCAGAGCGCCTTGTTACTCTCGATGAACCGCTGGAGGGCGTACAAGGCCAGCAGGAGGAACATGCCGTAGAAGACATACACCTCCGCCAACGTGGCGTGGGCCCAGTACATGCTGCTGAAGGCCAAGGTGCCGGCCCCCACCAGGCCGGCGGAGATCCGTCCGGTGATCCGGCGGATCGTTCCATAGAGGGCCAACGCGCCGATGGTTCCACAGACGGCCATCATCAGGTTGATCCGCCAGGCCATCTGGCCGCCCAGCGGCAGGTGGCAGAAGAGATACCCCACGGTGACCTCGATCTGATAGCCCGGCGGGTGGCAGACGCCCAGCAGCGGACAGGCATATTGCAATTCGGCGGAATCCCCGGAGGCCGGGCCGGGATGGAGGGTCATCAGATAGACCGCAAACACGACGGCCGCCAGGCCACCCGCCCCCGCCCAGGCGTGCCACTTTTTTCGGCCTTGCGATGGCGGGGAATCCTTCTCTGCCGAAGGCCCACTGAGCTCTTGCTGGAGAGGCTCGTTCATGCACTCTTCCTGCGATTCCGTCGCCGAGCGATGAGAGGAAGTGTAGCTCCAAGCAAAAGTAAGAATCAACGGGCCATAAAACTTCCCGTAAGGTGGAATGTAAAACCACGCCGTGGTCGTAGGCCGGAGGATCTATGTACAAACGCTACCGGCGTCTCCGTACCAGCGCCAGCGTGCCTGCGGCCAGCAGCGCCAAACTCGCCGGTTCGGGGATGGGCGCGTCCGGCGCCGCGGCGGGCGCCAGGCCTGTGGAGCCCCAGTTCCGTGCGATCGAGCCGAAGTCCGTGCTGTCCACGGTGCCGTCGCCGTTGAAATCGCCATCGGTCCAGGTCTTGCCGCTGAGCATCCAGTTCCTGGCCAGCGCGCCGAAGTCGTTGCCATCGACGACGTTGTCGCCCGTGGCGTCGCCGGCCATGGCGCCCTGGAAGGTCACCACGTAAGATTGGGTGTTGGCGTCGATCGCGCCGCGGAAGATCGGCCAGTAGCCGCCGGCGGGATTGTTGGGGTCCAGCAGCAGTTGGCCGGCGATGTTGCTGGTGATGCTGGCGAAGGTCCCGCTCATGCTCGTGGAGGTAATCAGGGCGAACGTGTCGCCTTGATTGGGGCGGTAGCCGTTGAGGCCTTGAACGTTCAGGGCCCCGGCCAGGCTCACGGTCCCGCTGGCACCGATGAGGCTGTGGCCGTTGGAATCCAGTTCCATCGACACCTTGGTAGACCGTCCGCTGCCGGAGTTGATGGTCAGATTGCCGGCCTGGATGGTGGCCGCCTTGGCCACGTAGAGTTCAGCCGTGCTGGAAGTCCCCAGGGCCAAGATCATCGGCCCCGTGGCCGCCAGGCTGCCGCCGGTGATGTTCATCACCCCGTGGGCGTTGCCGTCGTACCCTAAAATCGTGCTGCCGCCGGAGGTCAGCAAGCCGCCGCTGAGATTGAACGTCCCGTCGGAGCCGGCATACTCTCCCACGTAGAGCGCGAATCGCACGAGGTTGGTTCCGCCGGATTGGTTGAACGTTCCCCGCCCGGTGTATCCCACGTTCTGAGACCATAGCGTTCCCAGGGATCCGCCAGCCAGGTCGTACGTCCCGTCGGCGCCGGCGTACTGCCCCAAAAACAGGTCCGTGACGATGTTGGTTCCGCCGGACTGGCTGAAGTTTCCCGTTCCCACGTAGCCGATGTACTGCGTCTTGGCGCGGAGCGATCCGCCGCTGAGGTCGTACATTCCGTAGGCATTGGAATCGGCTCCCAAGGTCAGCTCGGTGGCTACCGTGTTCGTTCCGCCGGACTGGCGGAAGACCCCCGTCCCGTCGGTGCCCACCCACTGCGTCCAGGTGCTCAGCGACCCGTTGACCAGGTCGTACGTCCCGCAGGCGCCGGTGTTGTAGCCCAGGTGGAGGCTTTGCGTTCCCGTGCTGGTCCCGCCGGACTGGATGAAGTTCCCCGTGCCGTTGAAGCCGACGTACTGGTCGCCGTCCATCCGCAGCGATCCTCCGCTGAGGGTGTAGGTTCCGCTGGCGCCACTGTCGGCTCCCAGGATGAGATAATCTCCCGTGTTGGTTCCGCCGGATTGATTGGCGACGCCCGTTCCGGAGGCCCCGACGTACTGGGCCAGCGCGCTCAGCGAACCGCCGCTGACCGTCAGTGTGCCGCGGGCGTCGGCCACGCCGCCCAGGATCAGGTCGGTGCCGACGGTCAGCCTCCCGCCCGTGATGGCCAGCTCGGCGTCGGAGCCGGCGGCGTTGGCGACGTACAGCGTCCCGGCCTCCTGGCCGATGTAGCCGACGGTGGCCTTGCCGGAGTCGATCTCCGTGCAGTCCGCCAGCGTCGGCTGCCAGGGGATGGCCCAGTTGGTGATGAGCTCGTAGCGCCCCGTCCCGCCGGACCAGACGATTGTCGTGGGCGCGGGGATGGGGGCCAGCGAGTTGAGGTATTCTTCCAGATTGGTGTAGCCGTCGTTGTCGAAGTCGCCGTTGTCATTGTTCACGTTGGGGTCTAGGCCGTGGGCGATTGCCCAGCTGGCTGCTATGCCGCCGCCACCGCTGCCATAGTAGTTGGCGTCCCGCGTGGCGACGGGGTACGTCGGCCAGCCGCCGGCGTCGGCGACGCTATTGTAGAAGCTCCCCGACGTGCCGTAGGTGCGGACCTGGGCGATCACGTTGGCGTCCACGGGGTCGCGGTTCCAGGGGAAGGCACCGGCCTGGCTCAGCACGGTCGCCAGGGCCGCGTCGGCGGTCTGGGTGTACACGGGTGGGACGCTGAACGACGCGCCTTTCGGCGTATACGATCCGGTGAACATGCCCCAGCCGGAGGCGGTCCCGTCCAGGACGCCGTTGCGGTCGCCGTCGATCTTGTTGCCGGATTGGTAGATGGCCGTATCGCTGCTGACGCTGTCGAAGGCGAATTGATTGCCGCTGGTCGTGGAGGGGCCGGCAATGCAGTAGTTGCCGACGTAGTTCATGTTCACGTATTCCCCCGGGATGCCGCTGTAGCCGCAGTTGTCGGTCCAGTTGTACATCACGTTGTTGCGGAAATCGAGCGTCAGCAGCTTGTTGTTGTACGTGCCGGCGCGCGGATTGCGGCTGCGGTTGTCCGCATAAAGGCAGTCATGGACGCTCAGGTTGCAGTCCACGTCGGGGCGAAACAGCGAGCCGTAGCTGTGATTGTCGATGTTCAACCCCTCGGCGATGGTGCAATACTGAATGGTGGCGTTGGTGGTTTGCTTGGTTGCGGAGAGCACCTCGTCCTGGCTCCAGGAGGCCGAGCAGTGGTCGATGATGATGTTATTCCCGTAGAGCAGGCCCATGGCATCGACGTCGTTGGTGCCATTCCCCATGCGGCAGCGAATGTGGCGAATCGTCAAGTTATTGCCGTAGACCTCCACGTCGGCGTTCTCTAAGCAGATGCCTTCCCCGGGGGCGGTCTGGCCGGCGATGGTGATGTTCTCCCCGTAGATGTACAGGGTGCTCTGCAACTGGATGGCGCCGGAGACGTCAAAGACGATGGTCCGATTGCTGTAGGTGGGGTTGGCGTAGATGCCGTAGCGCAGCGTGCCGGGAGTGAAATCGTCGGCCAGGCTGGTGACGTGGTACACGTCGCCGCCGCGCCCGCCGGTGGATTCGGCCCCGTATCCCTCCGCCCCCGGAAAGGCCGGGATGGCATAGGCGGACGAGGTGGACAGAATTAGGACCGCAAGCGCCGCGATCCACACATGCATGGACGACCCCAAGGTAACGTGTCTCATGGAAGAACCCTCTCTTTTTATAATCCCTGACCCTTTCAGGCGTGCCACGCTATCTCCCTGCCTGCCGGCAGAGAGATGGAAACGCACTCTGCGGACTAGGAATAAAACCCAGGACAAACGGCGGGAACACACACGAGGGTTCCCACGCATCAGGTCCTGACCCTCTCATCCTAAGGCGGGAACGGACACCATCATACCACGGTTCTTTTACTTTTCGGTCACGGTTCTTTTACTTTTTGGACCCGATTCCAAGACCCAAATGGGTCTCGGAACAACCGGCTTTAAGCTTCAATATCTCCTTAGGTTACGATCGATTTTAGAGGTGTCAAGCGACAAAAAGATACGAAAAGTTTCGTATGCCGGCATGTCTTCTGCCGCTTCCGGCCACCAGCCCGCCGCGACGCACGAGTGCAACCCGTCGTGAAGGCCCTTTTTCGCGATTCGTATTACGATTCAGTAAAAAAGTATTATGACGGCCGTTCCGTCGGCCCTACAATGGGTTGCGGCGCCAAGGCGACGGAGCCTAGGTGCCCTTCCCTGAAAAAAGGTTTGGAATCATGCCGGCAATACTGGCGATGCACATGGCCAACGAGTTGCTCACCCCGCCTGTGGCAGCGGCCACCTTAGTGCTGGCGGCGGTCGTTGTCGCCGCCGCGAGCCTGCGGGCCGGAAACGGAAAAAGGCTCCCCGCCGATCGCGCCCCGCTGATGGGCGTGATGGGCGCGTTCGTCTTCGCCGCCCAGATGATCAACTTCTCCCTGCCGGGCATGCCGGGCACCAGCGGCCACATGGTCGGCGGCGTGCTGCTGGCCATCCTGCTGGGGCCGGCGGCGGGCATCGTCACGATAGCAGCCATCCTCATCGTCCAGTGTCTGCTGTTTCAAGACGGCGGGTTGCTCGCGCTGGGGTGCAACATCATCAACATGGGCGTCGTGCCGTGCCTGGTAGGCTGGGGCGTGTACCGCCTGCTGCTGGGACCGGCCGGGGCGGCCAAGGCGGGCCGGCAATACCTGGCTGCCTGGGCGGCCTGCACGGCGGGCGTCGCCGGCGGGGCGGCGCTGGTGCCGGCGGAGTCGTACGTCTCCGGCGTGCTGCGGATCAACGTCTGGCAGTTCCTCCAGGTGATGGTCGGCATGCACGTGCTGATCGGATTCGTGGAAGGGGCAATCACGTTTGCCGTGCTGGCCTATCTTCGCCGCGTGCGTCCGGCGGCCGTCGGCCTGGCCGGTGCGGAGGGCCCCCCCGGCCGCGTGGGCGGCAAGGGCGTGGTGGTTTCGCTGCTGGTCACGGCCTTGCTGCTGGCCGGGGTGGTGAGCTGGTTCGCCAGCACGCACCCCGACGGCCTAGAGTGGGCCTACCAAGAACATTTCAAACACGGAGATAAACCGGCTGTGGAAAACGCCTCGCCGGTCGTCGCAGCCGTGGACCGCTGGCAAGCCAAATGGTCGCCGATGAGTGACTACGCCCGCCGCTCCGCGCCGCTGGGCCAGGAGCCGCCAGCCGCGGAAGCAGGAGCGGGAGCGGGATCACAAAAGGCGTCCGCATCCGCCGCCTGGCCGAACGTCAGCGGCTGGGGGTCCCTGGCCGGGGTGCTCGGCACGCTGGTCACGCTGGCGATACTTTACCCGGTCACCAAAAAGTTCCGCCGCCGCGTTGTGGCGCCCGGGACGGCGGAAACCTCCTAGCCGCCGGGCGTCGCCGCGGGAAAAGGGTCGCCATGCATCACCATCACCTAGACCGCTTCGCCCACCTGGATTCGCCCGTCCACCGCCTGGACGCGAGGGCTAAGTTCCTGGCCGCCGTCGCGTACACGGTGACAGTCATCAGCTTCGACCGCTACGCCGTCGGCGTGCTGGCGCCGCTGGCGATCGGGCCGGTGGTCCTGCTCTGGCTGGGCGGCGTGCCGCTGGGATTTGCGCTGCGGCGGGCGGCCATCCTCTGCCCGTTCATCGCAACGCTGGCCCTGTTCAGCCCGCTGTACGACCGCCTACCGCACGCCGTGGCCTTTGGGCCCTGGGCGTTCCAGATCGCCGGCGGCTGGCTGACGGCGGCCGACGTGACGCTGAAGTTTACCCTCGGCGTGCTGGCGCTGACGGCGCTGGTGGCCACGACGCCCTTTGCACTGCTGCTGGAGGCCCTGCGGCGGATGGGCACGCCGCGGATGCTGGTGGTGCAGTTGGGGTTCCTGTACCGCTACATCTTCGTGCTGATCGACGAAGCCATGCGGACGCGCCGCGCGCGGGACTTTCGCGGCGCCGCGGCCGCCCCGGCCGGACGGCGCCTGGCCGCCACCGGCGGCGTCATCGCGTCGCTGTTCGTCCGCACGCTGGACCGCAGCGACCGCATCCACGCCGCCATGCTCGCCCGCGGATACCAGGGCGAGCCGCACAGCCTCAGCCGCCTGCGATTCACGCTTACCGACGCGGCCTTCCTGATTCTGGCGGCCGCGTACCTGGCCGCCTGCCGCTGGGTCTGGCCGGCGATGCTTTGGAGGATTTTTTGATGATGATGGCCAACGTCCTGGAAGTCCGTGATTTGATGGTCCGCTACGCCGACGGCACCGTGGCCCTGCACGATGTCAACCTGGCGGTGGGGCACGGCGAGCGCGTCGCGGTGATCGGGCCCAACGGGGCGGGCAAGACCAGCCTGCTGTTGGCCGTCATGCGCGGCGTGCCGTTCGAGGGGAAGATTTTCGTCGATGGCGAGGCCCTGACGCGCTTCACCCAGACCCGCGCCCGCGGCCGATGCGGCATGACCTTCCAGAACGCCGACGACCAGCTCTTCATGCCCACGCTGCTGGACGACGTGGCCTTCGGCCCGCTGAACCAGGGCTCCCCGCCTCCGGCGGCCGAGTCCGCCTCGCGTGCGGCCATCGCGGCCGTGGGCCTGACCGGGCTGGAGCATCGGCCGGCCCATCACCTCTCCGGCGGGCAGAAGCGGTCCGCCAGCCTGGCCACCATCCTGTCCATGAACGTCGCGATGCTCCTGCTGGACGAGCCGGCCTCCAATCTGGACGGCCGCTCGCGCCGCCGCCTGATCGACCTGCTGGCCGAACGCGCCGAGGCGATGCTCCTGGCCACGCACGACCTGGACATGGTCGCGCACCTCTGCTCCCGCGTCGTCGTGCTGGACGACGGCCACCTCGTCGCCGACGGCCCGGCCGCGACCATCCTGGCCGACAAGCCGCTCCTGGCCGCGCACGGATTGGCCTGACGCACGTTCGAGCCGGTTGCATTGGTTCATCCGGCTGGTACACTAGCGGCCATGAGCGAAGCTCCTCCCAAGCCCATCACCTACAAAGACGCCGGTGTGGACATCCAAGCCGGCGACGACATGGTGGACCTCATCCGTCCGATGGTGGAGCGGACGCACAATCCCCGCGTGCTCGGCCCGTACGGCGCCTTTGCCGGCCTGTTTCGGCTGGACTACAACGAAAAGCTATTCAAGCGGAACTATCGCGAGCCGGTGCTGGTGGGCTGCACGGACGGCGTGGGGACCAAGCTGCTGGTGGCCATCGCGGCCGGGCGGTTCGACACTGTCGGTATCGACCTGGTCGCGATGAACGTCAACGATCTAATCTGCACCGGCGGGGAACCGCTGTTCTTCCTGGACTACATCGGCACGGGCCGCCTGTCGCCGCCGCGAATGGCCCAGATCGTCAAGGGCGTGGCGGACGGATGCCAGCAGGCCGGCTGCGCGCTATTGGGCGGGGAGACGGCGGAAATGCCGGCCATCTATCGCGGGGAAGACTTCGACCTGGCCGGCTTCGCCGTCGGCGTGGTGGAGCGGCGGAAGATGGTGGACGTTCACCGCGTGGAGGTCGGCGACACGGTGATTGCCCTGGCCAGCGACGGCCTGCACTCCAACGGGTACGGCCTGGCGCGTCGCGTGCTGCTGGAGCGGGCCGGCTACGGTCTAGACGACCGCCCGCCGGAGCTGGAAGGCCGAAGCGTCGGCGAGGAGATGCTGCGGCCGACGCGGATTTACGTCAAGAGCATCCTGAAGGTGCTCAGCCGCTATCGCGTGAAGCGCGTGGTCAAGGCCATGGCCCACATCACCGGCGGCGGCCTGGTGGGCAATGTGCCGCGGGTGCTGCCGGAAGGGCTGACCGTGCGGATCAAGCGCGACAGTTGGACGGTGCCGCCGATCTTCAGGCTCATCGCGGCCAAGGGCCCGGTGGACGACCTGGAGATGCTCCGCGTGTTCAACATGGGCGTGGGGTTCGTGATGATCGTGGCCCCGCCGTTCGCCCGGTCGATCATGAACGAGCTGCGCCGCCGCGGCGAGCGATGCTGGATGCTGGGCAAGGTGCGCAAGGGCGGGCCGGAATTGGAATGGGCCTGAGCCGCCCGGCGCGGTGCGTCATTTCGATATTTGGCATTTCGAAGTCGGCCAACTCGGTTTACAGTAACCTCGTCGGGAAGCGGTGGAATGAGTCATGGCGGATAAGAAGTCCACGATCCTGGTGGTCGGTTCGGTGAACATGGACCTGGCCGTGCGCAGTCCGCGCATGCCGGTCCCGGGCGAGACGGTGCTGGGCGAGGGGTTGGTCGTTTCTCCCGGCGGCAAGGGTGCCAACCAGGCGGTGGCCGCGGCGCGGCTGGGCGGCAGGTGTGCGTTCATCGGCTGCGTGGGGAAGGACGCCTTCGGCCAGCAGTTGCTCGCCGGCCTGAAGGCCGAGGGCGTGGACTGCTCCTGCGTGCAGGAAACCTCCGACGCCCCCACGGGCATCGCCGTCATCATCGTGGACGCCAAGGGCGAGAACGCCATCGTGGTCGCCGGCGGCGCCAACCGGAGCCTGGCCCCCGACGACATCTTTCCCTGCGAGAAGATGTTCGCTTCCGCCTCCGTGGTGCTGCTGCAATTGGAGCTGCCGCTGCCGACCGTTCGGGCGGCCATCGACCTGGCCCGCCGCCACCGCTGCAAGATCATCCTCGACCCGGCCCCCGCGCACCGCCCCCTCGACGAGGCGCTGTACCAGGTGGACATCATCTGCCCCAACGGCCTGGAGGCGGAGTGGATCGCCAACCAGGGCCAGCCCGTCGAGGAGCGGACGGCCAAGACGCTCGCCAGCGACCTCATCGCCCGCGGCGCCGGGGCGGCCGTGGTGAAGCTGGGGGCGCGCGGCTCGGTCGTCGTCACGGCCGACGGGCACGTGTATTCCGTCCTGGCCTACAAGGTGTCCGTCGTGGACACCACCGCGGCCGGCGACGCCTTCGCCGGCGCCCTGGCCGTGGCTGTGGCGAGGGGCGATGGCATCCACCAGGCGGCCAAGTTCGCCAACGCCGCCGGGGCGCTGGCCTGCACGCGGTTCGGCGCCCAGCCGTCCATGCCCACCGCCGCGGAAGTGGCCGACCTGATGCAGGACCAGCCGCTGTAGCTTCGGCTGAAACCCTCCCCACGCTGAAAAGGGCGACCTAGCATGGTACACTTCTGCACACGCATTTATTTTCATTGTCCCTAGTGAATCGCGGCGTCGAGGTATGCGTTGAGCATGGCGGGTTCCAAAACACGTCGGGAAGGGTTGGGCTTCGGCGAGGTGATTCGATTGAGCTGGCCGACCAGCCTGGCCATGCTCAACACCACCCTGCTGAGGTTCGTGGACGGGCTGATGGTCTCGCGGGTCGGCCCGGCGCCGTTCAGCGCCCAGTTCCTCGGCGGCATGTTCGCCTTCATCCCCGAGAGCTTCGCCACCGGCATGCTGACGGTGGTGAACACGTATGTCAGCCAGAACTTCGGCGCCGGCCGACACCGCCAGAGCGGGCGGTACGGTCTGGCGGGGCTGTCGGTGGCGCTGGTCTTCGCGGCCGCCATCGCGCCGCTGGCGTTTATCGCCAATCACATCTTCAATCTCTTCGGCCACGCCGCCGACGTGACCGCCCTGGAAACGATGTACTTCCAGTACATGGTGCTCAGCGTGCTGGTGACGCTGCCGGCCCGCGCGCTGGAGCAGTTTTTCTTCGGCATTCACCGTCCCAAGATCGTCCTGGTGGCCTCGGTGCTGGCCAACGTCGTCAACGTGGTGGCGATCTACATTCTGATCTTCGGCAAGCTGGGCTTTCCGGCGATGGGGCTGCAAGGGGCGGCCATCGGAAACCTGTTCAGCTGGACGCTGCAACTGGCCGTGCTGCTGGGGGCGTTCCTGGCCCCGGCGATCCGCCGGCAGTTCGCCACGCACCTGTGGCGGGCCGTGCGGCTGCGGCATTGCCTGGACATCTTCCGCATCGGCTGGCCGGCAGGCGTGCAGTTGTGCAACGACGTGGCCACCTGGGGCCTGTTCACGGCGGCCCTCGTGGGGCGGTTCGGCACCGAGCACCTGGCGGCCAGCACGGCCGCGATGCGGTACCTGGGCATCTCGTTCATGCCGGCGGTGGGCATTGGCGTGGCCACGACGGCCATGGTGGGCAAGTCCATCGCCCAGGGGCTGCCGGACCGCGCGCGGCGGCGGACCCACGCGGCGCTGATCGTCGCGATGATCTACATGGGGCTGTGCGGGATACTGTTCTACTTCTTCCGCCACGGGCTGGTGGAGTTCTTCGTCCGCGTCTCGCCGGAAGAGCACCTGAACGCCGCCCGCATCGTGGCCATCGGCCAGAACGTCCTGCTGTGCGCGGCCGTGTTCCAGTTGTTCGACGCGGTGGGCATCGTGTACATCGGTGCGCTGCGCGGGGCCGGCGACACGTTCTGGCCGATGCTGATGACCATCGTGCTGAGCTGGGGCGTGACGCTCGGCGGCGGGGCGGCCATGGTCGTTGCGGCGCCGCAGTGGACCAGCCTGGGGCCCTGGATCGCCGCCAGCCTGTACGTCGTGGCGCTGGGGGCCATGGTAGCTTGGCGGTTCGAGGGCGGGGCCTGGCGGAAGATCGACCTGCTGGGGCGCATGGGCCGCGCGGGACTGGCGGCCGCCGCGACGCTGGCGGCTGCGTCCACCGCCGTGGTGGAGGCGCCCCCGCCGCCCCAACTGCTGCCCAGCGACTTTGTGCCGCCGCTGCCGCCGGCGGACGACGACAAATCGTGACGCTCGGGCGGGGCGTTTTTCGCCAAAAGTCGGGAGCCGCGGGCCGGCGCGACTTTCACTTGACGGACGCCTGCGGGCTGCTAGAGTGCTGGACTTTGCCCGGCCGCACGGGCCGCGCCGCTAGCTCAGTCCGGTAGAGCAGCTGACTCTTAATCAGCGGGTCGAAGGTTCAAATCCTTCGCGGCGCATGGACGTCAGGTCCGTGTCCACGCCAATAAAAAACCCCTGCACACCTCCCTCGTGCAGGGGCTTTTTCAAATTCTAACGTTTTAGCGAATCTCTCAAACCGTCCGGCCGCTAGTGCGTCTGCCCGGGAATATTGGCGCCGGGCAGCAGCGGACGAACGCTTGTGTTAAAAGACTGGTTGCTGCCTGCCCAAAAAAGGTTCTGGCTGCTTCGGAACGTATAGTTCGGCGGCGGGCCGTTCTTCATCAGGTCATAAAGCTTCTGATTGGCAAAGGGGACCACCTGGCCTGCGGGATAGGCCATGTTCCATACGGCTGAATCCTCCGTGAAGTGGGCTATGTTCACGCCGTCGTCGACCAGGTCGCATATCAGAGGCCGGTAGAAGGGGTGCTGGCGAAGCGCCAGGCCGTCCTCATAGGCCCCGTGACCGGCACTGGCGGGATTCTGCTTGATCCACGGGTTCCACATGTAGCTGTTGCGGATGTACGCGGAATCCGGCGCTATGGCCGTTCCCCAGGGTGTGGGATAGTGGGCCAGCGTCTGCCGCTGGTCCGACCGGGATACCACGGGGCAGTAGAACAGGTCCGGCCGGCGCTCATACTTCAGGGCATACAGACGCCCCAAGCCCCGGACATCGCTAAACACCCCCGTATTGGGGTCTATCTGAGGAGTACCCAGGTCGCTGAAGCACAGGTAGGTTTTCCACGGATTCTCCGGGGCGTTAACATACGAGCCCGTGACCCCCCAACTGGAATATACATGGTGCTGGTACACAGGCATGTAGCCGCGGTTGTGGTCGGCGTAGATGTTGACGGCCCGCGTCAACTCGTTGAGATTGAGCATGCACTTGGCCAGAAGGGACTTATTCAAGACCCCCTGGAGTGATGCCCCCAGCAACGGCAGGGTCAGGCCGGCCAGGCAGACCACCGCCACCATGTCGCGCAGCGTGAAGGCCTTGGCGTGTTTCATGGGGCGTCTCCTTTTTCTAGCCTGATGGTTTCCTCATCGTTCTGTTCTTGGTTCACCGGTCCGGCTGCTATCTTAGCTGCCCGGGGATATTGGCGCCGGGCAGCAGCGGACGAATATCGCTGTTGAAGCCGTTGGGATCCCAGATAAGAAGGGTGCTGGTATCCAAATGCTGATTTTGGAGCTTGCCGTAGAGCGTCTGATTCGCAAAGGGGATCACCTGGCCTGCGGGATAGGCCATGTTCCACACGGCTGAATCCTCCGTGAAGTGGGCCATGGAGGCATAGTCGTCGACCAAATCACAAAGCAGGGGCCTGTAGAACGGGTGCTGGCGAAGCGCCAGGCCGTCCTCATAGGTCCCGTGGCCACCGCTGGCAGGATTCTGCTTGATCCACGGATTCCACATGTAACCAATGCGGATGTAACTGGTCCCCTCCCCGGGCGCGGTTCCCCAGGGTGTGGGGTAGTTGGACAGCATCTGCCGAAAATCCACCCGTGGCGCCGGGCAGTAGAACAGGTCCGGCCGGCGCACGTACTTCTGGATATAGAGAAATCCAAGCCCCCGGACGTCCGAAAACACCCCCGTGTTCGGATCGATGTTGCCAGCCTGGAAGCATATGTAGGTTTTCCACACACTCTCCGGGGCGTTAACATACGAACCCGTAGTCTTGGTTGAATATACAGAGTGCGTGTACATCGGCATGTAGCCGCGGTTGTGGTCGGCGTAGAGGTTGACGGCCCGCGTCAGCTCGCCCAGGTTGAGCATGCACTTGGCCAGGAGAGACTTATTCAAGACCCCCTGGAGCGATGCCCCCAGCAACGGCAGGGTCAGGCCGGCCAGGCAGACCACCGCCACCATGTCGCGCAGCGTGAAGGCCTTGGCGTGTTTCATGGGGCGTCTCCTTTTTCTAGCCCGATGGTTTCCTTATCGTTCTGTTCTTGGTTCACCGGTCCGGCTGCTATCTTAGCTGTCCGGGGATATTGGCGCCGGGCAGCAGAGGACGAACGCTTGTGTTAAAAGACTGGTTGCTGCCTACTATCCAAAATATCGCTTGGCTGGTTCGGAACGCATAGTTCGACGGTGGGCCGTTCTTCATCAGGTTATAAAGCTTCGGATTGACAAAGGGGATCACCTGGCCGGCGGGATAGGCCATGTTCCACACGGCTGAATCCTCCGTGAAGTGGGCCATTGAGATAGCATCATCCACTAAGTCGCACATCAGGGGCCGGTAGAAGGGGTGCTGGCGAAGCACCAGGTTGTCCTCATAGGTCCCGTGAGCGGCGTTGGCGGGATTCTGCTTGATCCACGGATTCCACATGTAGCTGTTGCGGATGTACGAGGAATCCGGTGCCGCGGCCGTTCCCCAGGGTGTGGGATAGTAGGCCAGCGTCTGACGGACATCCCTCCGCGGCGCGGGGCAGTAGAACAGGTCCGGCCGGAGCACGTACTTCTGGACATAGAGGTTCCCCCACCCCCGGACGTCCCTCAACAGCCCCGTGTTCGGATCCGTGCCACCCAGGTCGGAGAAGCAACCGTAGGTTTTCCACGGATTCTCCGGGGCGTTAACATACGAACCCGTAGTCTTGGTTGAATATACAGAGTGCGTGTACACTGGCATGTAGCCGCGGTTATGGTCGGCGTAGAGGTTGATGACCCGCGTCAACTCGTTGAGGTTGAGCATGCACTTGGCCAGGAGAGACTTATTCAAGACCCCTTGGAGGGATGCTCCCAGCAGCGGCAGGGTCAGGCCGGCCAAGCAGACCACCGCCACCATGTCGCGCAGCGTGAAGGCCTTGGGATGTTTCATGGGGCGTCTCCTTTTTCTAGCCTGATGGTTTCCTTATCGTTCTGTTCTTGGTTCACCGATCCGGCCGCTATCTTAACTGCCCGGGGATATTGGCGCCGGGCAGCAGGGGACGAATCAAGCCGTTATAGCCCGTCGTGGCGGCAGAGGGGTCGCCGCCCCAATCCTGGCTCACGTTCAAAGGCGGATTTTGGAAGAACCTGTTGTAGAGCGTCTGGTTCATAAAGGGGACCACCTGGCCGGCGGGGTAGGCCATGTTCCATACCGCCGAATCTGCCGTGAAGTGGGCCGTGTAGTTCCAGCTGTCGACTAGATCACAAAGCAAAGGCCGGTAGAATGGGTGCTGACGAAGCGCCAGGCCGTCCTCATAGGTCCAGTTGCTCGTGCTGAGGGGATTCCGCTTGACCCAGGGGTTCCACATGTAGCTGTTGCGGATGTACATGGACGCCTCCCCGATCGCCGTCCCCCAGGGCGTGGGATAGTAGGCCAGCGTGATCCGCTGATCCACCTTTGATACCACCGGGCAGTAGAACAGGTCCGGCCGGCGCTCGTACTTCTGGGCATACAGAATCCCCAGGCCCCGGGCGTCCCGCAGCAGCCCCGTATTCGGATCAATTGAGGACTCCATAAACACGACGTAGGTTTTGGAGGGATCCTCGGGGGCTCGGAGATTCCCTGTTCTCGAAGGATACAGTAGGTGCATGTACACCGGCATGTAGCCGCGGTTGTGGTCGGCGTAGATGTTGACGACCCGCGTCAGCTCGTTGAGGTTGAGCATGCACTTGGCCAGAAGAGACTTATTCAAGACCCCCTGGAGGGATGCCCCCAGCAACGGCAGGGTCAGGCCGGCCAGGCAGACCACCGCCACCATGTCGCGCAGCGTGAACGCCTTGGGGCGTTTCATGGGAATCTCCTTCCCTTGGTTTGGTGGAGCCTCTGTGGGATCCCATCCCGTTCCCAGCAGCTCCTAAAAAAAAGGCGTGAATTATAGAAATAAATAACGCTGTATGCAGCTTGGGCATTATACACGTCGGAAATGTCGGCCGGCCACGAGTTTGCGGGCCTATTCCCCGCCCAGGAGGACCTTGGAAATTCATCCGGATCGCCGTTTTGGTGATGCATTTGAGCTGTTTGGGAGGGGTTGCGGGGTAGCTAAACCGATAACGGCCTATTTTACAACAGGTTGTGGACTTTTTCGTTTCGGCGTTTCTGTCAATCTGGCACAAAAACCGCTTAGGGGGGCGATTGTATTTCCGGGCCTGACGTTGGGCCTATTTTTGTGTATTTTTGCACAAGAATTTTTGGGTTGCTTAGGCATCGGCGCGGTGGACATGGAACACCATCCCGCCGGCAGGGTTCCGGCCCGCTGGTGCCCTGGACCGCCGTCCGTGCTATGATGATTCAGGACCGGTTTTCGTGTCGTTTCGTCTGCCAGCGGGACGAACCGCCGGAAGGGTTTTTGCAATACGACAATAACGAGCGATGGCGATGCAGATCTCCATCCTGGGCGCCAATTTCCGCACCGCGGACGTCAGCCGGCGCGAGCGGCTGGCGCTGGACGCCGACCAGACCCGCCGCCTCCTGGCCGCCATCCGCCAGCAGGATACTTTCCCCGAGGCGGTCGTCCTGAGCACGTGCAACCGCACCGAGGTCTACTACGCGGCGCCCGACGCCGACGGCGAAGAGCGCTTTGTGGAGCAATGGGCGGCGATGAAAGGCGCGGCCGCGACGGAGGACTTGCTTGCTGGTAGGCAGGACTCGATCTTTTACCGCCATCGCGGGCCGGCGGCCGTGGAGCATCTGTTCCGCGTGGCGGCGGCCTTGGATTCCCAAGTGGTGGGGGAGCATGAGATTCTCGGCCAGCTCAAGGACGCCTATCGCCTGGCCGTCCAGGCCGGCACGGCCGGGTTCCTGCTGCACAAGCTCATGCACCGCGCCTTTCGCGTGGGTAAGCGGGTGCAGACCGAAACGGCCCTGGGCCAGGGCAACGCCAGCATCCCGCAGCTGGCCGCGAGGTTGGCCGAGTCGATTTACGGCGACTTAGCGGGCCTGACCGTGATGTTGGTGGGAGCGGGCAAGGCGGCGGAACTGGCCGCCGCGGCCCTGCTGCGAAGCGGCGCCGACCGCCTGATCGTCGCCAACCGCACGCTCGCCCGCGCCGCCAAGCTGGCTGAACAGTTAGCCGCCGGCCAGAAGAACTGCTCGCTTCGCAAGCACGCCTCCGATGGCCCCGGAGTTCAAGCCCGCGCCATCGGCCTGGAGGACGTCCCCGCGCATATCGGCCAGGCGGACCTGGTCGTCAGTTCCACGGCCGCGGGTGAGGCGGTGCTGACGGCTGAAAACGTTGGCAAGGTTTTCCAGCGGCACCGGCGGACCGGGCAGGCCGGGAGAAAAATCCTGCTGATCGACCTGGCCGTGCCGCGCGACATCGACCCTCGCCTGGCCGAGCTGCCCGGCGTGCGCCTGGTCAACATCGACGACCTGAAGGACCGAGCGGCCGAGAACGTCGCCCGCCGCCGCCTGGCGGTCCCCGCGGCCGAGGCCATCGTGCGGGAAGAAGCCGCGGGCTTCCTCCGCTGGCTGGAGGCGATGCGGACCGCTGCGACCCTCAAGCCCCGCACTGGGCGGACCGTGCCGGCCGGCCTGCCGGAAGGGCAGGCGCCGCAGCCGACGGAAGCGGAGGCCCAAAGGGCTTTTCCTTGAGCGATGAGCTAGTCAATGACTTGTCCGGAGGGGCAGGCGCCGCCGCTGGCTGGGGCGAAAGTCCAAAGAGCTTTTCCTTATGCGACGGGCTGACCGATGATTTATAATGCCCCGGCGCGGTTTGCCTGAGACCAACTGCCGCGGGAAACTTCGAGGACACGTCCATGGCCGCTGAAATGATCGCAACGCAGACAGGGTTTCTGGCCTTCTTGGAGAGCATCGGTTGGCCCGAGTGGCTGCTGATCGCGATAGTGATCCTGCTGCTTTTCGGCGGCAAGAAGCTGCCGGAGTTGGCGAGGGGCCTGGCCCGCGGGCTGCGGGCCTTCAAGGAGGAGATGGAGGGCATCAAGAAGGACATCGAGGAGCCGTCCAAGGATAAGGACAAGAGTTCCGACGCCGCCAAGACCGATCAGAAGAAGGACGACAAGAACCCTTAGTTCCCCGCCGCGTTTTTGCGTTGCTCCGCCCCGCTTGCCTCGCCGCCCTTAGGGGATTTCCGTCGGTGGACGCTTGTTCACCGCCAGGTACGCCAGCAGCACTCCCAGTTCGTAGAGCAGGTACATCGGCACGGCCAGGATGAGCTGATCGACGATGTCGGGCGGCGTGGCCACCGCGGCCAGGATGAGAATCGCCACGATGACGTGCCGGCGGTATTTGCTCAGCGTGCGGACCGTGATCAGTCCCATCTTGGCCAGCACCAGGATGACCATCGGCGTCTGGAACGCCAGGCCGAAGACCAGCATCATCGTCGTCACGAAGCTGATGTGCTCCTGGAGCGTCACGACGGGCCGGACGCCCAGCCACGTGCTGAACCCCAACAGGAACCGCAGCGCCGGCTTGAGGGCCACCAGCAGGAAGAAGGCCGCCCCGGCCACGAACAGCGCCACCGACAACGGCACGGCGTACGTCACGTACCGCCGTTCGTGGGGATACAGGCCCGCGGAGATGAACATCCAGAGCTGGTAGAACACCCACGGCGAGGCCAGGATCGCCCCGGCGATCAGGGCGACGTTGAAATAGACGATCACGGCCGCCGTGCTGGAAAGCACCGCCAGTTGGCTGTCCAGCCCCTGCTCCTTGGCCACCTGCATGTAGGGCTGCTCCAGCACGCCGATGAGCTGGCGGCCAAAGATCATCGTCAGCCCCATCGCCACGGCCAGCCCCGCCAGGGCGTAGATGAGCCGCCGGCGAAGCTCCTCCAAGTGCTCGCCAAGCGTCATCTGCCGCGGATTGTCCGGGGGAGGTGTTTGGGTCATGGGACTCAAGCGGCCATGTCCTGCTGCCTGGATGCAAAAGTATAGCAGAAAGCCGACCCGATACGAGCTATCCGCTGCTTCCGACTGGCCGAAAAAGGGCGTCATCTTCTTGGCCGTGCGGCATTTACTCTAGTTTTCGGGGAAACCAGTCCGATAAGGGATGCAGCCCGCCGCCCCGGCGGCCCAACACGTAAGAGTCATCGACAACCATGACCACGACGACGCTGATCCTGGACAAAGGTCTCCGGCAGTACGTCTTCCGCTACACTTCCGGCTGCGAGACGGCGGTGTTGGACCGGATATGGCGTCTGGCGGAAGACCGGGACGTTGATCTGGACTGGTTGGACGCCGCCGTGTTGAGCTTCCACGTCGTCAGTCAGGCGGCCGGGATGCCCATGGCGCCGGTAAGACCGCAGCGGCGCACCGGCGCCTATCGCTGACGGCCGGGGCGTCTCCCCTTGCGAGGCGGTGTTCGCTATGACCATGCTGGACACGCCCATTGTAGAACGCTTTCTGGAGTACCTCGACAGCCAGCGGGGCTTTTCCGCCCACACCGTTCGCTGCTACGCGGCCGACCTGCTCCAGTTCCTCCAGTTCCTGGCCGTTCCGCCCACCGCCGACTTGGGCGCGCAGACCATCGCCAAGCTCACCCCGCTCCAGCCGGCGGCGCCGGGGGCGATGGAGCAGCGCATTCTGGCGGTCACGCCGGTGGAGGTCCGCTCCTACCTGGCCGTGCTGCGGAATAGCAGCTATTCCAAGGCCACCGTGGCGCGGAAGCTGGCCTCGCTGCGAAGCTTTTATAAGTACCTGGTTCGCGGCAGCATGCTGGAAGCCTCCCCGCTGTCCGTCATCCGCACGCCGCGGCAGGACCGCCGCCTGCCCGCCTGCCTGGACATTCCGCAGGTCAACGCCCTGCTGGAAGCCCCCGACGCCTCCACGTTGCTGGGGGCCCGAGACAAGGCCATCCTGGAGACGATCTACTCCTCCGGCTTGCGGATCAGCGAGGTGGTGGCGCTGAACGTCGAGGACCTCGATGAGTTCGCCGAAGCGCTGCGGATCCGCGGCAAGGGCAAGAAGGAGCGGCTGGTGCCCCTGGGCCGCAAGGCCGCCGAGGCCATCGCCGCCTACTTGCGCATGCGAGACGGTTCGACTTCGCTCACCGCAGGCGGCTCAGCTGCCGGGCGGCACGGGGCGATCTTCGTCAACAAGGCCGGGCGGAGATTGTCCGACCGGTCCATCCGCCGCAAGCTGGTGCGCTATCTTCAAGCCGCCGGCATCGACGGCCACGTCAGCCCCCACACGCTCCGCCATAGCTTCGCCACCCACATGCTCAACGCCGGGGCCGACCTCCGCAGCGTGCAGGAAATCCTGGGCCACGCCAGCCTGTCCACCACCCAAATCTACACCCACCTGACCACCCGGCGGCTGAAGGAGGTCTACGACCGCGCCCACCCCCTGGCCCGCCAACCCGCGGTTCGACAGGCTCACCACTCTGCCCACGCCACGGCCGGCAGCCACTAGATTTCCTAGAATTGGCTGAATTGGGCAGACAAAGTGCCGCTTTTGAGCAAAAAAGGGCGAAAAACGGCGAAAAACAAAGGGGTCCTGGAGGTTTTGTATAGGCGCTGCGGCGGGGAGCGCGTTAGAATACCCCCCTAGGAGAACCTTCCGCTTTTCAAGGGAGCGGCGGAGGGTGGAGAAGTCGGTTTCGGGCAGGGCGAGACTCGCTCGCTTGTGCCTTCCTGCCTTAGGCCATCTCGGCCAAGTTTCCGCCCAGTGGATGCGTATTTGGCCTCCATAATCGCTGCTGTTTAAAACCCCTGGTGGGGCGGAAGAATAGGTCATCTGGCATCTGTTTACAAGAACTGGGCACACTCGCATTGAAAAGGGCTGGAAGGAAGGAAAGTCATGAACCGGAGTAGAAACGTATGTTTAGTGTCTTTGGTGGTGGTTCTTGCAGCCATTGTATCGAGCCCGGCCTGGGGAGGCACAACCTACACGGCCATCGACTTGAACCCCAGCGGCTTTACGTCCTGTTACGGTTACGGGATCGGCGGGACACAGCAGGCCGGCTACGGTTATGGCTCAGCCACAAGCAACAACGTGCATGCCCTGCTCTGGAGCGGCAGCGCTGCCAGTGATGTTGATTTGAATCCCAGCGGATTCACGAGCTCTTACGCTTGCTGGACCGACGGTTCACAGCAGGTCGGTTGGGGTTCCGGTTCGGCTACGGGCGGCTCGGAACACGCCTTGCTTTGGAGTGGCAGTTCCACCGGCTATGTCGATTTGAACCCCAGCGGATTTGCTTCATCTCATGCTGAGGGGGTCAGCGGCACGCAGCAAGTCGGCCGGGGTGTTACGACCTCGGGCGGCACCCGTGCCTTGCTTTGGAACGGCAGCGCCGCCGACTATGTCAATTTGAACCCCACCGGGTTTACCTACTCTGATGCTCTTTCGACCGACGGGACGAAGCAAGCGGGCGTCGGTTATGGTTCGGCCACCGGCGGCAACTACCATGCCTTGCTTTGGAGCGGCAGCGCCACCGGCTATGTTGATTTGAACCCCAGTGGATTCACTACCACTTATGCCGAAGGGATCGGCGGGACGCAGCAGGTCGGCTTGGGGACGGGCTCAGCCACGGGCGGCAGCTGGCACGCCTTGCTGTGGAGCGGGACTGCCGCAAGCTATATCGATTTGAACCCCGACGGATTTACTGCCTCTTATGCTTACGCAACCAACGGCACAGAGCAGGTCGGCAACGGCCTGGGCTCGGCCACCGGCGGCTATTCCCACGCCCTGCTGTGGGACGGCAGTGCCGACCGCTATATCGATCTCCAGCAATTCTTGCCGACCAACTTCTATAAATCTTTTGCCTCGGCGATCGATGCCAACGGGGACATTATTGGCTATGCGAGAGATACATCGGGCAATTACCACGCCGTCCTTTGGGAGCCCATCCCCGAGCCGGCTACGCTGGCCCTGCTGGCCGTCGGCGGCATGGCGCTGCTGCGAAAGCGGCGAGGGGCCTAGAGTTCCTCATAGCAAAAGACCACTGAAACTGGTGTTATAAAACGGACGGAGGGTGGCTGGATCAAGGCCCAGCCACCTGCTGTATTTTTTTGATAACGGCAGCGCACAAAAGGACATAAAACACCGATTTTTGACAGAATCCGGCTAGGCGCTGGTGCGGGAGATATGTTAGAATAACTCACGATGTAGCCTCCGCTTGAGTAAGGGAGCGGCGGAGAGTTTTTCAAAACAAGGGCAGGGCGAGACCCGCTCGCTCGACCCTCCTGCCTTAGGCCACCCCGGCCAAGTTTCCACCAAAGAAGTTGCTTGTTTTGCATCCCTCAAGGGCTGCTGCCCGCCCGGTCGCGGGCGAGAAAATACAGAGCAAAGGAAGGAAACGAAGGAAGGGAGCAGTGGTTATGAAGTGCAGGGCAATTATTTTCTGCGCAGTAATGGGGGTCATGCTGGCCGTGGCATCTTTGGCCCAGGCGGGTTCCTTGGCGGTCTACGGTAGCCCGTCCTACAATCCCGTCACGGGCAACGGCTACATGAGCGTTTCCGTGGGCGGGGTGAGCGACACCGGCGTGGCCGTGGGGTCTGCCATCTATTACGTCGGCGGGAGCAGCCAGGGCACTCGAGCCGTGCAATGGTCTGCCTCCGGCGCGACGGAATTGGGCGGCCTGGGTACGCGATCTGACAATTGGTGGAATAGCGAGGCCTACGCGATTAATGCCTCCGGCACGGCTGTGGGATATTCCCAGGCGTACGACGACGGCGAGTACGCGGGCGTTTATGGGGCGCGTTGGAACGCCGGCGGCACGGCCGCGACGGAATTGGGGTACATCGACAGGTACGTCGAGAAGCCCGGAGGGTGGGCCACGGCCGTCAACAACAACAACGTCGCCGTGGGATACGTGGACAAATACTTCGACGCGGACTACTTGATAGGACATCGCGCGGTGCGGTGGGATGCCTCCGGCACCGTGACGGAGCTGGACAGCCTGGGGACCGCGGGGACGGACGAATCCGCCTACACCGACAGCCGGGCCCTTGCGATCAACAATACCGGCACGGCCGTGGGATGGGCTGAGAAGTTCGACGCGGCCGGCAATGACTGCGGCCCTCGGCCGGTGCGATGGGCGGCCGGCGGCACGGTCGCGACGGAACTGGGCAACCTGGGAACGGACGGCGGCGGATGCATGAGCACCGTGTCGGTCCGCGCGATTAATGCCTCCGGCACGGCCGTGGGGGGCATGGAAAAATACGACGGAAGCGGCAACTACTTTGGCGTTCGCGCGGTGCGATGGGATGCCAACGGCACCGCCGCGACGGAATTGGGCAGCCTGGGCGACGACGGGACCGGATGGACGGCCTCCGGCGCCGTTGCGATTAACGCCACCGGCACCATCGTGGGGTATGCCCAGAAGTTTGTGGGGGGCCACTCCCCAGGCCAACGCGCGGTGCGCTGGGACGCCGGCAGCACGGTCGCGACGGAACTGGGCAACCTCGGAACGGACAGCAGCGGATATACGACGTGCCAGGCCAACGCGATCAATAGCTCCGGCCTCATCGTGGGCAGCGCGGCGTGGTATGTCAACGGCGTGGACATGGGCCAGTGGCACGCCGTGTACTGGGACGCCAACGGCAACGCCGTGGACCTCAACACCCTCATCGACCCCAACAGCGGCTGGACGCTGCTGAATGCCCTGTCCGTCAGCGACACGGGCTGGATCGCCGGCATTGCTAATTATGATTCGGACGGGCCGGGCGGAGCTTCCCCCTATTCGCGGCTCTTTATGGTCCAGATTCCGGAGCCCGCCTCCGCGAGTTTGTTGGCCCTGGCGGGTCTGGCCCTGCTTCGTCGGCGCCGGGCCAACTAACTAGCTAAAAAGAGCTTTTTTGTCAGGCGCCGGACGCAAGACGCCTGTGGAGTTCGTAGCCCGCCGTTCCGGGCGAGAAAATACAGAGCAAAGGAAGGAACGTAAGGAAGGGAGCAGTAATTTATGAAGAGCAGAGCAATTATTTTCTGCGCAGGGATGGGGGTTGTGCTGGCCCTGGCCTCGTTGACCCAGGCGGGCGTCTTGGCGGTCTATGGTGGACCGTCCTACGATGCCGCCACGGGCAACGGCTACATGGGCGGCGCCGCGACGGGGATCAACGACTCCGGCGTGGCCGTGGGATATGCCAGCATCTATGCCAATGGCGCCAAGAAGGGTTACACCACCGACTGTTATCGCGCGGTGCGATGGGATTCCTCCGGCAGCATGGAGATGGACTGTATCTTCCAAGGCGGCGCCTATGATCCCCAGGACGACCCCTTTATGCAGACGCAGGCGTACGCGATCAACAATGCCGGCACGGCCGTGGGGTATTCCAATTATATTCCCGGCGGCGATTTGAGGGGCAGTCGTCCGACGAGCTGGGATGCGGCGGGGAACGTGACGCAACTGGGCGACTTGGGGACAGCCAACGATTACGGTGATACGCATGCCGCAGCCTTGGCGATTAACGCCTCCGGCACGGCCGTGGGCTGGGCCAGCAAGTACCAATACGATGATGAAACCGGCCTGGACTACCGAGGCAGTCGCGCGGCGCGATGGGATGCCAGCGGGACCGTGACGGAATTGGGCAGCATTGAATACGGGACGGACAGCGACGGGTACGGCGAGTCCCAGGCCTTGGCGGTTAATGCCTCCGGCGTCGCCGTGGGCTGGGCCGAGAAGTTCACGCCCTCCGGCAGCGAGAGCAAAGGCAATCGCGCGGTGCGGTGGAATGCCGACGGGACCGCGATGGAATTGGACGACCTGGGACTGTCCAGCGACGAGCATACGACGCTGGCCAGCGCCTTGGCGGTCAACAATGCCGGCACGGCCGTGGGAAAGTCCCTGAAGTACGACGGCGGCGAGTATAAGGGTTGGCGCGCGGTGCGGTGGGATGCCTCCGGCACGGCGGCCACGGAGTTGGGAAACCTCGGCACGACGGCCAGCGGCGTGACGCAAGGCCAGGCCGTGGCGATCAACGCCGCCGGCACGGCCGTCGGGCAGATGGAGAAGTACGACATCGCCCATAATGACAAGGGCACCCGCGCGGTGCGATGGGACGCCGCCGGCACGGACGCGACGGAATTGGGCATCCTGGGGACGGACGGGAACGGCTGGACGGATGCCGCCGCTGAGGCGATCAACACCGCCGGCATCGCCGTGGGGTGGGCTAATGAATACCTCGCCGGCAGCTTGGTGGGCACGCGAGCGGTGTACTGGGGCTCCAACGGCGTGGCCGTGGACCTCAACACCCTGATCGATCCCAACAGCGGCTGGACGCTGGAAAAGGCCACGGCCGTCAGCGACACGGGCTGGATCGCCGGCATCGGTTTGTATGATCCCGATGGGGCCGGCGGGGCGGACGCTTACGAGAGGCTCTTTTCGCTTCAGATTCCTGAACCGGCCTCCATGGTGTTGCTGGCCCTGGGCGGCTTGGCGCTGCTGAAGAGACGGCACGGGTAATTCGGAAGAACGCCCTGGAAGCAATTTCAGGACGGTTTTGATAAAGGGAGCGGCACGGGCCGCTCCCTGTTTTTTGGATCCAGGCGCCCCTAGGTCCGGCGGGTCGCGGAGCGGACGCGGGCGACGAAAGCGGCGTAGTCGGCCGGCGTGTCGATGCCGATGCCGTGATAGTCCACTACGGCTACGGCGATCGCGTAGCCGTGCTCCAGCGCGCGGAGCTGCTCGAGCTTCTCGGCCTTTTCTGCCGGTGTGGGCGGCAGCGCGGCGAATTTTTTCAGGAATTCCACGCGATAGGCGTAGATGCCCAGGTGGAGCAGGTAGCGGATGGCGCCGCTGCGGTCGCGGTCGTAAGGGATTCGGCTGCGGGAGAAGTACATCGCCCGCCCGCGGCTGTCCAGCACGACCTTGACCTTGTGGGGGTCCTCGGCCTGCTCGGCCGGCAGGGCCGCGGCCAGCGTGGCCATGGGGGCGTCGGAACCTTCCAGCAATGCGACCAGCTTGTCTACGCACGTTGAGTCCATGTCCGGCTCGTCGCCCTGGACGTTGACCACGATGTCGTCCTCGGCCAACTCCAGTTTGGCAGCCGCTTCGTTGATGCGGTCGGTGCCGCAGGGGTGGTCCGGCCGCGTCATCACGGCCTGGCCGCCGAAGGCCTCCACGGCCGCGACGATGCGACGGTCATCGGTGGCCACCACAATCCGCTCGATCCGCTTAGCCGGGCGGATCGACTCCACCACGTGTTGGATGAGGGGCTTGCCCGTCTCGGCCAGCAGGGGCTTGCCCGGCAGGCGGGTGGAGGTGTATCGGGCGGGGATGATGGCTACGGCGCTCATGGTGCTCCTGGTGAAAAGTCTACGCCGAAAGGGCGGAAATGCAACAGGACTACTTGTATCCCAGGCCGTACTTCAGGATGCACCAGATGGCCTTGAAGCCGTCGCGCCAGCCAATCTTTTTGCCTTCTTCCTTGCTGCGGGCGCGGTAGTTGATGGGCACCTCGACCACTCGCACGCCCGCCCGGGCGACCTTGGCGGTTACTTCCGGCTCGAATCCGAAGCGATTCTGCTCCAGGCGAATGGACTGAATAATCTGGCGGCGGAACATCTTGTAGCAGGTCTCCATGTCCGTCAGACCCAGGCCGGTGGTGAGGTTGGACAGGCCCGTCAGGAAGCGGTTGGCCAGGTAGTTCTGCCAGGCGCCCTTGGCGGCCCCGGCGGCGGCGAATCGGCTGCCGTAGACCACCTCGGCCTGCCCGGCCAGGAGAGGCGCCAGCAGCTTGGGATAGTCGGCCGGGTCGTATTCCAGGTCGGCGTCCTGGACGACGACGATGTCGCCGTCGGCGGCCGCAAACCCTGTCCTCAGGGCCGCCCCCTTGCCTTGGTTGACCTCGTGGAAGAGCACCTTGACGGCCGCCGGGGTTTTTTGGCCAACGGCGCCAACGCCGCCGGCAACTTGGCGTGCGTAGTCCTGAAGCTGCTCGCGCGTGCCGTCGCGGGAGCAGTCGTCCACCAGGACAATCTGCCGGGCGCAGGGTAGCTCGACGGCCTCGACGCGGGCGAGGATTTCCCGCCAGGTGTCGTGTTCGTTGTAGATGGGGATCACGACGGTGAGCGTAATGCCCGCAGCGGTCTTGAGAGGCGGAAGGTTATTCATCGGCGCCGCCTTGCCCCGGTCCTGTTCCGTCCTGCTTGGGCGGTGGCGTGACCATGCCCAGGCCGACGAAGATCGTCCAGATAATCACCAGCAGGCCTGCATAGAGAATCACCGCGTACCGGAACTTCAGCGTCATGGCCACCGCTACGCCGACCACCGCCGCCACGACCGCCAGCACGTAGAACAGGGCGACCACTTGCTTGACCGTCATGCCGCGGTCCACCAGCTGGTCGTACAGGTGGCTGCGGTCGCCGGCGAAGATGCTCTTGCCGGCCAGGGCGCGGCGCACGACGGCCAGGGCCGTGTCCAGAATCGGCAAGGCGTAGATGGCGCAGGCGGCCAGAAGCCAGCGGGCCGTGCCTTCGCAGGCGAACAGGGCCAGCATCGTGGCTACAAAAAAGCCCAGGAGCATGCTGCCGGCGTCGCCCATGAAGATGCTGGCCGGTGGAACGTTGTAGGGCAGGAACCCCAACACGGCCCCCGCCATGGCCAGGCACAGGCCGACGCGCAGGTTGTCGACGTCGTAGGGGCGGCCGAAGCTGGCCAGCCAGACCGCCAGCGCCAGATACCCCACGGCGATGATGCCCGTCACGCCACCGCACAGCCCGTCCAGACCGTCCAGCAGGTTAGTGGCGTTGCAGGCGACGATCATGGCCACGAACAGCGTCAGCCCCTGGAAAGGCAAGGCCGCCCAAAACGGCAGGGCAATGCCGAACGGCCCGAAGAACACGTCGTCCAGGCCGGAGCCCACGCCCCCGGCCAGGAGAATGGCAGCCGCCAGCGCCTGGCCGACGATTTTTTGCCGGGGTTTGAGGTTGTGGACGTCGTCCAGCAGCCCCACCAGAGTAATCCACACGGCCGCGACGGCGATGGACAGGATTTTGAGGAGGGAATTATTGTGCAGCCGCTCGATGTCGCCGCGGGCCGCGGCCTGGCGGATATCGTTCCAGCTGGCGCGCAGGTCGGGCATGACGGCGACGTACACAGCCAGCCCGGCGAGCAACCCCGCGCATATCGCCAGCCCGCCCAGGTACGCCATCGGCCGGCCGTGGGGCTTCAGCAACGCGTCGGGGCGATCGACGATCTGCTTGCGGTAGGCGACCCAGCGGACGATCGGCGTGGCGACCAGCGCGACGCCCAGCGCCGTGATGCCGATCCACCGATTGCCTTCCAGGACCTGGAGGATGGAGTTTGTAAAATCAGCCAAGGAGCTCTCCAACGATTGAGGGCCGGAGTGAATATACCCCGCCGGGCGTGGGAGGCACAATCGTTTGGCCGCCGCGGCGTCAGCGCGTCCGGCCGGGTTGATAGTCGGCGAACAGCCGCCCCCAGGGGCTATTAGTCAGCCAGTGGTTGACGGTCTTGCGACCGGCCAGGGGATACCACAGGTGGTCGTGGTACACGGCGGAGCCGACGATGAAGGCGTAAACGATCGGTGTGTGGAACATGAGGTACTGCAGCCAGCGCATCGGGCCGAACCAGAACAGCTTGCCCACGCGGCTGGCGGTGTTGTTGCCGGTGTAGAAACCCCAATTTTCCGCCGCGGCGTCGGCGTTGCCGACGATCTCGATTTCCTCCGGCCGCCCCACGCCCAGCCCGCGTTCGTGCGCCAAGCGGATGAAGGCATGGTCCATCGGGTCGAAGCCCATCATTTTGATGGCCGTAGCGTCGATGGCCACGCAGTCGGCCGAGGCCAGCAGGACGTTCTTGGTCACCGGGATCATCGTCCGCGGGCCGGCGCCGTTGCCGGCGGTGGTGCCGTCGGTGAGGGCGAAGATGCCGCGGAAGATTTCCTTCTGAATGGCCAGCAGGTCCACCAGCGTCTCGTGGATTCGGCTGTGGCAGTAATGGCGCGTGTTGTCCAGCATCGCGCCGAAGGCGTTCTTCATCGAACCGGTCACGTTGGTGTAGATGTGGCACTTGATCGTCGGTAGGTGGACGATGTTCTTGCCGCGGAAGTAATCGGGAATGCGGATGCCCTTGGGGAAGATGTCGTTCAGCACGAGCATCGGCGCCCGCGGCTGATAGACCTGCCAGGTCATGTCCGAGGGACGGAAGTTGTACTTGATCGGCACGCCGTAGTGGTCGCAGACGATCCGCTGCTTGTTGATCTCCTCGCCCTTCTCGGCGCTGGTGACGACGGTTTCATTCTCCACGCACACCAGGTCGCGCAGCCCGGCCTGGCGCAGGGCCAGGATCGCGCCCTCCAGTTGCCAGGGAGTGGTGTTGGCGGAGGGGTACAGCAGGTGCCAGGAGATGTTGTTCTTCAAGATGGTCGTAGCCGCCGGATCCAGCGCCTGCTTGGCCCCGGCCATCTGCATCACGCGCTGGATATCCGCCAGGACGGTTTCTGGAGAGGTCCGGACCACGGCGACTTTGCTTCGTGCCGACATAGGGGCATCTTTCTTATTGAATTATAGCAAACCTCAACCTTTCGGTGGCGACGTTCGATGCCGGAAAAAACCTGCGGCCGGGCGGCTCAGTAACGCGCCGTCAGCCAGTGCTGGATTGCCCGCCCCTGCCAGAGGATGGCCAGGACCATCAGCCCCCACAACACCGCGGTCAGTTGGAAGGGCCGGTCGCGAAGGACCAGGTCGGTCGGATCGGTGTAGCGGCCGAAGCTGGAGAGCATCTCGAAGCGGCAGATGCCGTAGATCACCAGCGGCAGCGTGTACAGGAGGTAATCGGTGCCGAAGTGCTCCACGGTCCGCGCCGAGGTGGCGTACAGGAGGTAGGAGATGATCGCGATGCCCGCCGTCAGGGTCGTCAGGTGCGTCAGGAATTGGGGCGTGTAGCCCAGCAGGGTCGCGCGGTGCTGGCCGGCGGTGTCGGTATCGCCGATCGTGGCCACCTCGCTGCGGCGCTTGCAGAAGCCCATGAACAGGCAGATGGTGAAGGTGCAGATGAACAGCCAGGGGCTGAGTTCCACGCGGATGGCCACGGCGCCGGCGGCTGCCCGCAGCACGAAGCCCAGGGCGATGCAGATCACGTCTATGATCATCCGTCTCTTCAGAGAAAACGTGTAGGCCGCCTGGAGCAGCACGTAGGAGGCGATGACGATCAGCAGCATCGGGCTAAGGGCCCAGGCCACGGCCAGCCCGGCCGCCAGCAGCACGGCCGCTTCCGTCCAGGCCGCGCCGACGGGCACGTGCCCGGCCGCCAGCGGACGGGCCTTCTTGTGCGGGTGCAGGCGGTCGAAGTGGCGGTCTTGAATGTCGTTGACGATGTAGGCAGCGCTGGACACCAGGCAAAACGCCGCCACCGCCACCAGCGCCTCCGCCCAGGCCGCCGGGTCGGTGAGGCGCAGGGCGAAGACGATCGGCAGCAGCACGATGCCGTTCTTGATCCACTGTTCAGGCCGGGCCAGGCGGACTAAGTGAACGATGCGCATGGAGGATCCTGTCTCCCAAAGGCCCCCGCGGGCCTTTTCTTGCCGGATCTTGCTGATAAATTCTCATCGGCCAGACCGCAAGGGCGGCTGAAGGGCATCGGACCCTTGCGGCAGGACGGCGGTTTTGGTCGCACGCAGCCCACGCGGCAGCCGATACAATCTACGGTGATGCCCACGGTCCCATCCCATCCTCGTCAGGCTACCGGTCGCCAGATGGCCGTTCTCTGGCTGGGCGCCTTTGTTCTGTTTTCGCTGCTGTACCTCGCCACGGCCCAGCGGGGCGTCAGTTGGCAGGACAGCGGCAGCCTGCAATGGCGAATCCTGACGGGGACCTACGCCGATCCCCTGGGCCTGGCGCTGGTGCATCCACTGTACATTGCCGCCGGCCAACTGGCGGCCGCCATTCCCGTGGGCCGCGTGACGGCCCGGATAAACGCCTTCAGCGGCCTGGCCATGGCGGCGGCGCTGGCGAACGTCGCCTGCATCGTGACGCTGCTGACGGGCCGGCGCTGGATAGGCCTGGCGGCCGCGGCCATGCTGTCGGTCTGCCACACCGTCTGGTGGTTGGCCACCATCGCTGAAAGTTATACGCTCAACGTGGCCTTGTTCTCGGCGGAATTGTGGTTCTTGGTGGCCCTGCTCCGCCGCCCGCGGGCATGGCTCCTGGTCGGTTTGGCGCTGGCCTGCGGGCTGGATTGGTCCGTGCACAACATGGCCCTACTGGGCTTGCCCGTGTACGCGGCGGTCGGCGGCGTGCTGATCGCCCGGCGCCGCCTGCCGGCTTGGTCGGTGGCGGCGGCACTGGTAGCCTTCGCCGTGGGCGCTTCGCCCTATTGGGTCCTCATCGCGCGGCAACTGGCGGCCGGCGGCGACCTGGTGGCCACGGCGAAATCCGCTCTCTTCGGCCACTACCGGCCTGAGGTGCTGAACGTCTCTCTTCATCGGCCGATGATGAAGATCAATGCCGAGATCGCGGCGCTGAATTTCGTTTCCTTCTTCCCCGTCCTGGCCGTGATCGGCTGGTGGGGCCTGCGCCGCCTGCCGAACAGGCCCACGGCCTACGCCTTGGCTGCCCTGACGGTGATCGAGGTCCTTTTTGTGGTGCGCTACCCCATTACGGATCAGTTCACGTTCCTATTGCCCAGCCTGGTGCTGATCGCCCTGGCGGGGGGGCTGGGCGTGGCGGCGTTGGCCGACGCCTCCGCCGGCTGGCGCAAGGCCGCGGCGGTCGCCTGCCTTCTTTCGGTCGCCTGTCCGCCGGCCTTGTATGCCGCCGTGCCCCGTCTGGCGGCCTGGGCGGGCGTGCAGCCCAACCGCCCTCGACGGCTTCCCTACCGCGACGAACTGCGGTTCTGGCTGGTTCCCTGGAAGTGCCATGAGCAGTCCGCCGAGCTGTTCGCCCGCGCGGTCCTCGCCGAGGTCCACCCCGGCGACGTGCTGCTATTGGACAGTACCGCGCTGGACACGCTTCGTGTGGCCCAAAAGCTCTACGGCCTGGGGCAGGGCGTGGTCCTGACCGATAGCGACGAGGATCTCCTGGGCAACTACGATCATGGTCCCCCGTCCTTCCTTCGCGCCCTAGCCGGCCGGCCACTGTACGTCCTCTCGCCGGTCAAGAATTACCTGCCGGACAAGCTCCTGACCGACGCATACTTCGTCCGGCCGCCCGGGAGGGTGCTTTACCGCGTGGTCTGGAAGGCCGAGCCTCCGGCCTCCGCCCCCGGCGGTTAGGCGTGCTTTAGACCCCCTCCAAGACGTATGATTAATAGAGGTAGGATGTACACATGAGTGGGTGGAAAGTCACATTAGTGGCCGCGGCCACGATGGCCGCCATGGCAGGGTACGCCTATGCCCAGGGCCGGGGGGAAGTCACCATCAGCGGCCCGGGGCAGCTCAGAGGCGTAGGGACCGGCGGCGCCGTGGGCATTTTTCAGTCCTATTCCTTCGGCGTAGGGTCGCTTCAGTCGGGCGCAGCTTCCTACACCAACCCATTGCGCAGCGCCATGGAGTCGGCGGCGTCTTACAACATCAGTCGGCCCGATATCGGGACCCCCTCCGGCGGCCTGACCCCCTTGGACCTGACGCCCAGCGGCGGGCGGGCCTACAGCCCCGTCGGCGGCGGCAGCCCCGCCTTGCTGAGGAGCAGCGGCGCTTCGGCGTTTGACGATCTGGGCTCCAGCTCGCGAATGCTCCAGGCGACGTCCTCCTACATTGGTTCCCTGGGCGGCTCGCCGGACGTGGGTATTGCCGCGCGGCTGGCGCCGGTCACCTCGTTGGTCGGCGGCGGCGGCGACCAGTTTAGCACCTACATGAGCGAGGGCGAAAAGGCCTTTCTGGCCGGTAACTTTGAAGCGGCCATGGAGCGCTACGCGATGGCCAACACCATCAACCCCAAGAACCCCGAAAGCCTTCTAAGCCTGGCCCACGTCAGTTTCGCCATGAGCAGGAATTCCTATTACCGGGCGGCCTACTATATCGGCCAAGCGCTTAAGTTCATGCCAGACCTGCCGTTAGTGCCGCTGCAACCCAGGGCGTTCTTCGCCAAGCCGCAGGACTACACCGAGCGGATCGACTGGCTGAACAAGTATCTCCAGACTCATCCGTTCGACAACGACGCCTTTTTCGTGGCGGCCTATTTCCGCTGGTTTGATCAGGACGTCGAAGGCGCCCGCCTGGCGCTGCTGAAGGCCCGCGGCGGCAAGATCGCCCCCGACCTTCAAGAGGCGATCGACACGTTCTGGGACGGCATGAAGGCCAGCGGCAAGATCGGCGGGACGTTGGAAAATCCGACGATCGTCCGCGAACCGTCGCCAGCTCCGACGTCGCAGCCCACCTCCACCCCGACCCCCGTTGCCCAGGGGGCCAGCCCCGCCCACTAAAGGCCGGCCTCCGCGCCGCCGCGGCGGCGACGATGCTTGTTGCAAGGGGGGATGAGGGGGGCCTATAATCCCGAAAACTCCGCCAGCCGTCGTCGTGTTATTATGTCGATGGCATGAGCCAGGAAGGGCCGACTCTAAGGCCCAAAGATTCCAGAGTTATGGCAAAAATCAGCTCAGGATTGGCCCGGGCCTCCTCCGGCAGCTTTGCCTGGATGGAGTCGGCTCTGCTGAGGCACCGGCTGATCTTTAACATCGTGATTCACACGGTGATTTTCACGTTGGCGCTGCTGCTGGCCTATCTGGTGCGTTTTGAGGTAGGCGGGGGGGCGGGCGGGGGAAAGTGGTTCTGGCAGTCCTTCCTGCCCATGCTGCCGGTCTTCATCATCGTCAAGCTGATTATTTTCGGGGCGACCAATCTGTTCCGCGGCGGCTGGCAGTACGCCTCCATTCGCGACATCGGCAACATTCTGTTCGCCTCGTGGTTGTTCCTGCTGGTGATGTACATCCCGATCGCGATCTTCCGTGGGATGGAGACCTACTGGGGCGTGACGGTGGCCTACCTGGGCGACTACGTGAAGTCCTACTCCACCGGCGTGCTGTTCCTGGACTTTTTGGCCAGCGTCTTTCTGGTCTGCACGGTCCGGTTGGGGTTCCGCATCTATCGCGAGGAGCTTCGGCCGGTGTCCAGCGAGGGGCTTCGCCGCGTGCTGATCGTCGGGGCGGGCAACGCCGCCGAGACGATCATCCGCGAGATCCACCGGATGCCCGTGGAGCGGTTCCGCGTCATCGGGCTGGTGGACGACGATCCGGCCAAGCGGCATCTCATCATTCACGGCGCGCCTGTGCTGGGCACCACGGCCGACCTGCGGCAGATCTGCGACGAGGAGGACGTTGAGGAAATCATCATCGCCATGCCCTCGGCCACGCAGAAGCAGCTCCGCCGCGTCATCGAGATGTGCAGCGGCACGAAGCTGAAGTTCCAGTCCCTCCCGGGCGTGGGCGACCTCATCGACGGGCGGGTGACCGTTTCGCAGATTCGCCCGGTGGACATTCACGACCTGCTGGGCCGCGAGGCCGTGGCTCTGGACAGCGAGGCCCTCGGCCGGTTCCTGCGGGGCCGGCGCGTGCTCATCACCGGGGCCGGCGGGAGCATCGGGGCGGAAATGTGCCGCCAGGTGGCCAACTACCAGCCCGCCCAGCTGATCCTGGTGGAGCAGGCCGAAAATCCGCTCTTTGAGATCGAAAACGAGCTGCGGGCCACGCACGGCGACATCCCGCTGGTCGCCTGCATCTGCGACATCTTCGACCGCCCGCGCGTGATGCAGATCTGGAAAACCTACCGCCCGGAGGTGGTCATCCACGCCGCCGCGCACAAGCACGTCCCGATGATGGAGCGCAACCCCTGCGAGGCGGTCAAGAACAATATCCTCGGCACGCGCAACGTGGCCGACGCCTGCGTCCAGTACGGCGCGGCGGAGTTCATCACCATCTCCACCGACAAGGCGGTCAACCCCTCTTCGGTGATGGGCGCCTCCAAGCGCGTGGGGGAGATTTACACCCAGGCCCTCGGGGCCGCCCACAAGGGCAAGACACAGTTCAAAGCCGTGCGGTTCGGCAACGTACTGGACTCCGCCGGCTCGGTCGTTCCGACCTTCCGCCGGCAGATTGCCGCCGGCGGACCGGTCCGCGTCACCCATCCGGAGATGACGCGCTACTTCATGACCATTCCCGAGGCCTCGCAACTGGTCCTCCAGGCCGCGGCCACGGGAACCGGCGGGCAAATCTACGTGCTGGACATGGGCGAGCCGGTCAAGATCGTGGACTTAGCGCGCCAGATGATCACCCTCAGCGGCTTTCGGCCCGGGGAGGACATCGACATCGTCTTCACCGGCGTCCGGCCCGGCGAGAAGCTCTTCGAAGAGCTTCGCACGTCCGGCGAAGATATTGAGCCGACCGTGCATCCCAAGGTGCTCATCTGGCGTACAAAACCCATGGACCTCGCCAAGGTCAATCCTGTCATGACGGAATTGGAGACGCTTGCCAACTCCACGGACCGCCAAAAAATCATCGACGTGATGAAGCGTCTGGTGCCGGAGTACGTCCCCGGCAGTGCGCCGGAGGTCAACGGGGCGGTGCCGTCGTCGGCGGACAGTGAGGCCTCGACCTCATGACCGCCAAGCGCCGGCCAACCCGCAAGCCCGCCAAGCCCCGCCGCCCGGCCGGGCGGCCCGTGCCGCTTTCCGGCCCGGACATCACGAAGCAGGAAATCCAAGCCGTCATCTCGGTGCTGGGCAGCGGGCGGTTGAGCATCGGCCCGCGGATCCAGGCCTTCGAGGCCGCCGTGGCCGCCCGCGCGGGGCGGAAGCACGGCATCGGCGTCAACAGCGGCACCAGCGGCCTGCACCTGTGCGTGCGGGCGCTGGGGATCGGGGCGGGCGATGAAGTCATCACCACGCCGTTTTCGTTCATCGCCACAACCAACTGCCTGTTGTTCGAGCGGGCCAAGCCGGTATTCGTGGACATCGACCCGGTCAGCTACAACATCGACCCGGCGGCCCTGGAGGCGGCCGTCACGCCGCGCACCAAGGCCATCCTGCCGGTGGAAGTCTTCGGCAACCCCGTCCACTTCGACCGCTACGAGCAGATCGCCCGCAAGCACCACCTGGCGATGATCGAGGACTGCTGCGAGTCGCTGGGGGCGGTGCTGGGCGGCCGGCCGGCGGGCAGTTTCGGCGACTGCGGCGTGTTCGCCTTCTACCCCAACAAGCAGATCACCACCGGCGAGGGCGGCCTGATCGTGACCGACGATGACCGCCTGGCCGACCTGTGCCGCTCGATGCGCAACCAGGGGCGCGACTCGGCCGCCTGGCTGTCCCACGCGCGGCTGGGCTACAACTATCGCCTCAGCGAGATCAACGCCGCCGTCGGCGAAGTGCAGATGCGCCGGCTGGACGAGTTGCTCGCCCGCCGCCGCCGCGCCGCGGCGCTGTACGATAAGGCCCTCGGCGACGTCGAGGGGATTCACATCCCGCCGATGTACGACCGCGCGGCGGCCAGTTGGTTCGTGTACGTCATCCGCCTGGCCGACCGATTCAGCGCGGCTGACCGGGACGCCGTCATGGCGTACCTCAAGGCCCGCGGCGTCGGCTGCAATCCGTACTTCGTGCCCATCCACCTCCAGCCGTACATCCGCACGATGCTGGGCACGAAGGAAGGCGACTTCCCCGTCACGGAGCGGATCGCCGCGCGGACCATCGCCCTGCCGTTCTTCTCCGGCCTAGCCGAGCGCCAGGTGCAAGCCGTCCGCAAGGCCCTGGTCTCCGCCCTGGCGGCCATCGACTAAAGGGGGGCCATTTCGATGACGAGCTCGGCCCGACATCGCTTCGAGCAAGCCTTTGCCCGCTGGCTGGGTGTGCCGCACGCCTTTGCCTTCTGGAAGGGCCGCGTGGCGCTGTACGCCATCCTGCGGGCGCTGGGCGTCGGCGAGGGCGACGAGGTCATCCTGCCCGGCTACACCTGCGTGATGAACGTCAACCCCATCAAGTATCTGGGCGCCAAGCCCATCTACGTGGACATCGACCCGGCGACCTACAACATCGACCCCGCCCTGATCGCCTCGCGGATCACGCCGCGGACAAGGGCGATCATCGCCCAGCACACCTACGGCATCCCCTGCGCGATGGATGCCATCGGCGAGCTGGCCGGCCGGCGGGGCATTCCGGTGATTGAGGACTGCTGCCTGGCGATGGGATCGGCCTACCAGGGCAGGCTCTGCGGCACGTTCGGCCTGGCGGCGTATTGGTCGTTCCAGTGGAACAAGCCCTTCACCACGGGCATCGGCGGCCTGGCGGCCACGGCGGACGCCGCGCTGGCGGGGAAGATCGAGGAACTCTGCCGGCGGGAATTGCAGGAGCCGCCCGCCCGGGCGGCCGCGATGCTGGCGATCCAGCGGCTGGCCTATCGCCTGGTCATCTATCCCCGCACGACGGCGATGGTGACGCGACTGTTCCGCTGGCTGACGCGCAAGGGGGCCGTGGTGGGATCGTCCTCGGCGGCGGAGTTCACACCCGTCATGGCGGCGGACTTCTTCATGGCTATGGGCCAGGCCCAAGCCCGTGCGGCCCTGCGACGGATGCACTGCCTGGAGGCCAACCTCGCCCATCGGCGGCGGATGGGAGCACTCTACGACGAGCTATTTTCCCAGGCTGGTTGGCCGATCGCTCCGCTGCCGGCGTCTGGGGACCCCATTCTGGTGCGATATCCCGTTCGCGTGGCCGACAAGGACAAGGCCGTCGCGCTGGCCCCCGGGGCCGGCGTGGAACTGGGCACGTGGTTTGAGTGCCCGTTGCATCCCAAGGAAACGCCGCTGGGCCTGTACGACTACCGGCCCGGCATGTGCCCCCAGGCCGAGCGTGCCGCACGGGAAGTCGTGAACCTGCCGACGCACCTGCGTGCGGGCCCAGCCACCGCTCGGCGGGGCGTGGAGTTCCTCCGCACCATCGGGCCGGCAAAGTAGCGGGCGCGCCAAGGGGTCGCTACGAGGAAATCCTCAGCAGCGTCTTGAGGATGATGGCGACGTCGGACAGCAGCGAGCGCCGTTGTTGGAGGTACTCCAGGTTCAGCCGCAGCTTGTCGGGCATCACCTGTTCGACGTAGGCCTTTTCCCAATCCGCCCCCGCCTGGGCGAGGATGTCGCTTTCGCGATGGTACTGGATGGAGGCCAGGTCCGTGATGCCGGGCTTGACCGACAGCACCGCCCGTTGCTGAGGCGTGTAGAGGGCGACGTACTTGGGCACTTCCGGCCGGGGGCCGACGAAGCTCATCGACCCGCCCAGCACGTTGAGCAACTGCGGGAACTCGTCCAGTTTGGTGCGCCGCAGGAACCGCCCGATGGGCGTGATCCGCGGATCGCCCCCGACGGTGATCTGCGCGCCGATCCGCTCGGCGTTGACGACCATCGTGCGGAACTTCAGGATGCGGAATTCCCGCCCGTTTTTGCCGACGCGCACCTGGCGGTACAGCACCGGTCCGGGGTCGGTGAGCTTGATGACGGCGGCGATGACGAGCATGGGCAGCCCCACCACCGCCAACCCCAGCAGGCTGAACACGATGTCGAAGAGCCGTTTGGCCATGTCGAACGTTCTCGGCGTTCGCGGGCGAAATGCTAAAGGGGTTCGGTGATGATTTTGACGGCGTCTCGGGCGGCCTCGGCGCGGGCGATGGCTTCCTTGGCGTCTTTGCCTTCGGTGATCACGTGCCCGACGCGGGCGGGTCCGGACGTGATTTCCTTGACCTCGTCGCCGACTTTCAGCGTCAGTTCCACGATCCTCACGCCGGGCATGCGTCGCGTCTCTTCCAGGCCTTCGATGGCCTGCACCCGGCCGGGGCTGGGCCAGAGGAATCGGATGGCCGATCCCCGTTTGGGGTGGCGCGGCCGCAGGTCCGGCTGGCGCCCCAGGGCCAGGTTGATCGCGCCTTCGACCATGTCGATGCCGGTGGCGCGGGGCACCAGCTCGGTGGTGATGTACCCTCCGCCCAGGCGGGCGCCTATCTCCATCAGGATCGGCCCGCGGCGGGTGAGCTTGAGTTCCACGTGGCACGGCGCCCAGTCGACGCCCACCGCCCGGATGGCCTGGAGGGCAGTCTCCTCGACGAGCCGGCGCCGATGGCCTGTCAGCATCGTCGGGATGCTGTGGCCGGTTTCCACGCAGTGGGGCGGGCCGGTGGTGCGCTTGTCCGTGATGGCGATGATGTGCGTCTGTTTGTCCCAGGTGAGGGTTTTTTCGCTGTACTCCGGCCCTTCGACGAATTCCTCGACCAGGACCGCCGGGTCGCGGCTTTCGCGCAAGGCGTACTGGAAGGCCTCGATCAGGTCCTGGCGGCTCGCCTGGCCGTCCAGGACCGTGATGCCCCGCTTGCCGCTGTTGCGTGCCGGCTTGAAGATGACGGGTCGGCCGACCCGGTCCACTGCCGCCAGGGCCTCGTCCAGCGTGTGCACGGCGTGCCACTTGGGGCAAGGCGCCCCGCCGGCTTGGAAGGCCTGGCGCATGCGTTCTTTGTTGGTCGTCTGGACCGTCACCTCATAGCCCATCCCGTTGAGGCCCAGGATGTCGTTCAGTTGGCCGCGCACCTGGTTGGAGACCTCCGAACAGATGTGCGTGACGGCGGAAATTTTTTCCTTCAGGGCGATCTCCAGGCATTGATGGACGTCCATGATGTCGGCGGCGTAGGAGACGTCCGCCAGGCGCAGCCCTTCGGCGTTGGGGTCGCCGTCGGCCGCCACGACGCGCAGGCCCATGCGCTTGGCGGTGAGGATCGCGGGAACCTGGAGCGGTCCGGCGGCCAGGACCAGGAGGGTCGGCGATTCGGCGGTTTTTTCCGCCTCCGAGGGCTCGCCTTTGGTGAGGATATGCTGGGCGCGGAGCAAGGGAGCCATCGTGAACGTGACGGCGTCTCGGGCGGCCTCGGCGCGGGCGATGGCCTCCTCGACCGTGGTGCCTTCGACAATCACGTGTCCCACGCGGGTCAGGCTGGAGAGCAATTGAGGGACCGTGCCGCCGGGGGCAATGTCGATCTGGAGGATCTTGACGCCCGGCATGGACCGGGCCTTATGGACGCCTTCGATGGACCCGATCTTGCCCACCGGGGGCGTGAAATAGCGGATGGCCACGCCTGCCGGCTCGCGCCGGGGCGTCAGGTCCGGCACGCGCCCCAGGGCCAGGTTGATCGCGCCTTCCATCATGTCGATGCCGGTGGACCGCGGCACCAGTTCGGTGGTGATGTAGTCGCCACCCAGGCGGGCGCCGATTTCCATCAGCATCGGCCCCCGGCTGGTCATTCGCAGCTCGGCGTGCGCCGCCGCCCAATCGATGCCCAGCGCCTTGACCCCCAGGACGGCGGCTTCCTCGATGGCTTGGCGGGCCTGGGGGCTCTGCCGCGTGGGCTGGCTGTGGCCGGTCTCGACGAAGTGCGGCACGTTGGTGGTGACTTTGTCGGTCACTTGCAGGACGTGGGGTTGCCCGTCCCAGGTCAGGATTTCCACGCTGAACTCCGGGCCTTCCACGAACTCCTCGATGACGGCGGAGCGGTCTTGGCTCTCTCGCACGGCCACGTGGAACGCCCGCAGGAATTCCGCCGTGCTTTCGCCGCCGAGCAGGCTGGTCACGCCCCGGCTGCCGCTGCTTCGGGAGGGTTTGACGATCAGCGGCCGGCCGATTGCCTCCGCCGCCTCCAGGGCTTCCCGTTCCGTGGCGGCCCCGATGGACCGGGGCGAGGGCGCCCCGCCGGCCTCGAAGGCCCGGCGCATCTTTTCCTTGTTCGTGGCCCGCAGGGCCGTCGGCGGATCGACGCCCTTCAGGCCCAGTTCCCGGTTGATCCGCCCCAGGGACCACATCGCCGCTTCCGCGCAGATGTGGATGACGCCGTCGATCTTCTCCTGGCGCGCCAGGGCCAGGCAGGCGTCGGCGTCGGTGATGTCGACGACATAGTGCCGGTCGGCCAGCTTCAGCCCCGGCGCATCGGCGCTGCCGTCGGCCGCCACGACGCGCAGGCCCATGCGCTTGGCCGTCGTGATGGCCGGCACCTGCAACACCCCCGCCGCTAAAACCAGCAGCGTCGCCATAAGTTCTTTTTCTCGGAGGCCTACGGAATGTCCAGGACGCCTCAGGACTGGTGTTTCGTCGACGCGATTCCGAAACCATATTATCGCATACTTGCTACGTTGGGGAAGGGCCGTTTGGCCAGGCGATCCACCCTAGGCGAAGACCACCGAGGCGTAGCCGACGGTGGTGTCGTCGGGGTTCGCGGGGTCGGCGGCGTGGACGACGCGGTAGCTGTTGGTGTATTCCAGGCAGATGCCGCGGCTGGCGCCGAGTTGGTGGCAGACGGCGATCGTGGCCGCGATGGCTCCGGCCCCGCAGGCGTTGCCGCGGGCCTCGGCCTCGGCGGCGACCTTCTCGGCGGCCAGGGCTTCCATCAAGCCGATCATGCGGCGGTCGTTGGCGGCGGTCCATTTTTCGCCCGTCGCCCCGCGGCCTCCGGGTGCGGGAAAGTGCCCGCCGTGGTGCGTCAGATCGCTACTGCCGACCACGCGGACGCCGCTGCGGCCACTCAAGGCGCGGCCCACCGCCCGGCCGATCTCCACCGCCAGGTCCGTCGGCGGGACGGCAATGGGCACGATGCGGGCCTGCGGGCATAGCGCCTGGATCAGCGGCAACTGCACCTCCAGGGAGTGCTCCTGCTGGTGGGCCTGGGGGTTGGCCCGCAGAGCCGGACTGGCGGCGAGGATGGCCGCGGCCAGTGGTTCGTCGACGGCCAGATCGCCCAGCGGCGTCTGCCAGGCCCCGCGGTCGTACACCTCGCCCTGGCCGACCACGCCGACGTGATCGGCCCCGAATAGCACGAACGTTTCCACCGGCCCGGCAGCCGCCAGGGCCTTGAACGTCGTCGCGGCCACCCGGCCGGAGTACGCCCATCCGGCGTGCGGCACGATGCCGCCGTAGAGCACGGCCGGCAAATCCGCCGGCAGCTCGGCCCCGGCGAGCAGCGCCGCCACGTGGCGCCGACAGCCCGCCGGCGAACCGTCGTAGAAGCTCCCGGCATACAGGGGACTGCGAACGGTCATGGATTACCCTCGACGAATGCCGTTGGTCGCCGCGGCGGCCGGCGGTATCATCAAGCCATTATAACCCCAAGGAAACCCCGGGAAAGCCCATGAACATCAACGTGTACAAGCCCTGGAAGAGCCTGAACTGGCCCAACCGCATCAGCATCATCCGCCTGCTGCTGGTGGCCCCGTTCGTGATTCTGCTGGAAGACCAGGACACCTGGCCGCAGGCGCGGTACCTGGCCATGGGCATCTTCGTCCTGATGGCCCTGTCGGACTTCGTCGACGGCATCCTGGCCCGGCGGCTCCACGCCCGCACGCGCCTGGGCGCCATCCTGGACCCCCTGGCCGACAAGGTGCTGATTATCTGCTCGGCCGTGCTGCTGTCGCTGCCGCAATACTGCCCGCCGGGCGTGCGCCTCTCCAACTGGGTCGTGGTCTTCATCATCGGCAAGGACCTGTGGCTCATCCTGGGGTTCCTGGTGATATACTTGGTGACGGACAAGTTCCGCGTCCATCCGGCCAAGGCGGGCAAGGCCTGCACGGTGGGGCAGGTGGTGATGGTGATGTTCTTCCTGGCCGGTCCCGACATCAACCGCCTGGCCGCGGGGCTGGGCAGCCGGATTGCGATGGTTTCAAGCTGGATCGTGGCCGGCCTGTGCGTGCTGGCTGTGATCGTCTATACCCGCACGGGCCTGGCCTTCATCCTCCAAGAGGGAAAACCCCTGGAGCCGGGCGAAACGAAAAAACCCTGAATAAACGATGCACGCGATTGACGAAATCCTGGCCGAGTTGCGAAGCGGGCGGATGATCGTCCTGGTGGACGACGAGAACCGCGAGAACGAGGGCGACCTGGTCTGTGCGGCCGAGAAGGTCACTCCCGAGATCGTCAACTTCATGCTCCGCCAGGCCCGCGGCGTGCTGTGCGTGCCGATGACCCACCAGCGCGCCGACCGGCTCGCCCTGTATCCCCAGGCCTCCGATAACACCGCCCTGCACGGCACGGCCTTCACCATCACCGTCGACGCGGCCGCCGGCGTGACCACCGGCGTGTCCGCGGCCGACCGGGCACATACCATCGAGGTCCTGGTCCGCGACGACAGCCGGCCCGCCGACCTGGCCCGGCCGGGGCACATCAACCCGCTCCGCGCCCGCGACGGCGGCGTGCTGCTCCGCACCGGCCAGACCGAGGGCGCGGTGGACCTGTGCCGCATGGCGAATCTGAAGCCCGTGGCCGTCATCTGCGAGATCATGAACGAGGACGGCACGATGGCCCGCCGGCCGGACTTGGAAAAATTCTGCGCCCGCCACAAGCTGAAGATGTGCTCCGTGGCCGACGTCGTTCGCCACCGCCTCCGCAGCGAGCGGCTGATCGAGCGGGTGGTGGAGATCGACCTGCCGCTGGAGGCCGGGGCGTTCCACCTGATCGCGTACAAGTCCCTGGTGGACCCCGAGCCGCACCTGGCCCTGTGCACCGGCGGCGTGGGCAGCCTGGACAAAGACGGCAAGCCCGTCATGCACTCCGAGCCGGTGCTGGTCCGCGTGCACAGCGAGTGCCTCACCGGCGACGTGTTCGGCTCGCTGCGGTGCGATTGCGGCCCCCAGCTTCGCAGCGCCCTGCGCCAGGTGGCGGCGGCCGGCAAGGGCGCGGTGGTGTACATCCGCCAGGAAGGCCGCGGGATCGGCCTGGTGAACAAGCTCCAGGCCTACAAGCTCCAGGCCGAAAAAGGCATGGACACCGTCGAGGCCAACATCCACCTGGGCTTCGCGGCCGACACGCGCGACTACGGCATCGGCAACCAGATCCTCCGCGACCTGGGGCTGACCAAGCTGCGAATCCTGACCAACAACCCCCGCAAAATCCTCGGCCTGGAAGGCTTCGGCCTGACCATCGTCGAACGCGTCCCCCTGCTCATCCCCCCCGGCGAACACAGCCGCGATTACCTCAAAACGAAAAAAGACAAACTCGGGCACTTGCTGGAAGGGTTGTAGTGCGGCTTGTGGTGAGCGAAGTCGAACCAAAGGTCGTAGTTCGTAGGTCGAAGTTCGAAGGGGGCGAAAGAGGGACCGGGGACCAGCAGAGGGCATTGGGCAGAAGAACAAAATAGACGGGAAACATGAATCCAGAAATGATCTCGGAATTCCTTAGGACGGTGGCAGAAGCCACCGAACGCATTGCACTGGATTACTTCCAAGTCGCGAGGGCCGGCATTAAGGATCGCGCGTACTTGGAGCGAGTCTACTGTTATGAATTCTATCATCAGTTCAGAGCCAAGCAGATAGAGCGGGCGGAACAGGCAGGGCGGACACAGCAGAAAGACATTCTCTCCGGCCTCATCTTGAATGGCGAACCTGATAAGAGTGCATATCCGCTGATTACCGGAAAACCGAAACCGGACTTCATCATGCACCTCCCCCGCACAATGGAACATAATTTCGCCGTAATGGAGGTGAAGCGGCGGTATGGCCTGCGAATGGATGTCTTCCGAGGAGATTTAAAGAAACTGTCGGACTTTATTAGCCCTCCCGCGAACTACTATCTTGGTGTTTACCTCATTTTTGGAGAAGGGAAACTCAACGGTTGGAGAAACAAAGCCAAAAAGATCGCTGCTACCGATTCCGGGATCAAACTGGACCAAATCACGCTCCTGCATCACACCGAATGCGGCAAACCAGCGGAGAAGGTTGAATGGTAATTTGCTCAGGGCCCCGGCTGCGATGTATGCAGTCTTGTAGAAGGGAAACTTGTTTCCCGCAGGTAGCGAGCTACCCCGCCCTAAGGATTACGTCGTGCCCTTTGCACTGATAATTCTAAATGACCACGTTTGCCCAGGATTCAGTTTGAAGCCAAGGTCGGCAATGAACTCACCGCTGTTGAAGGGATAGAGAGCATTGCCAGAAAGGTTGTAGCGCCGCTGTAAGACAACAGTATCATTTTCGCGGACAGTTACTTCGACCTGTATTTCCTCTACCCTCCATTCAGAGCCGTTATAGGGATGGAAGTGGATCCATCCATACAGGGTAATCTCCGCGTTACCCGTTATCTTCGCCAACTCTGAGGCCGGAAGGTCTTTTCGCCCGGTTTCGCCCGTACCCGCAACCCTCCATCCCGTCGGGTAAAGAACCTCAGTCTTGCCGGTCAAGCGGTTGATTTTTACCGGCAAAACAGTTCCCCCCAGATTCATGTGGTCATAGCGGTATACCGTTGGCCAAATGAAAAGAAGAGAGAACGATACGAGCACCAATATAAGAATGACCACGAATGCGATTGCGACTTTTTTATGTAACCCGTCCATTCTTGCCCCTTTCATGTCCTGACAGTTATGACAGACCCCGCTTATTCCGCTCATTGCCAAGCGGGGGGTTCAACTTGGGTATGTTATCCGATTGCCTGAGACTTTAGCCATAGCGGACAGGGCATGGCGGCGGGCTGCGGTGCGGCTGGTGATGTGGCGGACCTCAAGGCCGTGAACGGTCAGCGCGTCGGCGATGAGGGAGCGGTGGCATCGCCACGGCACGGCCTCGGCGCACATGATGGCCGTAGGCTTCTGGCGGGCGAGCGTGATGAGGGTTTCCAGGGCGAGGCGGAACGGGGCGGTCTGCATGTAGTCGGCAAAGCCGCGGAATGAGGCATTCCGCCAGCCGGCGTTGGGGGAATCCTTGCGAGCGTGTCGCAGGCCGCCGAGGGCCTTGAAGTGCCGGTAGCCGATCCGCCGATTGCGAAGGAACCGGGCCAGAACGTCGCGGTTGAACTGCGGATTGTGCCGCGACCGCGGGATGGTTCGCACGTCGATGATGCGCTTCACGCCGTGGCCGCGGAGCATGGCCACCAATTCATCGGCCGAGCGATTCGAGTGGCCGACGGTGTAGATAACCAGTGGAGCTTTGCGAGTCTTGCTCATGATTTGGTGCCACGGCTGCGTTGTGAGCAGCCGTGTAGGCAAGTGGATATTTGCACGGCAGCAAAAAGCGCTGCCGTGGCACCCGATTTTTCCGCTGGTCCCTGGTCCCTAATCCCGGGACCCCGGTTTTATTCCGCCTTTTGCCACGCCGGGGGATTTTTGAGTTTGTAGAGCCGTTCGCCGGCGTTGGGGACGTAGAGTCGGCCGGCGGCCTCGTGGCCTTGCCAATCGGCGACGTTGATGTCGGCCGGGTCGCGGTAGCCCAGGTTGATCTTGCGGCAGAGGGCCTTGGAGATTCCCGTGGCCAGCGTGACCTTGATGCGGCAGTTCTCGACGCCCTTTTCATACGTCCCGATGCCGCGGACGTGCGTCGAGTGCGCCAGCACGCCCCAGGGGTAGTGCTTGAACTTGTCCCACTGGGCCAGGAAGTAATCCCGCGTGTGGTAGCCGATTTTCTCGATGAGCTTTCCGTGGGCGGCGGAGATGTGCGTGATGTGCGGGGCGTAGATAATCAGCTCGCCGCCGTCGGCCACGACGGGCTCCAGCTTGTACATGCACTTGCCGCCGGTCCACAGTTCGTCGTACATCTCCGGCGCGGCCGACAGCACCGAGGCGAACGGTTTGTCCTCGTACGCGATGTGCAGCGTGTCGGACAGGTCCGCCGCGTGCGACCAGCTCTCGCGCACTTCCCCAAAGAACATGCCCGCAAGCTCGTGCTCGGCGACCACCATGCTCAGGGCGAACTTTTCGAACTTCAGCATGCGGGCGGCCGCCTCCAGCGTGGCGCGGACGGGCGTGTGCTTGTGGCCGATGATCTTGGGATTGGTGATGACCGCCCCCAGCCAGTGGAAGAAGTTCAGCAGCTCCCCGCCGCAGATGCCGGGGAAGAAGTACTTGCTGCCGCCGGAAAAGCCCACCACCTCGTGCGGGAAGACCGGCCCGGCGATCAGCACGACGTCGTAGTCGAACACCAGCTTGTTGATGGTGACGGGCACGTCCATCTCGAACAGGCCGCCGGTGATCTTGTGAATCTCCGCCGCCGGCAGCGTGCCGAGGGTGGTCAGCGCGGCCGGATCGTTCCAGCAATGGTTGAAGAATTGGCTGTTATGAAAAACTTTCTTCCGCTCGCCGGCCTTGGCGCCGACGAGGCGGTCGATCTGCTGCTCGCTCATCGGCGGGTGCGTGCCCAGGGCGATCAGGAAGTCCAGCTTGGCGGCCGTCGGGGCGATGGCCGCGTGAAGCTGCCGCGTGAGCATCGGCAGCGGGCAGGTGCGCGTGTAGTCGGGTAGGAGGACTAAGACCCTCTTGCCGCGCAGGCCCATCGCGGCCGCGGCGGCGGAGACGATCCGCTGCGAATCGGCCTCGGAAAGGTGCTGTCCCGCCGGTGCGATTTTGGAAATAAGGCTCATCGAAAGACTCTCTTTCTTCATTCTATCGTCGTGGCCGCGGCCGCCCAAGGCGATCGATGGTGGCCACGATATCGGCTGCAAAGAGAGCTTTCAACGCCCTGGCTGCGGAGGGACTGTTGCCGGGTCCATAAAAACGCGGGCGGCGCCGGAGGAGAGGCGCTCGCCCGCGTTGTCTTGCAGCGGCCCGTGAGGCTTGCGGCGCGGCGGTTCAGCGTCGTCTGCGCCGCAGGACCGCCAGGAGGCTGCCTGCGCCCAGCAGCGACAGCGTCGCCGGCTCGGGCACGTTGACGGACACGTAGCCCGTCCAGGGCGCGACGTTCTGCTGCTGGCCCACGTCGTAGAACGGCAGCGCGATCTGGCCGAGGACGTTGTCGGCCTCCCACGCCCCGTTGACCCAGTGGCGGCGGTTGTCCTGGACGATGATCGTGTCCGTGTTGGCGTAGGGGTTGCCCGCGTCGCCGGAGTTGAGGTAGCCGACGATGGTCATGGCATGGCCATTGCCGCCGGGGCCCCAATCTTCGCCGGTCTGGGTGTCGTTGGGGTCGTAGCTAGGGTCCCACTTCCACTTGTTGGGGTCTTCGGTGCCGCCGAGCTGACTGAAGGCTCCGCAGACAAACAGGCCCATCAGCGGGCGGCCGGCGTCGATCTCGGTCTTGATGACGCCCCAGCCGACGAGGTTGTTGCACGCGGCCTGGGTCACCGTCGCGGTGCCGTAGCCGTGTACGGCGAGGTAGTTGGTCAGCCCCTGCTGAATGGCGGCGGTCTTGGTGCCGCTGAACGCCCCTCCGCCGGCGGCGCCGGGCAGCGTCTGGTCGCCCTGATCGTTGGTGTTGAGATACCAACCCAGGTCTGCCCCGGCGACGCGGAATCCGCCGCCGGCTAACGGGATGCTGGTGGCGTCGGCGGCATCGTCCTGCCAGTCCGTCGGGACCGGCGGTGCCCAGGGGATGGTGGTCCCGCTGACGTACGGCGTGGCGTCGGCGATGGCGTTGCAGCCTTTGACGTCGCGCCAGTAGCCCATGATGTCCGCCGCAGCCGTCGGGACGCACCAGGCCTTGTAGCACGCCTGGCCGGCCGCCGGATTGCCGCCGTTGTCGGGGCCATTGGGAGCGCCGATCAGGCAAGGCTGATGCCAGTCCGGCACATTGTTGATTAGATTACCGCCCCAGGCGACCGTGACCATCAGAGTGATCGCCAACGCGCACAGCCCACACATAGTTACCCGCTTCATACCCTGCTCCTTGTTTTCTGGCCGATGACCAAGGACCACTTCCTTCGCGCGGCCACAGCGGCCTGAACGGATAACAGATATCGCGACGTGCACCATCGCACTGAGTGGCCCACTTGAGCTCATGGGCGCCTAGATTTGACCCGCGGCTGAGCGTCTGCCGCAATGCCTCCAACCCGATCTTGCCGAAAACCGGGCCATCCTTGAGAGAGAAAAGTATACCGCGCGGGGGCGATTTTGTCTCGCCCTTTGTGAGATGAATTTCGGCCGCTAAGACGGGGTTGTTTGGAAGTCTTGAGTGGGCTTAGGGTTGCGTCGCCGGTTCTGTAGCAGCCACGGTTGAGGCGGCCACCAGGTCTTCGCGGGCCTCGGCCAGCGGCTTGGCCAACATTTCACTCAACCAGGGGTTGATCTCGATCGTCTCCAGCGCCGAGCGGGCCTGGGCGAACTGGCCGGCCTGGAGGAGCGAGGTCATCCGGTCCAGCTTTTCCCGGGCGTCGAGGTAGTTGTTCAGCTCCGCAGCCGTCTGCGTGAAGATGCGGTGCTTGTCGCCGGCCCCGGCAGCCATCATGGCCTGGTCGCGCGCGTCGGTCAGGGCCTGGGCGACGATGGCCTTCTGCCGGTCGGTGAGGGTGTGCTTGGCGAGATATTCGTCGTAGAGGATCGTGGCCTGGCCGTAGGTCATCCGGTCCTTGACGGTCTGGATCTGCTCCGGTGCGAGCACCCCGGCCAGCTCGGCCAGGAGTGATTCGCGCATGCGGACCAGCTCACCGCGCAAGGCCGAGCGTTCCGCACGAATCGCGTAGACCTGGGCCTCGTCCTTGGCTTGCAGGGCCCGGGCCAGCAGCCGGTCCAGATCCTTGAGCCTCTCATCGTGGGGCGCCCAGGCGATGCGCTGGGCGTAGAAGGCGACCAGGATCTGCCGCGCCTTGGCCTCCTTGGCCGCGTCGGCTGGCAGCAGGCCCTCCAGGGCGACCGCCGCCCGCTTTTCAGCCGTGGCCTGGATGATCTCCGCCTCGCTGGGGGCCTTGCGTGTGGCGGGCTGACTTGTAGTGAGCGTAGTCGAACTACTTGCGGCTTGGGTGGTCGTTGGCTGACTCGCGGTGAGCGCAGTCGAACTGCCCGCAGCCTGTGTGGTTGTGGGTTGGTTTGTGGCGAATAGAGCCGAGTGGCCCGTAGTGGACGTAGTCGAACTACCTGTAGTGAGCGTAGTCGAACTACCTGTAGTGAGCGCAGTCGAACTACCTGCGGCTGGTTCGACCAAGTCGCCCGAGGTGATCTGCGTCGTTGGCTGGTTCGTGGCCTGCGTGGTTGTTGGTTGGCTTGCGGTGAGCGCAGTCGAACCGCTTTGGGCCTCCGCCGGCGCCACGAACGTCCAAGCCGCCACACTCCAGACAGCCACCATTGCAAACGTCAGCTTCCACATGCGGTGATCCTTTCTGGCCTGCCTGCCGGTAGGCAGGTCCGAACAAGGCGACGACATCGCAAGCGGTAGGGGTGGGATTCGAACCCACGGTACCCTCGCGGGCACACCGGTTTTCAAGACCGGCCCGATCAACCGCTCCGGCACCCTACCGGGTGGTGCAACCGGGGCATTTTCGGCCGGGGGAGGCGGGTTTTCCAGCGCTTTTGCCGCGCCATCCCGACGGCTGGGAGTGGAAATGTTCCCCCGGCCGCACTAAGCTGTGGCGCCACGTCGCCGCAAGTGTCCAAAACCTGCCTGCCGGCAGGCAGGAAGGAAACCGGAATGATCGAGCTGTATTGGAAGAATGCCACCGACCGCGTCGTGCCCGCCGCCCACGGCATCACGGCGGATGACTTGGAGAAGGTCGACGAGCCCGTCCGCCGCGCCCACGCCGCCGTGATGGAGCAGGCCCGCGGCGGCAAGCTGGGCTACGCGGCCCTGCCCGCCCACCGCGAGTACCCCGCCGCCGTCAAGGCCTTAGTGGAGCGGTACCGCGCCGACACCACCGACATGATCGTCCTGGGCATCGGCGGCAGCGCCCTGGGCAACATCGCCCTCCAGGCCGCGCTGAACCCCGCGACGTACAACCTGCTTTCCGACCGCAAGCGGCCGGGACCGCGGCTGTTCGTGCTGGACAACGTCGATCCGGCCCTGGTCGCCGACACGCTGGCCCTGTTGGGCCGGCGGCTGGAGACTACGCTGGTCAACGTCATCTCCAAGAGCGGCGAGACGGCTGAGACGGCCGCCCAGTTCATGATCCTCCGCGAGATGCTCCGCAACAAACTGGGCGAGGGCTTCGCCAAGCGTATCGTGGCCACCACCGACGCCCGCAAGGGCACGCTGCGCGACATCGCCGCCGCCGACGGCTACGCCACGCTGCCCGTGCCCGACGACGTCGGCGGGCGGTACAGCGTGCTGTCGCCGGTGGGGTTGTTCTCAGCCGCCATGTGCGGCATCGACATCGACGCCCTCCTGGCCGGCGCCGCCGCCATGAAGCATCGCGTTGAAAATCCCACCTGGCGCGAGAATCCCGCCTGCGTGCTGGCCGCCGTCAAGTATCTGGCCGCCACGGCCAAGGACAAGCCGATGCACGTGATGATGCCCTACTCTAACCGCCTGTATGGTCTGGCCGACTGGTACCGCCAGCTGTGGGCCGAGTCGCTGGGCAAGAAAGTCCTCCGCGACGGGCGGGAGGTGTGCGTCGGCCCCACGCCCATCAAGGCCCTGGGCACCACCGACCAGCACAGTCAGGTGCAGCTCTACCGCGAAGGCCCCAACGACAAGCTGGTGGTCTTTCTGGAGGTCCGCAAGCATCCGCGCGACGTTACCGTGCCGGACGTGTTCGCCGACGTGGCCGGCATCAGCTACCTGCGGCGGGCCAGGCTGTCCAAGCTGCTCAACGCCGAGAAGGCAGCCACGGAGTACGCCCTGGCCGAGTCGGGCCGGCCCAGCGTCACGCTGCGGTTCAATGCCATCACGCCGCCGTCGGTGGGCGAGTTCATTTACCTCTACGAGTTCACCACATCGCTGATGGGCGAGCTTCTGGGCGTCAACGCCTACGATCAGCCGGCCGTGGAACTGAGCAAACAGGCCGCCTTCGCCCTGATGGGCCGGGCGGGCTACGAGGACCTGGCCAAGAAGATCAAACCCTTTACTTCCCCGGACCAGACGTACTCAGCCTGACGGCTGAGTAAGGCTATTAGACCTGCCTACCGGCAGGCAGGCTGTTAGACTGTTAGGCTGTTCGGCGCGGCGGAAGAGGAGGAATTTCACCAAAAAAAATCAGGGACGACCAAGTTCCTTGGTCGCCCCTGTTTGTTTTCCTCGGGGCGGCGTGAGGTACACACCGCCGTGAGGTTGTCCGCCGCCTTTGTTCTGGCGGCTACACAGGCGAAGGGCAATGTGAGCACATTGCCGACCTTGTCTCTCCTCGGCATTCTATAATACCATTACCACTGTAGAAATCTAGGGGAAATCGCTGCAGAAAAATGAATTAGGCGAATTAGGTAACTTCCGTCCCCTGGGGGGGTTGTCCGCCGACGCAGAGGCTTGACTATCTTTCCGCAATGTGTAAAGCTGCCCACCGAAACGACGTTTTTCAGGGCCGGTGGACATGACGCAAAAGGGCTTTACCCTTTCTGAATCGCTGGTGGTTGTAACCTGCGTGGGCCTGCTGAGCAGCGTCCTGTGGCCCAGCTTGTCGTCGGTCCGCCAACAGGCCCGCCGTGCGGCGTGTGCCTCGCAGATGCACCAGATCGGCCTGGCCCTGGCCAGCTACGCCGCCGCGAATCAGTTCTGCATGCCGCCGTTCCGGTTCAGCGACGTGCGCGGGACCCTTCCGCTGTCGGGCCACTGGGGCGGGCCCAGCCAGTTTGATCCCGTCAGCCTCCTTAACCCCCGCCCCATTAATCTTGGGTGTCTGACAAGCCAGGGCCTGCTTTCTTCCGCCAACCTGCTTTGCCCCGCCGCGCCGGCGGAGCTCGGCGGCGGAGGGGCGAGCCTGTTTGCCGACACGCAATGGTTCAGCACCTACGGCCTGCGGTTCCCGATCAGCGCGGGCCTGTTCGATGAGTCGTCGTGCCTGCCGGCTGCGTACAAGCCGGGGCCGCTGGCGGTTTATCTGCGGTACGCCGGAGGGGACCGCGCCCCTCTGGCGGTGGGGTATGGGACCGGCGGCGTCAGCCACCAGACCGTGCCGCTGGTGAGGCTCGACCGCCGTTACGAGCTGGATCCGGCTGTGTGCTTCGGCCGTTCGACGTTCGATCCGGCGGCCGACGCCGTCGCCAGCGATGAGTTCTTCTGGCAGGACCGCAGTGAGCCGGCGCCGGCGGCGCTGGCGCCGGGCCTGAAGACCTACGCCGTCCGGGTGGGCTGGTCCCATGGCCGATATTTCAACGTCCTTTTCGGCTCCGGGGCCGTGCGGACGGTCGCCGACGACGGCACCGTGGCGGCCAACTCCGTTCCCCCCGGCGGCTCGGCGGTTGACGACGGGCTCTACTTCGGCAAGTATGCTGAGAAGGTCTGGCAGTATTTCGACGCCGCCAAGTAAACCCGGCGCGCCGGGACAAACCCGCCAGATCGGCGACCATGCGAATCCTGCTGAGCAATGACGACGGCATCCTCGCCCCCGGCTTGGCCGCCCTGCGGCGGGCCGTGGCGGATCTGGGCGAGTGCATCGTCGTCGCGCCCGGCACGCCGCAGTCCGCCGCCGGGCACGCCATTACCCTGCGGGTGCCGCTGACCGTCCAGCAGGTTCGCCTGGAGGACGGCGCGGAAACGTTCACGGGCCTCAGCGTGGACGGCCGCCCGGCCGACTGCGTTCGCCTGGCCATCCGCAAGCTGCTGACCGCCCCGGTGGACCTGGTGCTCAGCGGCATCAACGCCGGGGCCAACGTGGGCATCAACGTTTTTTACTCCGGCACGGTCGCCGCCGCCGCCGAGGCCGCCATGCTGGGCACCCCGGCCGTGGCGTTCTCAGCTGCGATGACCGGCGGAGAGGTGGACTTCGCCCGCATCGCCCGCTTGTGCCGCTTCGTGCTGGACCGGTTGCTGGAGGGCAAGGGCGCGGCGAGAAAACTTTCCGCCGGCTCGTTGGTGAACGTGAACATCCCGGCCTTGGCGCCGGGAGTGCCGCGCGGCGTCCGCGTCGTGCCGCAGTCCACCGCCGGCGTGGAGGACATCTACCACCGCCATGAGCATCCCCAGGGCCTGGAGTCCTACAAGCTGGGCGATACCTACAACTTCACCGACCCGGCCGGGCAGACGGACGTCACGTGCCTGGAAGAAGGATACATCACCGTCACGCCTCTGAAGGTGGATATGACCGACCACGCGGCTCTGGCTGCCTTGGCGAAGAAACCCTGGCCGCCGCTGCCGACGTAGCAATAACTACTCGGGGGTGGCGCTCTTTGAGATGATCTCTCACGCAGTGGGGCAGAGAACCCCCCCGCTCCATGACGAAGAATTCTACGCCGTCGGCGCGGCCTTTTTCGGCGGGCTGATGGACTCTTCCAGCGGCCGATGCTTGAGGCAATCGTCCACCGTCCAGCCGCGGCTGGTTAGCAGGCGCAGGGGATTTTCCGGCTGGCTGGTCCGGTCGGACAGGTAAATCGCCTCGATGACGGCCAGGTTCAGCAGGTTCTCGCGGGCCGAGCAGGCGTAGTAGCTGGTTCCCTCGGTCACGGCCGCGGCGAACGCCTCAGCCTGGCGGCGGAACAGGTCCACCGGGCCGATTTCCTCCTTGGTGCTGTCCCGCACGTTGCCGTCGGGGCCGCGGAGCGTGCACCACTCGCTGCGGGCCGTCAGCGAGCCGCTCCAGCCGTGGAGGTTCAGCTCCTCGCTGACCGGGCCGGAAGACCGCGTGGTGACCACGGTGGCCATCGAGTCGGTGCCGTAGCGCAGGATGGCGGCAGCCGTGTCGTCGGTGTCGTGGATGGGCACGGCGTCCTCGGCGGTCGAGCGGGCCGTCAGGCCGTACACCTCCTCCGGCACCCCCAGCATCCACAGCAGCAGGTCGATGGTGGGATAGGCCAGCTCCAGCAGCGCCCCGCCGCCGGCGGTGACCTTGTCGGCCCGCCAGCCCAGCTCCGCCCCCCAGCGGAACAGGTAGTGGCCGCGGGCCAGGAAAATCTTGCCCACCTCGCCGCGCAGCTCCCAGGCGCGCCTGTAGCCCGGCGCGAACCGCCGCTGCGTGCCCACGGCCAGCTTCAGGCCGGCCTTTTCCACCAGGTTCACGAACGCGGCGCCTTCGTCCAGGTTGCGGGCCAGGGGTGGCTCCTTCCAGACGCAGATGCCGCGGTCGGCGCAGGCGGCGATGAGCTCCGCCGCGGCCGGGGGAGGCACGGACAGGTACACGGCGGCGGGCTTGGTTTCGGCCAGCAGGCTGCGGTTGTCGCTGTAGGAAGGTAATCCCGCCGGCGCCGCGGCCTGCTCAGCCGCCCGGCCGTCGCGATCCGCCACGCCGACCACCTTCACCTTGTCGCTGGCGAGCAAGCCCTGCAACACCAGGCCGCCGAATCCGCCGACGCCGATCACCGCCACCGGCAAGGGATCCCTGCTGGACATGGAAAGCTATCCTCTCGATCCGTCCTGCCCTACTTAGTTGGCAGGCAGGCAAGAAACGGCCGCACCCTACGCCGCCCGCCGCGGCTTGTCAAGCCGTCCAGGCGGTGGTACCGTGAGCTTTCCAAGGGCAGACTTCCGGAAAGGGCGGTCTAAATGATCGAGGCGACGACGAAGAAGCGTCGGTGGTTGGGTTGGGTAATCACACTGGTCGTCATCGTCGCGGTGGAGGCGGTCTTGCATTCCCCATGGCCAAGGGGAACCATCCGCATCTCGCCGCAGACCACAGTCGTCGATGGGCCGCTTAATGAAGACGGCACGGTGAACTACGTCGCCGCGCTGGATGCCGCCTGGGCCAAAGGGGTCACCCGTGAGAATAACGCCGTCATCCCGCTGCTGGAGATATTCGGTCCTCAGGTGCTGCCCGAGGCAGTGCGGGGGCCGGTCCTGGCGAAGCTGGGCGTGACGTTGGACCCGCATAAGGCCTATTACATCGCCTGGGAGGATTGGTTCGCCATACGGCAACCGGCCTCGGATAAGGCCCAGACGCAGCCCGCAGAGGACGACACCACCGACAAAACTTGGGAATTGTTTGATAATTCAATGGACCGGCTGCGGGCCGGCCAGGATGCACCGGAACTGCGGCAATGGGTGAAGGCCAACGGTGCGTTTCTGGACCTGATCGTCGCGGCCACGCGGCGCCCGCGGTATTACGTGCCGATGGTCTCTACAGCTAGCCCACCGCAGGTCATCGAAGTAACGGGGCCAAACCTTCGCATGTATCGGGAGGCTGGCCGGGCCCTTATGGCCCGGGTGGAACTGGAAATTCGCGGCGGGCAGACCAAGGCGGCCTGGCAGGACGTCCTGGCCATCCATCGCCTGGCCAGGCTGATCGGCCAGGGGCTGACGCTGCTCGAAAAGATGATAGGGATGGCCCTGGAAGACGATGCGGTCCAGGCCGGGGCAAGGGTCGCCGACAGCGGACGCTGCACGGCCGCCGAAGCCAGGAGCATGTTGGCCGACCTGGCCCAGTTTCCGCCCGTCGATGGCGTCCTGGATTCGATCGACCGCGCCGAGCGATTCATGTGGCTGGACAGCATCATGGTGTTTTATCGGGGCGGTTTCTTTGGAAAGGCGCGAGTGGCTTCACCGCGAACAGGCGCCCTGGACTGGGACGAAATGCTTCTGGTGGGGAACCGGTTCTACGACCGGATCGTGGCGGCGGGGCGCATAGCGGATTTCACCCGCAGGGAGCAAGCCCTCCAGGCCATTTCACAGTCCGCGGAGGACGCAGTGATGGGTACGAGGGGGGTAGCCGCCATGGCCCTGAAATATCTGCTGCCAGTTATCGGAGGGCGGGCCGCAAAAACCGTTGTGAGCCATAGGCTCGCCAGCGTGTTGACTTACCTCTTGACACCCTCATTAGCTAAAGTTTTCGAATTCCAGGACGCTGCTCAGCTAAGGATGGAACTGGAGAAGGTATCGCTGGCCCTGGCGGCCTATCGCGCCGAGCACGGCCGCTGGCCGGACAAGCTGACGGAGCTGGCGCCGGCCTACCTGCCGGAAATTCCGGCGGACCGGCTCAGCGGCAGCCCGCTGGTCTATCGGCCGAGCGGGAAGGGCTACCGGCTCTACAGCGTTGGCGTGAACAAGCGCGACGACGGCGGTGTCTATAGGCACAGTGAGAGCCCCAGCGAAAATAAGGACGATATCTCCGTCGAGGCGAAATGATGGCATGAGGCGGCTGAGGGGATTCCAGCCGAGAGAAAGCTTATTTCACTTAGCCATCGGTGGCGGGGAGAAGCGGAAATAATCGAAGTCGGCCTGGCCGCCATGTTCGCCGTCGGGGGTCAGGCAGAACAGACCCACCTTCGCGCCGATCCACCGGCCGGGGACGGCTTGGAACTCAGGGCCGATGGGTTTTAGCGGTTGCTTAGACTTTTCATCACCCACGGCGTAGGCGAAGCGGCACACGCCGCCGTCGCGGACCTCCACGGCCAATCGGGCGGCGGGGGCGGGCAGCGATGCGGCGGCTACCTCCTTGCCGTTGACCTGCATTGTGAGCTTCGCGCCCTTGCCCGCCGGCTGGAGGACCATCGCCGCGTGCTCCTGGCCCATCACGATCAGGCCGGCCCGAACATTATCACTGTTCGCGGCCAGCTCCACCCTGGTTTCCACGGCGAATGCCCTGGCGGGGAATTTTTGCAGCAGCAGATTGGCGGCCTTGGTGAAGTCACCGCCCTCGACGCCTTGGGCGTACAGCCTCAGCCAACCAGGCCGGGCGGATAGCGAATACCAGTCGTCGCGATGGTTGGCCTGCCACTGCCACGCAGGGCCGAGGGTCGGCGAGTCGAATTCATCGGACGTCTGCGGGATGGCGACGGGGCAGGTGAGCCCCACGTCAGGCTTGGTCCATCGCAGCACCGGCTCACCGATGCCCTGGCCGCCGCGCTGCTGGCCCATCAGCGGCCAGCCGTCCCGCCACTGCACCGGCTGGAGGTGCACGATCCGGCCATAGGGGCCGGCGTCCTGGAAGTGCACGAACCACCATTGGCCGCCGGGCGTGTCCACCATCGCGCCCTGATGCGGGCCGTTGACGGGCGAGGCGCCCTGCTGAAGCACGATCTTGTCCTCGTAGGGGCCGAAAATGTTTTTCGAGCGGAGCGCCACTTGCCAGCCGGTAGCCACGCCGCCGGCCGGGGCGAGGATGTAGTAATAGCCGTCCTTCTTGAGGAACTTTGGACCTTCCATCGTCGGGTGGCGATCCGGGTCGTCGAAGACGACCTGGCCTTCGCCCAGCAGCCGCGAGCCGTCCGGGGCCATCGGGCAGACGCGCAGGCGGTGCTTGATGCCCGTGCGGCTGCGGGCATAGGCGTGCACCAGGTACGCCTTACCGTCGTCGTCCCACAGCGGGCAGGGGTCGATCAGGCCCGGACCGGCCTGGACGCATCGCGGGGCCGACCAGGGGCCGGCGGGGTCCTTGGCCGTGACGACGAAGATGCCCTCATCCACCAGCGGGAAGAAAATATAGAACAGGCCGTCGTGGTAGCGGATGGCCGGCGCCCAGACGCCGCAGCCCGGCTGCGGGACGTTGTAGCGGTCCAAGGGCAGGTTGGCCATCGCGTGGCCGAGGATCGTCCAGTTCACCAGGTCGCGGGAGTGCAGGATGGGCAGCGCCGGCGTGCAGTTGAAGCTGGAGGCCACCAGATAATAATCCTGGCCCACGCGGACCACGTCGGGGTCGGAGTAGTCCGCCAGCAGGACCGGATTGCGATAGGTGCCGTCGCCCTGATCGGGCGTCCAGGGATAGGCCTCCACGGCATTGGGATCGTACGCTTTGCTGCCCATCGGCGGCTCCTTGTGCGGTGCTCCGCAGCCCAAGACCCATAGACCACAAAGCGGCAGACAAAGAAATATCCATTTTAGTGTATGGGGAATCTGTATGGGAACCTGTCTGTCGTTTGCATGCACGGCAGTACCCGATGCCTGTTGCCCAGTGCCTGGTGCCTATCGCCTATTTTTTGGCCAGCTTCACCAAAATTTCCAGCCCGCGGGCGAGCTGGTCGTCACTGGTGGCGTAGGACAGGCGGAAGTGCGTGTCGCGGCTGGAGAAGACATTGCCGGGGATGATCAGGACGTTGTGCTCGATGGCCCTGGTGACGAACGCGGTGGCGTCGCCGCCGGGGGCGGGGCAGAAGGCGTAGAACGCCCCGGCCGGCTTGACCAGGCCGAACGTTTTCCCCAACGCGGCGTGGACCATGTCGCGTTTCTTGTGGTACGCGGCCACCTCGGCGGACATGTCGGCCTCCAGCGCGACCAGGCCGGCCTCCTGCGCCATGCTGGGGGCGCAGACGAAGCTGTACTGCTGGAGCATGGTCATCTTTTCGATGATCGGCCGCGGCCCGGTGCACCAGCCCATCCGCCAGCCGGTCATCGCGTAGCTCTTGGAGAATCCGCGCATCAGCAGCGTGTTTTCGTACAGGCCGGCCATGGAGACGAACGGCGAATCGTAGCAAAACAGGTTATAGATCTCATCGCTGATCACCAGCAGGTCTCTCCGGGCGGCGATGGCGGCGATGTCGCGCAGCTCGCGCTGCGTGTACACCGCGCCGGTGGGATTGGCCGGGGAATTGATGATCAGCAGCCGCGTGCGGTCAGTAATCGCCTCAGCCAGGCGGCCGGGGTCCGGGCGGAAGTCGTCGTAGGTGCTCACCGGCACGCACAGGCCGCCGCAGAGGTTCACCAGGTGCGCGTACATCACGAAGTAGGGGTCCGTGAGGACCACCTCGTCGCCCGGATTGACCGTCGCCAGCAGGGCCAGCATCAGCGCCCCGCTAACGCCGGCGGTCACCAGGTAGGGCCGATCGTCGGTCCAGCCGAACTCTTTGCGGCACAGGTCCGCCAGGGCCGCGCGGAGCTGGGGCGTGCCCTGGGTCTGGGTATATTTGTTCTTGCCGGCGCGGATGGCGTCGATGGCGGCCTGTTTCACGGCGGCCGGCACGTCGAAATCCGGCTGGCCGATGGACAGGTTGATGGGGTCCTTCATCCGGGCGGCCAGGTCGAAGACCTTGCGGATGCCCGAGGCGTCCAGCAGGTGCATCCGCTCGGCGATGGAGTGGCTTTTTCGGGTCATGGCCGTCGTGTGAAGACTCAGGACACACAAGACGCCATCGCCCGCCGTTGCAGCGGGCGATGGGGGTGATCGATTGGCGGCGTCCCGCAAGCGCGGAAACTATTTCTTCTTTTCCTGGCCCTTGGCGGCGGCCTGCGGCTTGGCAGCGCCCTTGGCTGCGCCTGCGGCTTGGGGCTTGGCGGCAGCGGGGGCCTTGGCGGCGCCTGCGGCCTGGCCCTTGGGGGCGCCCTTGGCGGCTTCGGCCTCGACGGGGGCGGCGCCCTCCACCGCGGTGCCGGCAGCAGCGGCGGCCTCCTCGGCGGTCTTTTTGGTCTTGGTGCCGGCCTTGGAGTGCTTCACGCGCACCTTGGGCAGGCCCAGCGGGCTGTTGACGGTCGGGTCGAATTTGCCCTCGTCGGTCAATAGGGCAATGCGCTGCGAGCGACTCAGTACGCTGCGCGAGCCGGCCAGCCCACCGTGGGACTTTAACGTTCTATCCATCGTCATGGTCGCAAACTCCTGAACTTCTGGATGCGGGTCGAAGTCGGCCGGTTACATCTTCACGAACCAGCCGCTCTCGCCCTGATTGAAGTCGTACTTGCCGCCTTGGTTTTTGTAAAGCTTACCCTGCTCCTCGATGGCCCGGAGGTACTTTTTCGCCTCGGGGCTGTCGGGGGAATCGAAGCCTCGCTTGGACAGCACAATGTACTGCTGCGGCGTGCCTTTGTACGTCATCACCGTCACCGGCTCGCCGTTGGCGTTCAGGAAGGCGGCGATGGCGTCGGCGTCCGCGCGATGCGAACTGTCCATGCCTCGCAGGCCCTGAACGACCAGGTAATACTTTCCTTTCTTCAATTCCGCGGCGCCGTCGGCGGCCGGCGGGGCGGCCTTGGCGGCGGCGGGTGCTTCCTTCGTCTCCTTCGCCGGTTCGGCGGTCTTGGGCAGCAGCGGCGATTCGTGCCGCTCGACGACGGCGGCCCGGACGGCCTTGTCCGCCGCGGCGGGCTTGGCGGGAACCATCGGCGCCTTGGCGACGGCCGGCGTGTTGGCAGCCGGAGGCGCATGACGCGAAGACGACTTGGCCACCCGGCCCAGGACGAACACGATCGCGATCAGCACCACCAGCACCACCCCAGCCGCCACCGCGTGGGCGGGGGTGAGCGCCAGCTTTAGCCATTTGCCTTCCTTGGCGATGAGTCTTTCCGGTTTTCGCGGCCTGGCCGCGGCGGCGGGAAGTGGCCTGGCTGGAACATCAAACGGGCTGGGCTCAAGCACCGGCGGCGGCGCGACGGCCTTGGGCGGCTTGGGGGCCTCCGGAGGCTCCGCAGTCTCCGCGGGAGACGGCTCCGCGGCCGCGGGCGGCTCGACCGTCGGGACGGCCTGCGGCTTCTTGCCGCCGGTCATCCACGGCGGGACGTTCAACTGAAAGCCGCCCTTGCCCTTCTGGATCAGCTCATAAAGGGCCGGTGCATTTTTTTTCTTGCTCACCGCTGCGTTCCTTGCCGTCCCAGGGAGAATCACAAAAAACGCCGACCTGCCCTGCCTACCGGCAGGCTCATCGGGGTTTAGAAAAATGCTACCGCCGCGCGGCGGCGATGTCAAGGCCGGCGGGAAGATGGGCCGCGGCCGGAACCTGCCTGCCGGTAGGCAGGTCGGGCGGCAAATGTCGGTTGACATGAGGGATGAGTGTGATAGCCTATGGGTATCCAAGGATGCCGAAACCGGCAGACGAACTATGCCCAAGACCGCGACGACTACGACGACGTCTTAATGGCTGGCCCCGGGTCATCCCGGCGGGCCGGTGCGTCGTGGGTCTGTGGGACCTTCGCCCGCCGGTTTTTTGTTTCCACCCGCCGAGGCCAGTGAGAGCCAGAAAAGTCCTGATCCGCGGCGGAGAGGAACGATTCGTATGAGCGTAATGATCAAATTGCCCGACGGCGCCACACGCGAGTATCCCGACGGGGTCGACGCGCTGCGCGTGGCAGGGGACATCTCGCCGCGCCTGGCCAAGGCAGCCGTGGCGGCCCGGATCGACGGCAAGCTGTGTGACCTGGCCTCGCCGATGGCGGCCGGGACGCACGAGCTGAAGATCGTCACCGACCGCGACCGGGACGGCCTGGAAGTGCTGCGCCACACGGCCGCCCACGTGCTGGCCCAGGCCGTCGTGCGGCTCTATGGGCCGGAGGTGCAGTACGCCATCGGCCCGGCGCTGATGGACGACTTCCAGTACGGCTTCTACTACGACTTCGACCTGCCCAAGCCCATCGGCCAGGAAGACCTGGAAAAGATCGAGCAGGAGATGCGCAAGATCGTGGCCGAGGACCTGCCGGTTACCCGCCAGGACGTCAACGACAAGATGGTCTTTGAGCTGATGGATGGGGCCGGCCAGACCACTTACAAGGGCGAGATTATCGAGGGCCTGATCAAGGAGCACACCGACGCCGGCAAGGACCTGCGACGATTTTCCGCCAGCGTGTACCATCAGGGTGAGTTCGTGGACCTCTGCCGCGGGCCGCACCTGCCCAGTACCGGCAAGCTGGCGGCCTTCAAGCTGCTGACCACGGCCGGGGCGTACTGGCGGGGCAGCGAGGCCAACAAGATGCTCACCCGCATCTACGGTGTGGCCTACTTCAGCGACAAGGAGCTGGCCGCGCACCTCAATCGCATCGAGGAAGCCAAGAAGCGCGACCACCGCGTGCTGGGCAAGCAGTTGGGGCTGTTCCTCATCTGCGACGCCGTCGGCCCCGGCCTGCCGCTGTGGATGCCCAAGGGCACGATCATCCGCAACGAGCTTCAAAACTGGCTGCGCAGCGAGCTGGATAAACGCGGCTACCAGGCCGTCATCACACCGCACATCGGCAAGCTGGAGCTGTACCGCACCAGCGGGCATTACCCCTACTACAAGGACTCGCAATTCCCGCCCATCCAGCTCAGCGAAACCGAGGGCTACCTGCTGAAGCCGATGAACTGCCCGCACCACATCCAGATCTATAAAGCCCAACAGCACAGCTACCGCGAGCTGCCGATCCGGCTGAGCGAGTTCGGCACCGTGTACCGCATGGAGCAGTCCGGCGAGCTGACCGGGCTGATCCGCGTCCGGGGCTTCACGCAGGACGATGCGCATATTTTCTGCACGCCCCAGCAACTGGAGGCGGAGGTGGAATCCTGCGTGGAGCTGACGCAACTGGTGCTGAACACGCTGGGGCTGACCGACTATCGCGTGCGGGTGAGCCTGCGCGGGCCGGAGGCCGACAAGTACGTCGGCAAGGCCGAGAATTGGGACCTGGCCGAGGCCAACCTCCGCCACGTCGTTAAAAAGCTCGGCATGAACTACGAGGAGGCCCCCGGCGAGGCGGCCTTCTACGGCCCGAAGATCGACTTCCTGGTCAAGGACTGCCTGGGCCGGGAGTGGCAGCTCGGCACGGTCCAGGTGGACTATAATTTGCCGGAGCGGTTCGAGCTGGAGTACACCGGCGCCGACAACAGCCCCCACCGGCCGGTGATGATCCACCGCGCGCCGCTGGGCGCGCCGGAGCGGTTCATCGGCATCCTCATCGAGCACTACGCCGGGGCGTTCCCGCTGTGGCTGTCGCCGGTGCAGGTGGCCGTGCTGCCAGTGAGCGACAAGTTCAACGACTACGCCGCCTCGGTGGCGGCGGCCCTGCGGCAGGCGGGCATCCGCGTGGAGGTGGATGACAGCCCCGAGAAGATCGGGGCCAAGATCCGCCGGGCCACGCTGGATAAGACGCCCTATATGGCCGTCGTGGGCGCCCGCGAGGCCCAGGCCAAAGCCCCCCCGGTGTTTATTGCACCGCAAATTGCCTTTGCAGAAGACCTGAGGCGTGTCACCGAGACCACCATCGCCACAGTGGCCGTGCGGCATCGCACCAAAGGCGACTTAGGCGCGATGAGCCTGGAGGCGTTCATCGGGGCCTTGCGGCGGGAGATCGATTCCAAGGGCGCCACGCCCCTGGCCGTGGACAAGAAAGCGTAACACGATATTGACCGGCTTGGCCGAACCGCCGTGGGGCGGCCGGCGGGCCGAAACTACAAACGAAGGAGAATCGCCATCGCACAGAACTTGCGTTGCAACGAGCGGATTCGTATCTCGCCGATACGGCTGATTGACGAGAACGATCAGCAGATCGGCATCGTGGAAATCGCCGACGCCCTGGCCCGCGCCGCGGCCGCCGGACTGGACCTGGTGGAGGTCGCGCCGCTGTCCAAGCCGCCCGTCTGCCGGATCATGGACTACGGCAAATGGAAGTACGCCCAGCGCAAGAAGGAGCGGAAGTCCAAGACGCACCGGCACGAGACGGCGTTGAAGGAAATCCGCATCAAGACACCCAAGATCGGCGAGCACGACCTGCAGATCAAGATCAACCACGCCCGGGAGTTCCTCGGCCGGGGAGACCGCGTGCAGTTCGCCCTGCGGTTCCGCGGACGCGAGTTGGCCCACATCGACGAGGGCCAGAAGGTCTTCGCCCAGATCAAGCAGGCCCTGACCGACGTCAGCAAGGTGGAGCACGACTTCCGCCGCGAGGGCCGGCGAATCCTCATGCTGCTGGCGCCCGGCGGGACCAAAAAGCCCGCCGCTAAAGCCGCCGCAAAACCCAAGCTGGCAGCGCCGGCTCCAGCGCCGCAGCCGCCTGCCGCGACGGAACCGTCACCCGCCCCGGCCGAGCCGCCGCCGAGCAGCTAGCGCCGCCGGCGCTTGAGCAGGGCGGCCAGCACGCCGGTCAGCAACAGGGTCGCGGAGGCCGGCTCGGGAATCTGGACTAAAAAGAGCCGCTCGTAGGCGTCGGCCCCGCCCGCACCGTCGGGGTCATACAGGCCCCACCCAGCAACCCAGCCTGTGTTGCTGATAGTTTCAGCGTCCATTAATGTCCAACCGCTGTTGGGGTCGATCAGGGTATTGAGGTCCACCGCGGTGCCGTCCAGACCCCAGTAGACAGGCCGCGGGCCTACGTAGTTGCCATCGATGTATTTGTCAACCCCGCCCACGGCTATGCCGGAGGCGTTTATTGCCCAAGCCAAGTTCCATGCGTATCCGTTGCTGTCCGTTCCGAGGTTGCCCAGTTCCGTGGCGACCGTGCCGCCGGCATCCCAGCGGACCGCACGAGCGCCCATGAAGACGCCGCCTACATACTTGTAGGCACCCCCCACGATCGTGCCAGTAGCATTGATGCCGCGGCCCCAAGTTCCCGTGGATCCGTTACTGTCCGTTCCGAGGTTGCCCAGTTCCGTCGCGACTGTGCTACCGGCATTCCAGCGGACTGCGTGAGTGCCCAGGTCGATGCCACCGTTGTACTTGGAACATGTCCCCACGATTATGCCGGTGGCGCTGATCAGGTCGGCCTGGGCCCACGTGTATCCGTTGCTGTCCGTTCCCAGGTTGCCCAGTTCCGTCGCGGTGGTGCCGGAGGCGTCCCATCGCACCGCGCGACCGCCGCGGTCGATGCCATCGACATACTTCATCGCCCATCCCACCGTCGTGCCGGCGTTGTTAATGGCGGAGGCCAAGGAGGAGGCCTGGGCCCATGTGTATCCGTTGCTGTCCGTCCCGAGGTCTCCTAACTCGACGGCGGCTGCGCCGGAAGCCTTCCATCGCACCGCGCGGGCGCCGCTGCCTCCGAAAAACTTTCGGGCGTACCCCACCACCGTGCCGGCGTCGTTGATGGCAGAAGCATGGACCTGCGTGTAGCCGTTACTGTCCGTTCCAAGGTTGCTTAATTCTATGGCGGTCGTGCTGCCTGCATTCCATTGCACGGCGCGCTCGCCCACGCGAACGCCACCGACGTACTTGTAGGCCCATCCAACGGCCGTACCGGAGGCATTGAGGGCATCGACTTCGACGTACGTGTAGCCGCTGCTGTCCGTGCCGAGGTTTCCCAGTTCCGTCCCGGTCGTACCGGAGGCGTCCCAGCGGACTGCCCGCCAGCCATTGCTATCTTCACTGACCCACCCCACCGCCGTGCCGGCATCGTTGACGCCAATAGGCTGAACTCCCACAATCGTGGTGTCCCCGTTGTACGCCGGACCGCCATAGACCGTCAGATAGGCCCCCTGGGCCACGGACGCCAGCCCTGCCCAAACAGCCAGACACACAAATGAAACACATACGATTATTGCTGTGCTGCTTTTCATGGATTGGTCTTCTTTTTTAGCGGCCGCAACACATCCTTCTGATTCACGCTCGAGGCGGGAAAGTATGAGCTGCCCGTACTTGTCCCGCCTCGGCCAGGCAGCTAGCGTCGGCGACGCAGCAATCCCAAGCCGCCCAAACCCAACAGACACAAAGAGGCCGGCTCGGGAATCTGGACTAAAAAGAGCCGCTCATAGGCATCGGCCCCACCTGCGCCGTCGGGATCATACCAGCCCTCCCCAGTCACCCAGCCCGTGTCGCTAATGGCTCGGGCGTTTGTCAGCGTCCAGCCACTGTTGGGGTCGATCAGGGTATTGAGGTCCACCGCGATACCGTCATCGCCCCAGTAGACCGCGCGGTCGCCGGTGTAGTTGGCGTCGACGTATTTCTCGGAAAACCCCACGGTGATTCCGGAGGTGTTGATCGCATAGGCCTCGGCGAAGGTGTATCCGTTGGCGTCCGTCCCGAGGTTGCCCAGCTCCGTCGCGGCCGTGCCGGAGGCGCCCCATCGCGCCGCGCGATGGCCCAGGTTGTTGCCCGCCCCGTCGTACTTCTCGGCGTATCCCACGGCCGTGCCGGTGGCGTTGATGGCCACGGCCCGGTTGTCCGCGTAGCCGTTGGCGTCCGTCCCGAGGTTGTCCAGCTCCGTCGCGACCGTGCCGCCGGCAGCCCATCGCACCGCGCGCATGCCCATGTCGGCGCCGCCGACGTACTTCTGGGCGCGTCCGGCGGCCGTCCCGGCGTTGTTGATGGCGGAGGCATAGGCGTAGGTGAAGCCGCTGCTGTCTAACCCGATGTTGCCAAGTTCCGTCGCGGCCGTGCCGGAGGCGTCCCATCGCACCGCGCGGACGCCCATGTAGCTGCCGCTGACGTACTTCTGGGCATATCCCACGGCCGTGCCGGGGGTGTTGATGGCGTCGGCCTCGACGTAGGTGTAGCCATAGATGCCGTCCGCCCCGAGGTTGCCCAGTTCCGTCGCGGCGGTGCCGGTGGCGGCCCATCGCACGGCGCGAGGACCGATGGGACTTCCGTTGGCGTCATACTTTTGAGCCAGTCCCACGGCCGTGCCGGTGTCGTTGATAGCGTAGGCGGCGGCGGAGGTGGCTCCGTCGCTGTCCCCTCCCAAATCCCCCAGCTCTACGGCCGCCGTGCCCGAGGCCTTCCAACGCACCGCGCGCGAGCCGCTGCCGCCGTACACTTTTTGGGCGTATCCCACGGCCGTGCCGGTGCTGTTGATGGCATAGGTGTAGGACCAGGTGACTCCGTTGCTGTCCACCCCGAGGTTGCCCAGTTCCGTCGCGGTCGAAGCGCTCCATCGCACCGCGCGGGGGCCGACATCGTTGCTGTTGGCGTCGTATTTTTCGGCCCACCCCACGGCCGTTCCGGCATCGTTGACGCCGCCAGCCTCGCCTCCCGCAAACGTGCTGCCCGTGTTGGCGTCATACGCCGGACTGCCGTAGACCACGAGATAGGCCCCCTGGGCCACGGACACCAGCCCCATTCCCACAACGACCACCACACATAAGCTAAATAAAATTGCTGTACGACTTTTCATGGCATGGTCTCCTCTCTTTTGCCCCTGCGGTCGGACCCCAGGAAGCAAACCAACCACGCGGATTGAAATTAAAAAGCGCAAGCAGAAAAAGCTTTAGCGGTTACGGTACGTCCTCCTGATTCACGCTTGAGGCGGGAAAGCCCAACAACCCGTTCCAAACCCGCCCTTTAAGGGCCGTCGCGTCCTCTTCGCGGAGCCCAATGCAGGAACGGAATTCTACCGCGCGCATCCCGGCGGCGCCAACGATAATCCACGATGGAATATCATTTTCCGCGTCGAAATCTTTAGCCGGCAGGAGCCGGTCCGGCCTGGAGGTTCGCAGTTTTCCCTGTTGCGATGAGCAGGAGACGGCGGTATCCTCCGCAGTTCGGCTCGACTGAACGCACCGAAGTCCGAAGGCAGCAAGGCCTTGTCAAGGTGGATGATATGAACGTTCTGATCACCGGTGGGGCGGGGTTTATCGGCTCGCATCTGGCCGAGGCGATGGTCCAGGACGGGGCGAACGTCGTGGTGGTGGACGACCTGTCCACTGGCTCGTTGGACAACATCCGTTCCCTGCTGGGGCGGCGGGATTTCCAGTTTGTCCGCGAGAACGTCCGCAACGCCTCCACGATGGCGGCGCTGGTGGACCGTTGCGACGTGGTCTTTCACCTGGCCGCGGCCGTGGGCGTGCAGCTCATCGTCGACCGGCCCGTGCACACCATCGAGACCAACATCCACGGCTCGGAGGTGATCCTGGACCTGGCCAACAAGTTCGGCCGAAAGGTCGTCATCGCCTCCACGTCGGAGGTCTACGGCAAGAGCACCAAGGTCCCCTTCAGCGAGGACGATGACACCACGCTGGGCTGCACGCGCTACACGCGCTGGAGCTACGCGTGCAGCAAGATGGTGGACGAGTTCCTGGCGCTGGCCTATCGGGACCAGTATGGGCTGGAGACGATCGTCTGCCGGTTCTTCAACACGATCGGGCCGCGGCAGACGGGCCAGTACGGCATGGTGGTTCCGCGGTTCGTGCGGGCGGCCTTGTCGGGCCAGCCGCTGCGGGTCTTCGGCAGCGGAAAGCAGAGCCGCTGCTTCTGCTGCATCGCCGACGTGATCGCCGCGCTGCGGAAGCTGATCGACTGCCCTGCGGCCATCGGCGAGGTCATCAACGTCGGCTCCGACGAGCCGATCACCATCGACGCCCTGGCGGCCAAGGTCATCACGCTGACCGGTTCGGCCTCCCCCGTCGTCCGCATCAGCTACGAGGAGGCCTACGGCCGGCCGTTCGACGACATGCTCGTCCGCGTGCCGGACCTGACCAAGATCAAAAGACTGATCGGATATCGGCCGATGTATAACCTCCAGCAGACGCTGGTGCAGATCATCGAGCACGAAAAGTCGCACCCGGCGTCGCCAGGTAAGGATTAACCGGATGGCCAAGTATCTCGTCACCGGCGGGGCCGGGTTCATCGGCTGCAATCTGGTGCGGTTCCTGCTGGCCAAGGGCCACCAGGCGGTCGTGCTGGACGACTTCTCCACCGGCAAGCGGGCCAACGTCGCCGATGTCGCCGACCGCATCGACCTCCGCGAGGCCGACGTGCGCGACCGCCAGGCCGTCACCAAGGCCATGGCGGGCTGCGCCGCGGTGTTCCACGAAGCCGCGCTGGGCTCGGTGCCCCGCAGCGTGGCCGATCCTGTCACCAGCCACGACGTCAACGTCAATGGCACGATCGCCATCCTGGAAGCCGCCCGCGCCACCGGTGTGCGACGCGTGATCTTCGCCGCCTCCTCCAGCGCCTACGGCAACCAGAAGGAATCCCCCAAGCACGAGGGCATGGTGCCCATGCCCATCAGCCCCTACGCCTCCAGCAAGGTGGCCTGCGAGGCATACATGGCGGCCTACGCCGCCAGCTACGGACTCCAGACGCTGTGCCTGCGGTACTTCAACGTCTTTGGGCCCTATCAGGACCCCGAAGGCCCCTACGCGGCGGTGATCCCGGCCTTCGTCAGCCGCCTGCTGCACGGCCAGCGCCCGATCGTTTATGGCGACGGGGAGCAGAGCCGCGACTTCTGCTATGTCGATAACGCCTGCCAGGCCAACTGGCTGGCCGCCAATGCCGACGCCGAGGTGTGCGACGGGCGGGCGATCAACATCGCCTGCCACCATCGCACGAGCCTCAACGAGATCCTGGCGGCCCTCAACCGCCTGCTGGGATTGAACGTCAAGGCCGACTACCAGGCCGTCCGGCCGGGCGACGTGAAGCACTCCCTGGCGGCCATCGACCTGGCGCGGAAGACCATCGGCTACGAGCCGAAGATCTTCTTCGAAGAGGGCCTGGCCAAGGCCATCGACTGGTACAAGAGCAACTTGGGCTAGCATTCCCACCGGCGCCCGGCCGGGGCCGGCAGGGGGCTGGGCAAAAGCGGGTTCTTTCTGCAATCCGGCTGCATCGTCATGATAAAACGATTGTTTGACATCGTGTTTAGCCTGATCGCCCTGGCGGTCCTGGGCGTCCCGATGCTCTTGATAGCCTTGGCGGTCCGCCTGGGTTCCGCCGGGGGGGCTCTGTTTCGCCAGCAGCGGGCCGGCCGGGGAGGAAAACCCTTCACCATGCTGAAATTTCGGACGATGCGGGCCGGCGTGGAACCCTACGGCCAATCCCCCCGCGGCGGGGACGATCCCCGTCTGACGCCCCTGGGGCGGTTCCTGCGTGAGCACAGCATCGACGAGTGGCCGCAACTGCTGAACGTCCTGGCCGGTCAGATGAGCCTGGTGGGTCCGCGTCCGCTGTATCTGCGCCAGGCGGAACAGTGGGACGAGCGCCAGAAGCGGCGCCTGCTCGTTCGGCCGGGGCTGACCGGCTACGCCCAGGTCGCCGGACGCGGCGGCCTGACGCTCGAGGAAAAGATAGAACTCGACCTGTATTATGTGGATAATCGGACGCTCTGGCTGGACGTGCGGATTATTCTAAAGACGATAACGGCCGTGTTCGGCCGGCGCCGCGCGATTTACGAGCGCCGCTACAGCCGCGACCAGGAGCGCGAAAACCATTAGCACGCGGGAACTGAACATCCTGTTCACCTGTGCCGGCCGGCGGGTGGCGCTGATGCAATGCTTCGCTCGCGCGATGGAAGCCCTCGGCGTCACGGGCAAGCTCATCGCCAGCGACATCACGGCGGCCTCCCCGGCCTTCCAGAAGGCCGACGTGGGCGTCCTGGTGCCTCCGGCCCGGCGGGTGGAATATTTCCCGGTCTTGCAGGATGTCATCCAGAAGCACCGCGTCGGGCTGATCGTGCCGGTGACGGACCTGGACCTTCGCAGCCTGGCCCGCCACCGCGACGAGTGCGCGGCCATGGGCTGCACGGTCATGATCGGCTCGGAGGCCACGATCACCCTCTGCCGCGACAAGGCCCAGACCAACGCCCTGATCTCCAAAGCCGGACTGGCGACGGTCAAGACCATCACCCTGGGGGAATTCCTCCAGAAGCCTTTTTATCCCTGCTTCATCAAGCCGCTGTACGGTTCCGCCAGCGTCGGCACGGCCCTGATCCGCAGCGACAAGCATCTGCGGGCCCACATCAGCACGTACGGCGAGTTGATGATCGTGCAGGAGTACGTCCCCGGCCAGGAGTACACCGTGGACGTTTACCGCAGCCGGGACGGCCAGGTGCGCAGCGTCGTGCCGCGGCAGCGGCTGCTGGTCCGCAGCGGCGAGGTGGAAAAGGGCATCACCGTCAAGGACGCCGAGCTGATCCGCACGACCGCGGTCCTGGCCGGCAAGCTGCCGGACATCTGGGGCGTGTTCTGCTGCCAGTGCCGTCGCAGCGGCAACGGGCCGGTCCACTTCCTGGAGGTCAACCCGCGTTTCGGCGGCGGGGCGCCGCTGACCATCGCGGCCGGCGCCAACCTGCCGTTGTACCTGTTGCAGGAGGTGCTCGGCCTGCCGATCACGGCCGAGATGAGCAACTTCACCGACCGCCTGCTGATGCTCCGCTATGACGAGGCGGTCTTCGTCCAGCCCGGCGAGAACCTCAACAACTTGCCCGGTTCCTCGGCCCCGGGATTCCACTAGCTCGCCAGGCCGCAGCGGACGTGGCCGGTCGCCCTGGAGGGGGGGAAGTGCAACGATGGCGCCATTCGAAAAGCTCCCGATCCAGGCCGTGGTGTTCGACCTGGATGACACGCTCTACGCCGAGCGAGATTACGTCCGCAGCGGCTACGTCGCGGTCGGCGAGCACCTGCGCCGCACGCGGGGGACGGTCCGGCGGTTCGAGGATTACCTCTGGGACCTGTTCCAGGCCGGGGCGGGCGACAAGGCCTTCCAGGCCGCCGGCGCCGCCTTCGGCCTGAACCTCACCGAATCGCAGATCGCCGAGTTGGTCGAGGTCTATCGCGGCCACGCCCCGGCCATCGCCCCTTACAGCGGCGTCCCGGAATTGCTGGGCCGCCTGCGCGACCGCTTCCGCCTGGGGCTGCTGAGCGACGGCTTTCTGCCGGCCCAGAGGCTCAAGCTGGAGGCGCTGAGGCTGGAGCGTTTCTTTGACGAAGTGCTCTACACCGAAGACCTCGGCCGGGAGTGCTGGAAACCCTCGCCGAAGGGTTTTGAAATTATCGCCGAACGCCTGGGCGCCCCGCACCAAGCCTGTGCCTACGTGGCCGACAACCCGGCCAAGGATTTCGTCGCACCCAACGCCCTGGGCTGGCGGACCGTCCAATTCCTCCACCCCGGGCAGATTCACGTACACAAGCTCGCCCCATCCGGCGGCCAGCCGCAACGCGTCGCCCGCACCGCCGATGCGCTCCTGGCGGCCCTGCGAATCTAGAGAACCCTTGATTTTCAGCCGGATTTGGGGACGATTGGCGGACCATGAGTCGGACGTTCTACGTCACCACGCCGATCTACTACGTCAACGACGTGCCGCACATCGGCCACTCGTACACCACCGTCGCCGCCGACGTGCTGGCGCGGTACTTCCGCGCCGAGGGCCGGGACGTGCACTTTCTGACCGGCACCGACGAGCACGGCATCAAGATCGTCAAAGCCGCCGCCGAGCGGGGCATGGCGCCGCCGGCGCTGACCGACGAGGTCGTCGTCCAGTTCACCGATCTGTGGCGCGACCTGAATATTTCCTACGACGACTTCATCCGCACCAGCCAGCCGCGTCACGAGCGGCGCGTGCAGGAGCTGGTCCGCCGGCTGCTGGAGCGCGACGAAATCTACCTGGGCAAGTACGAGGGCTGGTACGACGAGGGCCAGGAAGAATTCGTCACCGAATCGGTCGCCCGCGAAACTGGCTACAAAAGCGCCATCAACGACAAGCCCCTCGTCCGCTACAGCGAGCCGGGCTACTTCTTCCGCCTGAGCAAGTGGATTCCGGCCCTGGTCAAGCACATCCAGGCCCACGAGGACTTCATCTTGCCCCAGGCCCGTCGCAACGAGGTGCTCAGCAAGCTGGCCGCCGGGGTGGAGGACCTGAGCATCTCGCGCCTCTTGGAGCGGCTGGGCGGCTGGGGTGTGCCGATGCCCAACGACCCGGCCCACAGCGTGTACGTCTGGATCGACGCGCTGAGCAATTACGTCACCGCCCTGGGCATCCCGCCCGTGGGCGATGAGTTCGACGGCTCGGGCGATCGCTACTGGCCGGCGGACATCCACCTGATCGGCAAGGACATCCTATGGTTCCACGCGGTCTATTGGCCGGCCATGCTGATGGCCTTGGAGCTGCCGCTGCCGCGGTGCGTCTTTGCCCACGGGTGGTGGACGGCCGAGGGCAAGAAGATGTCCAAGAGCCTGGGCAACTTCGTTTCGCGCGACGCGATCCTTCAGATCTGCCGCGACTACTCGCGCGACGTGTACCGCTACTTCCTGCTGCGCCAGGTGCCCTTCGGGACCGACGGCGACTTTTCGCACGATATGTTCCTGCGGCGCTACAACGGCGAGCTGGCCAACGGCATCGGCAACCTGCTCAGCCGCACGACGAACATGATCGGGCGGTATTTTGATTCCACCGTGCCGCAGGCCAAGGCCGCCGTGCCGGAGGCCGCCGAGGTCCGCGCCGCGGCCGAGGGGCTAGCCGCCGCCGTTCCTGCGGCCATGGCCGCCTGTCGCTTCCACGAGGTGCTGGAGAAGGTGCTGGAGCTGGCCGCGGCCACCAACCGGTTCATTGACGTCACCGAGCCCTTCAAGCTGGCCAAGGATCCCGCCGGCAAGGACCGCCTGGCCACGATCCTCTACACCTGCGCCGAGGCGGTGCGGATCATCCTGCTGTACCTTGGCCCCTTCATGCCCGAGACGTCCCATCGCGGCCTGGCGCAGCTGGGCTGGCCGGCGCCGGAGGAGCCCATCAGCGCCCTGGGCCGCTGGGGCCGCCTGCCCGCCGGCGCGAAGGTCCAAAAGGCCGAGGGCCTGTTCCCCCGGAAGACCTGATGGCGGAACTGTCCGACAAAAAAATTTTCGACGTCATCCGCGCCGACGGGCGATACCCTATCGAGGCGTACGCGTTTCTGCTCAACGAGGGCTGGCCGTATGCCCTCCGCCAGGCCTACGGCGAGGAGGCCAAGCCCGCCCCGCCTGTGGCGGGCGGGGGTGATCCGAGCGGCAGTATGGGGAAACCTCCGCGTCACGTCAGCGGCCGGCAGATATGCCTGGCCTTGCGCGACGTGGCGGTCGAGAAGTGGGGCATGCTGGCCGAGACGGTCCTTGGACATTGGAACATCCGCCAGACGATCGACTTTGGTAACATGGTCTATTTGCTGATCCGCCACGAGGTGATGCACAAGACGACGGAAGACAGCCTGGAAGATTTTCGGGACGTTTATGACTTTCACCAGGCCTTCGGGCCGTCCAACCAGTTTCGCCTGAAAGAATGAGTAAGCCCGCCACGGCAGACAAGCCACCGCTCCGCGAGCCGCTTGACGTGGTCGGCGGCATTCCGGACCGCGCCGCCCGCACGCCGTGGTGGCGCTATGGGCTGCTGGCCGCGGTCGGCCTGGCCTGGATGGCGGTGCTGGTCTATTGCTGGTTAGCCGGCGGCGAAGGCCGCTAGGTTCACAAACGCCCCCCCGGGGCACGGACACGATAAACGATAAAAAGGAGTGCGCGGTGTCGAATAGGAAATGGACGGTCTTGTTTGTGATGGCGGCCGGGATGGCTCTGGCCGGGTGCGCGAAAAATCAAAAGATCCAAGCCGACAACGGCGTTCTGCTGACCCCGCCGGACACCATCAGCATGTACGCGTTGGCGGAACGGCTGGGCATGATCGTCTCGGACCGTTCCGACACGCTGGTGGCCTTTCGGGACGACCACAACTCGGTGGTCATCTTCACCGGGACCGACGGCCGGGCCTTCGTCAACGGCAAGGCCGTCCCCTCCCCGACGGGCGGCGTCGTGCTGGCCGACGGCATACTGTTTATCCCCATCAGTTACGAATCCGCCATCCGCGAGCAGTTGTTGGGACCGCGCGGCCGGCCGTCAGCGGCCGCCGCGGCCGCGGCCGCACGGTCTGCCGAGTCGCCGATCGCCTTGCCAGGCTCTTTGCGAGGTGGGCTGGTCCTGATCGACGCCGGTCATGGCGGCCAAGACCCCGGCGCCCTAGGTGCCCACGGCCTGGTGGAAAAAGACGTGGTGCTGGACATCGCCCGGACCGTTTCGCAGCGCCTGGCCGCCCGCGGCGCGGACGTCCACATGACCCGCGACACCGACCGCTTTCTGGAGCTGGATGAGCGGAACGCCATCACCAACCGATTGCGCCCCAAGCTGTTCGTCAGCATCCACGCCGATGCCTCCCGCAACCACTCCGCCGACGGCTTTACGGTGTACGTCTCCCGCATGGCGTCGGGGTCCTCCATCGCCGCGGCCGACGCCATCGCCCGCCGCCTCCAGGAGACCGGCGTGCCCTTCCGCGGCCGAAAAGAGGCCAACTACCGCGTCCTGGTCGGCTCCAGCTCCCCGGCCGTGCTGGTGGAGGTGGGGTACGTGTCCAACGCCCGCGAGGCGTCTGACCTGGCCGATCCCGCCCACCGCCAGCGGCTCGGCGAGGCCATCGCCCTGGGCATCGAGGACTATCTTCAGAGAAGGTGAGCCGCTTTTTTAGCGGCGATTTGCAGCCCCGCCGGCCTGCGGATGGACTCGGCCTGGCGGGCCTCAACGCGATGTCCCGCCTCCGGCGACGGAGGCGGTTTTATTTCCCCCATTTGCCCGCGTGGCGAATCGAATCGTACGTTTCTTCCGCATAGGCAGGAGGCGAAAGAAAAATGGTTTATCGGATTCGATATCGCCAGCGAGCCGACGGCCGGGAGACGGAGGCCGTCGTCGAGGCCAGCAATCCCACCGAGGCCCTGATCAAGTTTCGGTGCACCTACGGTCTGGCGCACGCCGCCGGGGGCGCCGAGAGCGTGACCAGCGTTCCCAACGAGGCCGAGGACCAGGGGGCGGCCGACCTTCAGGGCGAGCACAAGACCTAAGGCCTCTGGGATGCCGGGAGCCGACGGGAAGAGGCCGGGGGAGTTTCGGCCTATGCCTTGACGATCTTGCCTTTGCCTCTCTTGACGCCCGCGGTGGCGTTGCGGGTGTCGATGACCAATCGGGCGCGGTCCACGATGGATTGGTAATCGTAGCTGCTGTGGTCGGTGCTGATGATGACGGCGTCATAGCCGGCCAGCATGGCCGCCGAGAGGGGCTTGGAGGTCATCTTCAGGTTGTGCTCTCGCATTTTGTGGGTGCGCGGCACGTGGGGATCGTTGTAGTCCACCTTGGCGCCTTTGTGCTTCAGCAGCTCGATGAGTTCCAGCGAGGGGCTTTCGCGCACATCGTCGATGTCCTTCTTGTAGGCCAAGCCCAGGACGAGCACCTTGGCGCCTTTCAGCGCGCGGCCGCGATCGTTGAGGGTGTCCATCAGCTTGCCGACGACGTACCGCGGCATGGTCACGTTGACCTCCCCGGCCAGCTCGATGAATCGCGTGGTCAGCCCGTACTGGCGGGCCTTCCAGGCCAGGTAGAACGGGTCGATGGGGATGCAGTGCCCGCCCAGCCCCGGCCCGGGATAGAACGGCGTGAAGCCGAACGGCTTGGTGCTGGCCGCCCGAATCACCTCCCAGACGTCGATGCCCATGCGGTCCAGCAGCACCTTCAGCTCGTTGACCAGGGCGATGTTCACGCAGCGATAGGTGTTCTCCAGAATTTTGGACGCCTCCGCCGCTTCGCAACTGGACACCGGGACGACCTTGGCGACGGCGATCTGGTAGCAGGCCACCGCCGCGGCTAGGGATTTGCGGTCGTACCCGCCGACCACCTTGGGGATGGTCCGCGTGCTGTAGTCCTTTCGACCGGGGTCCTCGCGCTCGGGCGAGAAGGCCAGGAAGAAGTCCCGCCCGACCTTCAGGCCGGATTTTTCCAGGATGGGCAGCACCACCTCGCGGGTCGTGCCCGGATACGTGGTGGATTCCAGCACGACCAATTGCCCCTTGCGCAGCCGCGGGGCGATGGCCTCGGCCGTCTTGACGATGTAAGTCATGTCCGGCTCGCGCTGCTTGGTCAGCGGCGTGGGCACGCAGATGAGGATGGCGTCCGGCTCCGACAGCCGCCGGAAGTCGCTGGTGGCCTGGAATCGCCGGCTGCGGACCATCTCGCGGACCATCGAGGAGGGGATGTGCTCGATGTAGCTGCGCCCGGCCGCCAGGTGGGCGATCTTGGTCGTGTCGATGTCGAAGCCCAGCACGCGGACCCCGCCGCGCACGAACTCCCGGACCAGCGGCAGCCCGACGTACCCTAGCCCCACCACGCCGACCACGGCCTTGCGCGTCTCGATTTTGTGCAGCAGCTCGCGAATCATCGTCTTCTCCGTCGTTAGGGGGCCCCGGCGTGCGGCTGTGCTTAAGCCAGCCCAGGCCTGTTTTGGGAGGGGGAATTATCCGCTATCCGGCCGCCGAAATCCAGCCCTTCCCGCCGGGACGGTGGGCTGCATAAGAACCCAAAGGCCTCCCCTCCGGCGGCCGATGAACTTATAGCGGACCGGTCAGGGGTGCTATAATGCGGCCTTGAGGCGACCTTCGCCGATAAGGGAGCGATCCATGGAACATGCGGAAAAGTTGTTGGTCCTGCGGCGAAACATTCAGTCGGTCCTCCTGGGCAAGGAGGAGGTGGTCCGGCGGGTGCTGGTGGCGCTGCTGGCCCGCGGGCACGTGCTGCTGGAAGACGTGCCGGGGGTGGGCAAGACCATCCTCGCCCGCGCCATCGCCCGCAGCATCGATTGCACGTTCCACCGCATCCAGTTGACCCCCGACCTGCTCCCCAGCGACATCCTGGGCGTGACCATCTACGACGCCCGCACGACGCAGTTCATTTTCAAGCCCGGCCCTATCTTCGCCCAGATCGTCCTGGTGGACGAGATCAACCGCACCACGCCGCGCACCCAAAGCGCCCTGCTGGAGGCCATGAACGAAGGCCAGGTCACCGCCGACGGCAAGACCTATCCGCTGGGCCCGCCGTTCATGGTCCTGGCCACGCAGAACCCCTACGAGTTCGAGGGCACCTACTTTCTGCCGGAGAACCAGCTCGACCGCTTTATGCTCCGCGTGGCCGTCGGCTACCCCGACCAGGCCACGGAACGCGAAATCCTGCTGATCCAGCCGGCGCGGACGCGCCTGGCGGCGCTGAAGCCGGTGATGACCGCCGCGGACCTGCTGGCCATCCAGGAACGCGTGCTGGCGGTGAAAATAGACGACGCGATCACCGACTACATCCTGGCTATCGCCGAGGCGACGCGGCGCAACGAAGAACTGGCCATCGGCCTGTCGCCCCGCGGAAGCCTGGCCATGATGCAGGCGGCCCGGGCATCGGCCCTGCTGGACAGCCGCGATTTCGTCGTCCCCGACGACGTGCGGAACCTGGCCACCTGCGTCTGCGCCCACCGGCTGATGACGCGGGCGCTGAGCCACGACGCCTCCGCCGCCACCGCCGAGGCCGTCTTCAATCAGATTCTCAGGACAATACCCGTTCCCCGCTGATCGCCGGAGCGTTTCATGAGCCGCCGACCCGCTCAACCCCCAGGCTCGTTCATTCGGCTTCGGCCGACCCCGCCCGGCTGGCTGTTCCTCGCCGTGACCGCCATCGTGGCCCTGGCGACCGTCAAGAGCCAGTCGGCCATACTGTTCCTCATCTTGGGGGCAATGGTCGGCGCGCTGGCGATCTCCGCCCTGATAGCCCGGCGCACGGTGAAGTCGGTGTTCCTGGAGCGGGAAATGCCTCACCAGGCCTGGCAGAACCAGACCGTGCACGTGGGGTATTACCTCCGCAACAGCCGCAAGCGATCCTGCCTGGCCGTGTCGCTGGAGGAGCTGCCCGTGGCGGACGTCGAGAGGACCTGCGGCTTTTGCGCCCACCTGCCGCCGGCCGGGACGTTCCGCTCCGGGGCGCGGTTCGTGGTCCGCCGCCGCGGCCGGGCGGAGCTGACCGGCGTGCGGGTCCGCAGCAGCTTTCCTTTCGGCCTGCTGGCCGCCTGGCGGATCATCCGCCGCAAGGCGTCGCTGGTGATCTGGCCGGCGCGAGGCAAGCTGAAACGGCAGATGCTCCACCAGGGTGCCGTGGAGGTCTCCACGAGTCCGCCCACGCAGGTCACCGGCGGGCAGGACGAGTTCTTCGGCCTGCGCGAATACCGCAGCGACGACAACCCCCGATGGATCCACTGGCGCCGCTCCGCCAACCGGCCCGTGCCGGTGGTCCGCGAGATGTGCCGCCCCAAGCCGGAGATCCTGTGGGTCCTGCTGGATACCCGGCTGGAAGACGCCTCCCCCCAGGCGCGCTGGCGGCGGGAGCGGCGGATTCGTTTCGCCGGCACGCTGATCGAGCACGCCCTGGCTCGTGGCTACCAGGTGGGCCTGGCCCTGGGCCGCGGAGGCAAGCCGGACGCCTGGCCTCCGGCGGCCGGAAGGGGCCAAATGCACCTGCTGCTGACCGCCCTGGCGGACGTGGACGACGCGGCGGCGCCGCCGCTGGCCGGCGTCGTGGCCGCCTTAAAGCGCCGATGGCTCCAGGAGGCCCAGGTCATGCTGGTCGCGGGGCGCGGCAGCGTGGAGGCGGCCCTGCGGCCGTTGCGGTCAGCCTGTAGGAACTTCTCGGTCATCAGCGACGACGATTTGCCCAGGGTCTTCGAAGATGATCCCCTCGCGGCCGCCGGGGAGGTGCCCTGATGCCCCTGCGGAGCTTCACCGAAGCCGAGATCGCCCTGAAGGCCCGCCGTCGCCTGGAGCGGCCGCTGCTGGCGACGCTGTGGCTGGGGGCCATGATGTTCGCCCTGGCCGAAGGCAACATGTTCTACGCGCTACTGGTGACCTTCGCGGTGGCCGTCAACCTCCTGGCCGTGGAGCGGCGCCACGAAATTTTCGTCCACAGCCTGTGGGTGAACGTCGCCGTGCTGGTGGCCCTGGGGGTGACGGTGTTGGAGATACGCCTGCGGAACCTCTTTTTGCCGGTGGCGCTGGCCCATTTCATGATCCTCATCCAGGTCTGCAAGCTCTTTGAGCGGAAGACCAACCGCGACTACGTTCAGATGCTCGCCCTCAGCGTGCTGACGGTGGTGGTGGCGGCGATGGTGTGCCAGGCGATGTGGTTCGCGGCGGTGCTGATCGGGTACATCGTCCTGGTCAGTTACGCGGCGATGATCCTCTCAATCAAGCGCGGCCTGGATTCCGCCGCCGAGGCGCGCTTGGTGTGCGAGAGCGCCCCGCTCAGTGCGTCGCGCGTCGCCTGGAACGTCATTCGCGATTGGCCCAGCCGGGCCGTGGCGGGCAAACTGGTGGTCCTGCTGACCGGCATGGTCGTGGCGGGGATCGTCTCGTTCTTCGTGGTTCCCCGGGAACCGGGCCGCAGCGCGGTGTCCGCGGTGGCCGGCGGCGCGACGGCGGCTTCCTCCAGCGGCTTCAGCAGCGAGGTGCATCTGGGCCGGCCCAGGAAGGTGCACCTTTCCGACCGCATCGTGATGTGGGTCGCCTGCGACGAAGGGAAAGCGGGGCTGACCGATTCCCTGCGGTACTTCCGCGGCCGGGCGCTGGAAGGCTACGACGGCGCCGGCTGGCGCAACGCGGCGGACGCCATGGCCATCTTCCTGCCGCCGAGCGATTCTCCCCTGCTGGACGGGGCCGAGGGGTTCGGCGTCGCGATGGACCCCCTGTTGTTGCCGAATTTGTTTGCCCCGTATCCCACGCTGCGGTGGGAAACAACCGAAGGCAACCTTCATCTGCGCGACGACCTGACCGTCAGCCTGACCCGCCGCGCCCAGATCGACCGGCCGGTCCGCTACCGGGTTTTTGTCTTGGCCCGGCCCGCGACGGCGGAGCAGCAGCGGTACCTGGCGCAGGACTTCGCCCCGCCCCGGACCGATGCGCCCTCCGGCTGGGTGAAGGTTACCGACCGCGTGGCCGGGCTGGCCCGTCAGTGGTGCGGGGACCTTTTGGCCGCCCGCTCGAGCGATCCGAGCGCCAAGGGCCAGTTGGATTTGGCCATCGCCCGGCGCCTGGCCGAGCACTTGAGGCAAAATTACGCGTACACGCTGGACCTGTCCGACGCCAATCCCGGCCGCGACGGCGTGGAGGACTTTTTATTCTACATGAATCATGGCAACTGCGAATACTTCGCCTCGGCCCTGACGGTGATGTGCTGCGCGCTGGACGTGCCCGCCCGGCTGGTGACGGGCTTCCTGGTCAGCGAGTACAGCGCTGCGGAGAAGTATTACGTGGTGCGGGAACGGGACGCCCACGCCTGGACCGAGGTGTACGTAGCCGACGTCGGCTGGGTGACGGTGGACGCCACGCCGGCCGGCGTAGGGCCGGCCAGCGGTCGAAGCTGGTGGCTGAAAGCGGATGAGTTGATCAGCCAGTGGAACTTCCAGTGGTACAACAAGGTCGTCGGGTACGACCTGGTCTCCCAGCGGAGGCTGTGGAACGAAATTTCCCGCGGATCGCGGCGGGCGTGGGTTTTCGTGCGGGGCATCGGCCGGGCGATCGGTCAGGGGTTCGTCAACATGCTCGTTCACGGCGTGATCGACCAGGCCATGGCGCGGACGGCCGTGGCGTTGGGCATCGCGGCGACGGTGCTGGAGGCCATCCTGCTGCTTCGCATCCGCCGCCACAGGCATTCGCGCCGGGAAGCGGCCGTCGCCCTGGCCGTGCGGCCCTGGGGCGCCTTGGCGTTCATTCCGGCGTTTCTGGACCGCCTGGAGTCCATGGGGCCAAGCGTCCGGCACGACCGCACCGCCCGGCAGACGGCCCGGCAGGCGGCCGAGGTCCTACACCTTCCCGCCGCTCCTTTGATGGAGCTTGTGGAACTGTACTACCGCGCCCGATGGGGCGGATTCCGGCCCGGCCGCGAGGAAATCGCCGCCGCTCAGCGCCAGACCGTCACCCTAGCCGGCCTGATCGACGCCCATAGGCGCGGGCCGGTCCAGCCTTGGGGGGTTTGATTCCCTCCGGCGGCGTGGTAAACCAAAGTCGTCCGGCCGTCTAGCCTCCGGCGAATTTCGCCGATTTCGCCAGTTTCGCCATTTTTGCCAAAGAAATCCGGCGAGGGTTTTTTGAAAGAAAAAGTCCCTCGCCCCATCATGAGGTCACCGATGCGCGTCGCGATGGTGGGACCGAGCCAGTCCGGCAAGTCGTCGCTTTTTGCAGCCGTGGCCCAGGCCGGCGGGTCGCACGTAGACCTGCACCGCCCCGACCAGCCTCACCTGGCCGTGGTCAAGGTTCCCGACGAGCGCCTGACGTGGCTGACGGAACACTACCAGCCCAAAAAATCCACGCTCGCGGAGCTGGAGCTCCTGGACATTCCAGGCTTGGACCTGACGGACGAGGCCGGGCGGACACGGGCCAAGACCCACTGGACGGTCCTGCGGCAGAGTGACATGCTGGTCTTCGTCGTTCGCTCCTTCGCCGCCGCGGCCGTTCCGCCTTATCGCAATCGGATCGATCCCCAAGCCGATGTGGGCGAGCTGCTGGCGGAGATGATCTTCGCCGACTTGGAGCAGGTCGCCGCCCGGATCGACAAGCTCCAGGCCGTCTTGCGAAAAAGCGGCGCCAAGGCCAAGGAAGAGGCCAAGGAACTGGAGCTGATGCAGCGCCTTCAGAAAACATTGGAACAGGACGAGCCGGTGGCGGAGGCCGTCGCTTCCGCCGAGGAGGCCAAGGCCGTCCGCAGCTTCGCCTTCCTGACGCACAAGCCCGCCCTGGCGGTGCTGAATTGCGACGAGCAGTCGCTGGCCGGCGAAGGGCCCGCCGAACTGTGCGGCCTGCCGTGCCTGTCGCTGTCGGCCAAGATTGAGGCGGAGCTGTCGCAGCTGGCCCCGCCGGACCGCCGGGAGTTCATGGCCGGCCTGGGGCTGAAGGCCTCCGCCGCGGACCGGTTCGTTCGCGCCTGCTACCGGCGGATGGACCTGATCAGTTTCCTGACGATCGGGGAAGACGAATGCCGCGCCTGGACGGTTCCGGCCGGCACCGACGCGGTCACGGCGGCTAGGGCGATCCACAGCGACATCGCCCGCGGGTTTATCCGCGCCGAGACGGTCGCCTTCGACGATCTTCGCGCCGCCGGCGACATGAAGGCCGCCCGGGCCGCGGGAAAAATCCGCCTGGAGGGTAAGGACTACCTCGTGCGGGATGGAGACGTGATCAATTTCCGTTTCAACGTGTAATGTGTAAAAAACCCCAACCCGGCCCGCGGAACTGCGGCCAAAGCGCAGGCGTATGCCTCAGCAGATAATCCCAAAACAGCGCACACGGCGGGGGCGGCGGGCGCTTTTCTGCGTCCTGTCGGCCGCGGGCCTGCTGGTCGCGGTCTACGCGGCGCTGCCGTGGTGGGCGCCGAAGGATTACCTCCGCCGGCGCCTGGCCGAGCGGATGACGGAGCAGCTCCGCCTGCCGGTGCGCATCGGTAGCCTGTCGCTGGGCTGGTTCGGCGGCGTGCGGTTGGGCGGCGTGACGGTTTCCTCCCCGGACGGTTTTTCCTCCGCCCCGATGGTGCAGATCGATTACGTCGAGGCGGACCTTTCGCCGGTCCGGTATCTGTTCACGGGCCGGCTGGACCGGCTCGATGTCGGCGGCCTGCACCTGCGGGTGGAATCGGACGCCTCCGGGCGATGGAACGTCGCCTCGCTGGGTGGGCTGTCCGCTGACCCCATCGCCCCGCGCATGGCCGTTCGCCAAGCCTCGGCGACATTTACCAAAAGCGGGAACCCCCAGGAGTTCCTCCACCTGACGATGGCGGAGATGGTCCTCAAGACCACCGCCGGCCGGGGGGGCGGGGAGATCAGCCTGTCCGCCACCCTGGAGCAGCAGGGCCAGCCCGCCGCCATTCGCTTTCACCTCAGCCACAGCGCCGGGGAGCAGACGGTGGCCGTGGCGTCGCTGGGGTTCACGAACCTGGACATGGGTCAGTTGCCGCTGTCGTACCTGCTGCCGTCGCTGCCCTTGCGAAAGTGCGCCGGCCAGGCGGAAGGATGGGCGGAACTGCACATCGACAACCAGGGCGTGATCGGCCAGTTCAGCGTCAACGTGTCGGTCAGCAAGCTGGTGGTCCAGCCGCAGGAGGGGCCGCCGCTGCCGACGGTGGACAAAGGCGGCCTGAACCTGGTGGCCTCGCTGGACCCGATCACCGACCGCGTTTGCATTCAGCGGTTCGAGGCTCACCTGCCCGGTGCCGACCTGGTCGGCGACGCGGAACTTTCAGCCAGCCTGCTGGAGGGGCGATGGGAGGCGCTGCGGAGCCTGAACGTCAGCGGCCGGCTTCGCCCGGGCGAATTGGCGGCGCTGCTGAGCGGCAAAGCGGAACTGCCGGCCGGCATGGAGGTCCAAGGGCCCGTGGCGGTCCGCCTCGCCAGCCGCTACGACGGCGCCCGCCTGGACCTGGACGCCTCCGCCGACGTCGCCGCCACCGTCCTGCGGCGATCCGGGCGGCTCGTCAAGCCCGCCGGGAGGGCGATGGCCATCGGTCTGAAGGGTTCTCTGGACCGCCGGAGCTGGCAGTTTCGCGTGGAACACGCCGAAGCCAACCTGGGCGACAACCGCCTCAAGGCCGTCGGCACCCTCGGCGATGTCCGCCAACTCGTCTCGCCAGAGACCTGGAGCGGCAACGCATGGTCAGCCGTCTTGAACCAGATTGCCTCGTCGGATTGCAGCGGCGAATGGGAGTTGGCCGATTGGGACGCGCTCAACGACGCCCTGGCCGGGGTGGGTGTCGCGACGTCGGTTGCCGCCCAGGGGCCGGTGACCGGCCGATGGTTCCTGGAGCACACCGGACTACCGCGCCTTCACGCCCGCGCCGAGGCCGGGTCGGACGCCCGTCTGAGCATCGGCGAGGCGTTCCGCCAGCCGGAGGCGACCGCCGTCGTGCTGGATCTGGCCGGGACGGTCGACGCCGAGGCCGGCGTCGTGCGGGATTTGAACGCCGAGCTGGCGGTCGGCACCGGCCGGCTGTCGGTGGATCGGGGTGTGCTGTCGCGGACGGAAGGCGACGCGTTGTCTCAGCCGCCGGCGACGGTGCTTGGCGGGCAGTTCGAGACGCAGGCGCTGGAATCCCTGGCCGCCTGCCTGCCGGTGCTGAAGTCCTGGGGCGTCAACGCCGCCGGGCGGATGGCGGGCGAATTCGAGCTTCAGGCCTTCCCCCGGCGGGTGGAAGGCCGGATCGACGCGTCGATGGATCAGGCGACCTTGGCGGCCGGGCAGTTCTTGGCCAAGGCGCCGGGCCGCAAGGCTGCCGTGCAGGTCCGCATTACCCGCGACTGGGATCTGCCGCCGCAGGAGAGGAATCGCCTGGCCTTGCAGGGCGCCTTGGAGGCGGCCGAGATCTCGGCGACTGCCATGTGGGCCGACGGCAACGAGTCCGCCGGCCGGGCGACCGTGGACGCGAGGATTCACGACGCCCACCGCCTGCCGGCGGATGTGCCCCTTCTGGCCCGGCGGCTCGGCGAGGCGCACCTGGGTGGGCAGGCTCGCCTGACCGCCTCGGCCCAATGGAAAGGATCCACGCTGGACAGCCAGGTGCGTTGCGACGCCGGCGGCATTGAGTACGTCTCCGCCGATTCGCCCCAGCGGATCAAGACCCCCGACACGCCGCTGGTGGTCGAATGGACCAGCCGATGGACGAAACGCGGTCGGGGCGACCTGGACATCGCATGGGAAAAGGCCCGCCTGACGTCGGGAGACGAATGGATCCAGGGGCGCGGGTCGGCGACGATCCGAGGCTGGCGGTCGTTGTCGTCGGACGACGTTGTTTCTTCCTTGAGGCGGGTGGAACTGCACCTGGATGAGTTGCGGGGCTGGATCGCCGGCAAGAACGTCGCCGCCGGCGGGGTGGTCACGGTGGAGGATGTCGGCGTCCCGCCGGGTTCGGCGGACGGCAGTTTCAGGATCGGCCACCTGGCGACCGACGGCTTGGAACTGCGCGTGGGAGACAACCACGGCTGGCTGATTGCTGACCTGAGCGACCTGCCCGGCGAGACGGCGGGCAGTTTCCACTTCCTGGTCCAGGAGCTTGACGACAAGGACCTGGCTGACTGGATCGGCGCCGTGCGGCGGCTGGGGCGCGTCGAGGCGCCCAAAGAAGCAGCCGCTTCTCAGCCGGCGGCCTCTCAACCGGCGATTTCTCAAGCGGCGTCTTCTCAACCGGATCGCAGCGCCCTGGCCGGCCGGGCCGATCGCCTCATCGAGTCCATTCGAACGGCCTTGGCGGCCGTGGCGCTGCAAGGCCGAATCAGCATCGACCGCTACCACGTGTACGACGCCACAGTGGATCGCAGCTATCTTTCCCGCAGCTTCGAGGCGAAACTTTCCATTGAAGACAAGCAAGTCCAGCTGACGGCGGCGGCAGCCCTCAAGGGCGGAATCATCACCAGCCGCTATCAGCTCAACCTGGCTGAGGACGCTCCGAAGATCATCGTCTACCGCCAAGTGCGCGAGCTGATGGCCGACGAGAGCATCCAGCCCCAACTGGCCAAGCAATTTCCCGGCAACATGATGTACGGTCTGTTCAGCCGCACGGAGAACGTCACGATGTCGCTGCGGCAGGTGGTGGCCCAGGCGATGGATCCGTCGGCGCCGGTCTGGCCGGATGGCTCGGCCAAGACCGTGGCCACCGACGGCCTGCTGGCCGGCCGGGCCGTGCCGGGCTTCGTCACGCGGATCTTCCCGGGATTGAACCTGACGCACTACCGCTACAACAAGATGACGGCCTTCGCCGCCTACGAGCCCAACGGCACGGCCATCAACGACATGGTGTTCTCCGGCCAGACGTACGACATCTACATCGAGGGCACGACGGACCCCAACAACATCGGCCGCTACGAGATCGGCCTGATCCTGCTGGGCACGCCCCAGTCGGCCGAGTGGAACCACACGTACCGCCAAGGGCGGATTCCGCTGCTGAAGGTCAAGGCCCGCATCGAGGGCGGCCAGATGCACGACGAGTCCGTGACCTTCGTGTATCCCAACGAATCGCTGTTCATCATCTTCCTGAAGAACAATATTTTTTACCGTCTGTGGCTGGCCTCCCACCCATAAGACGCCAACCGCCGGCGGCTGGCGGTGCGCTTCGCGCCGCCCGGCGGGATGGGTAGAATAACCTTTCAAACCGCCTCCCCGCGGCCCAGGATCGATCCATGGCCCAACAACCGGACACCGGCTACAATCACCATCGGGGCGCCGTGCCTCTGCTTCAGGAGGCCAGCCCGCTCCGCACGGGTTTCTTTGTGGCGGTGAACCTGGCCGTCTTCATCGTTGCCAACGCGTTCTGGCAATACCTGGCCACGGGGCAATGGCTGGACTTCTCGCTGCACGCCTACCGGCGCGACCTGGCGACGCCGCTGGGGGAGATGCTGCTTCACCCCCTGAGCATCTTTACGAATCCCTGGCTGATTCTGGTCGCCGGGGGGCTTTTGGGCGTGATCCTCATGACGCCGATCGTCGTCTCGGTGCTGTACCGCCTGGCCCTGGCGGTGCCGTTCGTGGTCGTCGTCGCCGTTGTCGGCCGCGCGCCGGTGCTGGCCGTGGTGCTGGCGTTCGGATGCCTGCTGGCAAGCCGGACGCGCCTGCGGAGCGACCTGCCCTTTCTAGCGACGGTGCTGGGGTTCGTGCCGGCCGGCGTGTACCTGTACTTCTTTGCGTTCTTCGGGGCGGACACCGCCGCGGTTCAGCCGCTTCAGCGTCTGGTGTTGGCGGGGCCGTTCGTCCTGGCCGTCGTCGTGGCCGTGCTGGCGTCGGCGGCGGTGCTGGGGTTGTCGCGATTGGTGGGCTTCAAGCCGGACGTCGCCTGGCCTGTGCTGCTTTTGCTTCTGGCCGGGGCCGTGACGATTTTTTACACCCAGGTGGGAACGGACGAGCTGGAATACGCCCTGGTCACCGAGAACCTGGCCGCCGGTGACGCCGTCTTTGAGCCGGAGGCGCTTGAAACGTGGAAGCGGCAGAATCACGCCGAAAGGTTCGACGATCCATACCTCCATCGCCTTCAGCGGCAGGTGATCGACTGCTGCCTGAGCTTCGTCAGCCGCTATCCCGCCAGCGAGCGGGCGCCGGCGGTGTTGTGGGTGGCGGCCCAGGCCGCCAGCCTTCAGGTGGACGGCCCCGCCTTGCAGGTCGGCCTGGTCAAGTACAGCGCCGCCTATCCCCTCCAGGCCTCGGCGGCGCTGTGGGAGCGGTTGGCGGGCGAGTACGGCGCCTCGCCGCAGGCCGGCGTGGCGTACTGGCGGCTGGGAGAGCTGGCCATGCGGCGCGGCGAGGTCCGCCAGGCCTACGCCTACCTCGTGCGGGCGCAGGGGAAGCTGGCCGGCCAGACCGTCGCGGCGGCGCCGGCGGCCGTAAAGTCGATCACGGACGTGTTCGCCCCGACTCCCTCGGTTCCCGCGGAGCGCTACTATGCCGAGGCGGCCTTTGCCGCTGGCAAGCTGCTGTGGCTGATGGATTCCGACGACGTGCTCAACGACGTGCCCTCGGCCGAGGCGCTGGCCGCCTACCTGAACTGCAATCCGTGCGACGCGCATTACCTCGATCGCCTCAGCGAGCTGGCAGGCACCTACGAGCACACGCACATGGGGGACCACCTCAAGCTGGCGGTGGCGCTGGCCTGCCCCAACCCCTACGAGCGGGCGGAAATGCTGATCCTCCTCGCCTCCCGAAAAGGCTCCCCGGCCGCCATCGAGGCCAATTACGAGCTGGGACGGTTGGTCCTGCAAACGGCGGGGGCGCCGGCCCTGCCGCTGGTGGAAAACCTGCACAAGGCGGAAGATTATTTCAGGGCCATTCAGGCCGCCGGCCCCAGCCCGTGGAAATCCTTGGCGGAGGAATACCTGGCCACGCTGGCCGCCGCGAACCGCTCCGCCCAGGCCGGCCAACCTTAGCCGCCGGCGGCGAAGGGGGCTTTGGGACCAGGCGGCTCGATTATTCTGGCCCCTTGGCGCGGCGCCCGCCGCTCGGCAGACTATGGAGTCTATGCGTTCTACCGACGATTTGGTGGGAAACGGCCGGGCCGGCCGGCCTCCGCGAGTGCTGGTAGTGACGGCCTCGGTGGGTGC
>Ga0187885_10000110_pt1 | contig 97719 bp, 56 predicted proteins | sample June2016WEW_20_1_3_FD_132970 | JGI IMG/M metagenome (GOLD analysis project Ga0187885, IMG submission 132970) | Peatland microbial communities from SPRUCE experiment site at the Marcell Experimental Forest, Minnesota, USA - June2016WEW_20_100 | ecosystem: Environmental > Terrestrial > Soil >...
ACCGAGACGCCGGCCCGCCTCCGCGCCGTGTTCACCGCGGTCATCAGGTCGTTGAGCGAGGCGGAGTTGGCCTCCACCAACACGATATTGGCCTGGGGGGCCACCACGTGTGCCCATTCCGCGTCCAGGGATATTTCCAGAGCCCAGGAGTCGCCCTTGCCAGAGGGATCGGTTCTCGGCAGAGACGTTGACCCAGTCTGGCTGATCCGGGTAAGGGTAGGATCGGGCAAGCCGAACTGGAGATCGAAGGCGTGCAGATCGGCGACAATGTTGGGATCATTATAGGCGTCGACGATCGCAATGGTCTGGCCTGTCCCGTCGCCGACGACCGAGCCCAGCTTGACGGCATCGATCCCGTAAGCGTGGCGGATGATCGAAGGCGTCAGGCCGATGGGGCTGGCCGTGTCGGCCGCGGTGGCCATCCCGCTGTTGTAGAGCACGAAATCCGGGGTGGCCATCAGCGCGTGCGACAGCAGCACACGCGGTTCTAGGCTTTCGATCAGACAGCCCGTGACCTCGTGCGATGTCGCTGGAGACGCCTCTCGCCTGAACCATCCCCACCAGTAGAAACGCCGAACGCTTCCGGACTTCTTTGCCTTCTTTCGCTTAATCACAGACCGCCTCGTCTCTTGTCTGGCGGATGATGATCGGCAGAAGGTTGCGTGCCGACGGTCATGGCCGCTTCTGGTGAGCTCTATTAATTATTATACGATTATTATACGCACCTGTTCCAGCGTCGGGTCGGTCATTCCGCCGATGGCAAGACGGTCGACGTCCATAGCCTTCGGCATACCTTCGCCACGCTGCTCAGCAAGGCCGGCGTGGTGCCGCGAATGGCGCAAGAGCTGATGCGTCACAGCGACATCCGTCTGACGATGAACACCTACACCCACCTCCAACTCATCGACACAGCCGGGGCGGTTGAGCGGCTGCCCAGCATCGGCCTTGAGCGGCACCAAACCTGCCTGCAGGCCGTTACGAGACATACTGCAACACCTTATGTGGCCGTGACTTGCGAGTCGGCAGAGGTTTTGGATAGGGACGCGTCTGTTAGCATCGGATACAATGAAGGGGTTGTGAGTCTGTGGAACTTGGCCTGCCACCCGCAGGCGGTCCAGCGAGGGCTGGGGAGCTATCCATAATTGGCTTGCTAAGGATCCAAAACGAGGCAGAATTAAGGAAACGATGGACGGTAGTAATACGTTAAGCAGGAGGTCGTCGAAGCGACGGTGTCGGTTAAGTCGGAACTCCGGCGTGGAACTCCCTGGGCATGAGCGGTAACCATGGTCTTTGAAGACCCAAGCGGGATCAGGTGGAAAAAATTCCTGTTTATCTGCACCGGCATATGCCTGGTCGGATTGATTCTGATCCTCGGTTTCGTGTTCAGCGTCGTCGTTAAACCACAACTGCATCGGGTTCCTCGTCTTTCGAGCCCGGATGGCAACGGTTACAGAATCATCGAATCGGAGCTTGCCTCCGCGGACGCGCCAAAGGAGCCGGCCACAACCGCGCCAGCGGACTCTGAACCGGCAACCCAGCCCGCAGTCCAGCACCCGTTGAGTCAGCCGGCATTTTTCAAGAAACCTTTCCTCCACGTCGCCTTTCTCATTCAGGATGACCCCGCCAGCGTGGCCTCTTTGAAGAACAACATCCAGCGGTTGGACATTGTCGTCCCGGACTGGTACACGCTCAGCACGGCCGACGGCAAGCTTCACGAGACGGTCAAGCCTCAGGTGACCCAACTGCTGACCCACGGCAAGGTCCAGCTTTTTCCGCGCTTGGCGAACGTGGATGTCGAAGGCGTTTGGCATGCGGATGAATTCTCAGAGTTGCTGCGGGACGAGGATGCCCGAACGATTCTCATTCAGACCTTGGTAGACAAGATCCTCCAGTCGCATGCCCAAGGAATCAACCTGGACATCGAGGCGCTCAGCAGCGAGGATCGGGATCTCTATCTGGACTGGATGGCCGACCTCGTGGCCGCTTTCCACCGCCATAACCTCTACGTCACGGTCGATCTCCCCCTGAATGACGAGGCCTTCGACTACGAAACCATTGGCAAGATTGCCGACGCTGTCATCGTCATGGGGTATGACGAGCACTTCCCCGGCGGCCAGCCCGGCCCGATCGCCAGCCAGGAATGGTTTGTCGACGGCATCGAGACCATGGCCCATCGCATCCCGCCGGAGAAAATAATCGTCGGTCTGGGCGCCTACGGCTACGACTGGAAAGTCGGCGACAACAGGGAAACCCAAAGCCTCACATTCATCGACGCCATGAGGCTGGCTGCATCTGTCGGCGCCAAGGTTAAGACCGAAAGCGTTTCCGTCAACACCCATTTCTCGTACAAGGCCCAGGATGGATCCCAACACGATGTGTGGCTGCTGGACGCGATTTCCTTCTGGAACCAGTTCTTGACGGTCAAGAAGGGTTCGTTCGGTGGAATCGGCCTGTGGCGGCTGGGGCAGGAGGAGCCCGGCGTTTGGGACATCCTGGCCTGCGACTCTCCGGCCGATTTCCAGCCGTCCGACCTCGAAACGGTCAAGAGCCAGCAGACGATCCTGAGCGAGGGCGAAGGCGAGCTGCTGAAGGTCGACTCGCTTCGCCGGGACGGCAACAGGGACGTCTCGGTAGACGGGCAGACCATCGACTGGGCCGGCTACGGCGAACTTCCCCGCTATTTCACCGTGAAGGAAATGGGTCACAGTACCGATCGCAAAGTGGCGCTGACGTTCGACGACGGCCCCAATCCCGAATGGACGCCCCAAGTTCTGGAGGTTCTCCGGCGCAATAACGTTCGGGCCACATTCTTCTTAATCGGCGAACGGGCATCGGAAACCCCCGATCTGGTCAAGCAAGAAGCGGCAGAGGGCCATCTGTTAGGGAATCACACCTTCTCACATCCCGATATTCAGGCCATATCAGACGTGCGGTTGAACTTGGAGCTGACGGCCACGCAACGCATCATCGAGTCCTGCACCGGCCGAGAAACCCTGCTCTTTCGCCCTCCCTTCGGTCTTTCCTCGCCGCTGGAACCCGACGAAGTGACCCGCCTGTATGCCGTGTGCAAGAAGGGTTACCTCATCGCCGGCGCCGACATTGACCCTGCCGATTATGCCCAGCCAGGGGCAGATGTGATTGTTCAACGGGTTATCGATACACTCAAGATCAGCGGTTCGTCAGTGGTTCTCATGCACGATGGCGGCGGCAACCGATCTCAAACCGTGCAGGCGCTGACCATTCTTATTCCCCGTCTTAAGAAAGAAGGATACCGGTTCGTCACCCTCAACGAGCTGTTGGGGCTGCCACGAAAATCGCTCATGCCATCCGCACCCCTTCGCGAGCGAGTGCTGGCGATGGGCGGACGCATCCCTTCAACCGTGACCAAACTCTGGTGGCCGTTCTTGAAGTGGCTGTTCCTGGTGACCACGGCCGTCTCGATCTTTCGGATTCTCCTGCTGGGGTTCTTTGTCATCCGTCGTCGATCCCAGCAGCGGACGGCCGACTACACGCCGCCCGTCACGGTGCTGATCCCCGCCTACAACGAAAGCAAGGTCATCCGACGCACCTTGGAGGCCGTCTGCGATAGCGACTATCCAACCTTCACCGTGCTCGTGGTCGACGACGGCAGCACGGACGACACCGCCGCCATCGTGCAGGAGATGGCACAATCCGACAATCGCATCAGCCTGATCTCCCGGCCAAACGGCGGAAAACACTCGGCATTGAATCTGGGCTTCCAGACAGCCAAGGACGACTACGTCGTCACCCTCGACGCGGACACAATCGTCTCGCGGCAGACCCTCCGGCATCTCATCGCCCCCTTCGCCGACCCCAAGGTCGACGCGGTGTGCGGCAATGTCAATGTCGGAAACACGCAGAACCTGCTCACGCTGTTCCAGAACGTCGAATACGTCACCTCCCAGAATTATGACCGTCGGGCCTTCGAGGCATTGAACAGCATTTCAGTCGTCCCAGGCGCCACGGGGGCATGGAGGCGGCAAACCGTCTCTCGCGTCGGAGGCTATTCCGGCGGCACGTTGACCGAAGACGCGGACTTGACCCTTACGGTCTTAGAGTATGGCGGGCGGATTGCGTACGCCCCCTTGGCCCGCTCGAAAACGGAGGCACCGGAGAGCACCTCGGCCCTGTTCCGCCAAAGGTTCCGCTGGAGCTATGGGACCTTCCAGTGCCTTTGGAAGCACCGGAAGAGTTTCGGACGCGGCAGCCTGGGTTGGGTCGCATTGCCAAACATCCTGGTCTTCCAACTGATCTTTCCCCTCTTCGCACCCATTGGCGATCTGGTGCTATTGATCTCTTTCTTCCGAAGAGACTTTACCGCTATCCTGGTCGGCTACCTCCTGTTCCTGGCCCTTGACCTGTGCGGGTCCCTCTTCGCCTTTCTGCTGGACGGCAAGAAACTGCGTCACCTGTGGGTCATCCTAATTCAGCGGTTCTACTACCGCCAATTCATGTATGTCGTGGCCTGGAGATCGTCGTTCGCAGCCATCAAAGGTCTTCGTCAAAAATGGCACAAGCTGGATCGACAGGCATCCATCGATGGCGTACGCGGCGCCCTGCCGGCCACCGTAGGCCTCGCTGAGGCACGTTCGACGTGAACCGGATGGGCTCTTAGATTCTGCTGCTTTTGTGGAATCTCCCTCACGGCAGGGCAAGGACGCGGACCTCGATTTCCTTGACGAAACCCGCCCGCAGGTCGCCACGGGCACGAACGGCCTGGTTGCCGGTGCATGAATCGGTGCCGGTTTCGGTGCCAGCGGTGACGGAATCAGTGACACCGGTGCCGGAATCGGTGACGGACTGTAGTCCACCGCTGTCACTTATTGTCACCCATTGGCAAAACGGACCGGCCGGAAGACCGTTTTGAAAACGCCCCAAGTCTTGGAACCTGCGGAATAAAGGCAACGCCTGTCGCTTGCTGTCATCCCCTGGCAACGATTGTCAAAATAGCCAGCGGAGGGAATCGAACCCACAACATCCGCTTTACAAAGCTGGACGCTATGCCTTCTAAGCCCTTAGAACACCCAAGAGATACGGTCGCATCCGCGTCGCCGGTGCCGGAATCGGTGACAAGGGCGTCAGAACCCCTGCTGGAAGCGCCAAAACCAAGCCGGTACTGCCCTCCCTCACTAGCCGTCTCCAATTGAGCGACATGCCAGGGTGATCATTCACTTCTCGCCCTGCCGCGTCGCTCGCGTGCATACGCCAGCCTCCCAAACGCACCCGCACCGACCTTCCCTTCGGGACCAAATCGTCGCCTGGTGCTTGGTCAACAGGAAGACGGCCGACCAGCCGGCGCCTCCCTTGTTAACCTACCGCCGGGCAGCCTGCCTTGTCGGAGCTTTAGCGAAGACAGGTTCGGAGTTGTCGGGCAGCAGCTCATACCCCTTGTGCGCCACGAACCCAAGGTGTAGAATTCCTCCGGACAGATGGGAACGCCGCCAATGATTGTGATCCCTTTCGCGGCAACAGAGACCCGCAACTGGAGGTCATGTAATGACTCGTCATAATAAGGTCGAGGTGGATCGGCTAACGGAGAAGTTCTTTGAGCAGGCACGACAACACTTTCGTGACGGAAAATCTCTTGAGGAATGCGGGCAAGCTCTTCACCCGAAGCTCGGGGTCAACGCGTTTAGGGAACGGATCAACGAAGCCTTTGAGAAAGGCTATCTTGTTCTGAAGGGAAAGTTAGCCGAGGAGAAGCTCGCAGTCACCATCCAGTCCCAATGGCTCAGAGTCTACGGGCAGAACGTGCAGGTGTTCGTCGCTGATGGTTCTCCGGATAACGCAATGTTTGCTCTCGTGGCAGCAGAGATCCTATTACACCTGTTGCGGGAGCTCCTGCTAAACAGCAGGAAGACCGAGGTAAACATCGGAGTCGTAAGCGGATCCTCGACCGGGGAAACGGTAAAACAACTAGTGGAAAGCCGTTTCTGGGACGAACTGATTGGGAATATAGACAACGTGTCCAAGATAATTAACATCGCAGCACTTAACGTTACACCGGTGGATGGGTGGGAACTTGAAGGGAACGCTAACATTGCTGTGCTCCGGCTGGCAGAGATGATTCGTGATAGGCTTCCCAAGTGTACGGTAACCCCATACGGACTGAGTTCGACGTTGGTGGTATCTGAAGCTGAGCTCGACCGAGAAGACATTAGCCAATCGAACAAGAAGGTTCTCGAGCTTGCCGACCCTGATAGGCTGAAGGCCGGGGCAAAGTCAGGCCTCGACCTGGTCATAACTGGTGTGGGAACACCCGCGAACAGTGTCTTCAAGAGGGTTCTCGATGCAGAGCGAATCAAGAGCCCGAAGGAAATGGTCGGTGACGTGGCGTTCTGGCCTGTGGATAGGGAAGGGAATCCATTGGCTCTGACACGGATGGCCACTGATGGAGGGGAAGAGACTTGCTTAATCTATAGTGCCATCCGACTCAGGACACTCCAACAACTCGTCAAGTCAGGGGCAAAGGTGGTTCTCATTGCACGCAATAAGCGCCGAAGTGATCCAGTCGACAAGACAGAGGCGATTCTGGCAGCTGTCAACGGTGGCTATGTGAGCCATTTCGTAACCGACATGGAGACGGCGCTCAAGCTGTAGTCCGAATACTGCGTTGCTGGTGACAACCTATACCCGCCATCGGTCTCAATTCTCTCCTATTCACGTCTCTTGGGGTGGCAAAAGTCTACTCCCGATTGCCCAAACGGCAACATACCCTAGACAGCGCATAACTCTTCAGAAACCAATGGGTTCTCGTGCGCGCACTCAGGTACTTAGCGGTGGTATCCAGTCCGGCGAGGCACTCTCTTCCCCATTGGGCTCCCAAGTGTTCGTTTAGTAGGATGCATTTGTTCGCATGGTAACCTCGCGTCTAGCTCATGCGAGAGGTTCATCATTCCCTCGCGAGTCCAATCGAGCGCGACTCAGAACTTCCGTAAGTCCTTTCGCTGTTGAGTGTTAAGGCTTGACAACGGATGCCTGTTTCTCATAGGATAACAATGTCGGAAAGAGTACCTACGAGGAACCCTAGTCGTGAAAGGAGTGGAAAAATGAAACCGGTAATGGCCATGCTAATGGTAATCTTCGGCGGCGGTGACGTGATCCGACGACTCCTAGCCGGCGGGAAGGCGCACCCACTTTATGGTGATGTGCCTCTTGTGGTGGTCGCTCCGCAATGCCTACCTCAAGTGCAGCGACTGGTCAAGTGGATCTGGCCACTATCGCGCCAAGGTCTTGCCCACCTGCTGAATCTTGCGCGGTCGTTGTACATTGGCGTCCCTCCAGACAAGTCGCTGTCCATACTGAAGAGGGTGAGCCGAGGTGGCTATCGGGGGCAGACGATCATTGTGGAGAAGCCCCTCTGCAAGCCATCACAGATTGGACAGGTGCGAGAGACCTGCTACGGCCTGAATGTCGTGGTTGACGATCATTGGTTGATGGCTCCAGTAGTCAAGGTCCTGTCCCACTATCTGCATTGGATGCGCGCCCAATTCGGTGAACTCCTATGGCTGGACGTCCGGCTGGATGAAACCAGACTTGTGGATACAGTCAACAGCGCTCCGTTTCTGGCGATGGGGTCGGTCTGGGCCGAATATCTCTACCATGCGTTCAGCCTTCTCCGCCATATAGTTCCCGGCTTCAAGGTAGATGTTCGTTCAGGGCGCCTATTCATGACACGGCACGAAGGCGCACCTTCGGGGCTCCTCACTTTTGGTGCTTTTGTCGGTCTGGCGAGCGGGTTTGGCCGCTTTGCACGGACTGGGAGAGTGGCAATAACGATCAGCGGTGGCAAAGGCCTCCAGAATGATACCAAGGTGTTCGAGTTCGTCTTCGAAAACGGGTCATTGGTCTATTCGCACTCAACCGGCCGGATCATCCTGCGGAGACCCGATGGCAAAGAGAAAGAACTCCTGAACAACCCCATAGACCCCTTTTCGGTGGTCTTCGACCGGTGGATTGCTGACGATCCGTCAGCATTCCAGCCCCTGGAGGAGACCATAGCGACGGTCGCGGAGATGAACCGCATCCAAACTTCTTGCTTGGCTACTTCGGGGGGACCTGGGTTGGTTGTGATTCCAGCCGTGCACCGGGCCGGTAAGCATCCCCTACCAGAGTGGCCATGTGATGGGTTAGCTTCGATGACTGCGAGCTCATACTTCCAGAAGTGGTGTACGGATACTCAGGTTATGGACAGGTCGGCAGTTCGGGCAAAGCTTTCGCGAGTGCTACTGCGGCCTGTGACATTCCAGGCACGGGTCGGAATTGCCTGAGATTCCTCGACCAACTGTGTGCCGCCAAGATGGAGTCTAGCAGCTGCGAATCTGCCCACTCAAGGACTACTCTGTCGGGGGCTACCGCCGGAGAATCTACGATGTCGGCTGTACCCTCTTCCTGAGTTCGAGGAGAGTCAGCCCAAACAGGCGCGCAGTACAACATTGTGTACAGGCTTGCCCGTAAGAGGAGGCGCTGTCCGGCCCAAGCTAGGAGTCACAATCTGGCCAGCCTGCAGGGATAAGGGCATTTCCTACCTTCATGATTGCGGGATGCACATCTGCTCCTCGTTTTCGGAGTAGACTCCGGTGATGGGAGGAGGAGCGGTAGTTTCCGCATGGAGCTTCGGGGTTACTTGTACGGGCCTGTGAGAGTTTTTGTGTGTCCTTTCGCGCCGGCCCGACTTGGACCGGGGTTGCTGGTTATCTATGTCGTCCGCACGCAAGCTGTCCGGGCAGACAGTGCTTAGAGGGTAAAGCCTTAAGTGGAAGTGGCACCATCCCTTGTTGTACTGCTAGGTGGCGAGTAGACTTTACGCACTACTGCTCTGGTCGCCGGGCCACTGGCGTTCTGCAAGACTGACTCGGGTCGGGCCTGTTGGTATGGCCACACTGATAGTACCGTCTAGGAGCCTGTCGCCAATGCACAAGCCGTTTTACAGACAGACGATACAAATGTTAGGCGAAGCGATCCGTCGAACAGGGAGTTGTTCGATCTTCCTTGGGGCGGGGCTTTCTGTGTCGTCAGGCATCCCAAGTGCAACCGGCATCATTGTTGAGGTCGGCCGGACACTAATGGGCGATGCGGCCGCACCACCGGACAACATCCTTGCTTGGCTGAGACAACAACCATTTTTCGACCCATCCAACCCGTATGCCTCCACCCTTGATGCTGGTTTCCCAAGTCAAGAGGAACGATTAACCTTCTTTGAGCGAGCCATCACAGGGAAGAAGCCATCGAGTGGCCATAGGTGCATCGCAGAGCTAATTAACCGAGGATACTGCCGTATCCTGGCGACCACAAACTTCGATCGGTTGGCAGAATACGCTATCCTTGATGAATGTGGGTACTTCCCCTGCGTTTTCCCAGGCGATCAGTTTCCTGCATGTGTCGATATAGGCTCGCGACGGACACGAGTCTTGAAGCTCCACGGGGACTATCTCTATGGCAACATCAGGAATCTTGAGCATGAAATGTACATTGTCACAACCAGCATACTCGCAAAGCTAGGAACTTCCGCCCGAGAGGGCGTCATGATCGTGGCTGGCTACGCGGGCAATGACTCTTCCATAATGAGCGTGCTTCTGTCCTTGTCAGAGGGCGCAACCGCTTTCACAGGTGGCATATACTGGCTGCTCCTTCAGGGGCATGGTCCGAGCCAGCACGCAATGCGCCTAATTGAGGCCACAATAGCAAGAGGTTCTGGGTTCATCGAGGTTCTTGATGCAGACACATTTTTTGGAGACCTCCTGCAGGAGTTGCCCCCCACCGGAAAGCCCAAGTTTCCCTCTCTCCCCGATGCAGCATGGAAGCCGTTTGACACCAGCACCTGTATGCGGGAGTTCATATCGCAACGACTGGACCATCTCTCCACAGAAGAGCTCATGGTCTTAATCGATCGCCATCCCGATTTCTCGAGTCTTGCGCGCATGCCAGCTTCTTTGGACTACCTCTTGAGTCGCTACGAAGAACTGCAGGAACTTCCTCGCAATGTGGGGGAGACGGTCAACCGTTATGTGGACCTGCTCGCCCACCGGATCGCCAAGCCCGTGCCTAGAGAGCAGTTTCCCCCGCATGTGCAACGTGAGATCGAAATGGTCGATCTCGGGTTAGCCGACGCGACTGCCCAAGGGGTATGCGTACATGGGGACCTGTTTCGTGGCTACTTGGGGGGGCTGCGCCTGAAAGAATCGCAGCTCGACTACGCCAATCTCAAGACAATGCTACAGGAAGACAGTACATATGAGTCCCTCCGGAACTACGTGGGACTGATACCGGACGCAACCGCGGTCATCGACGCAACATTTCGGCAGAGCATGGACTCGCCTGGGCTGTATGGGCGATCTAGGCCGTGGAACATGGAATTTTTAAGGGTCGCGGAATTGGTTGGTGCCGCCGCCTACATTAACGATGCCCTGGTAAGTCGGATAGCCGACCTATTGCTCCTGGAGTTTGATTCGGAACGATGGTTTCCGGAAGGTGCGATTCGAGCGCTCGCCGCGATGGGGTCGCGCATCGTCGACCAACTGCTCGAATACATCTTAGATAGTAAGCAGGACACCTTCTCTAGGGAAGATGGTGCGCTGGTTCTTGGCGCAATTGGGACGCGACGCGCGGTGGAAGCCATCGGCGCAGTGGCAGGCCATCAAACGCCACGAAATGCGAAGATGCTGGTCTATGCATTGGGTCACACCCGCAATCCACGCGCGGTGGATGTGGTTCGCAGCCTAGCTTGCCGAGTGTCGCCTGCCTACGACTCCGTGGTTCAAGAAGCACTCGGCCGTCTTCAGCACCATGATGACACGGTCCGTGCAACCGGTCCCTCCGAAGAACCATCCCTTCGCCCGGACCTAGACAGAGCGCAGGTCGTGAGTGAGTTTTGTCCTGCGCTTCCAAGCGATGCCATGGCAAGGCAATTCTATTCTCTGTATGTAGAGCATGGCCCTGCTCTGGTGCACGCACTGCAGACAATGCCGCCATCTGATATCAAAATGCTCGCCACCGCAGGGAGGCGCCTCCGCGAAGCAGGTAAGCTGTGGGAAGCGGAGGCAGTAGTAACCGAATGCCTCGAACGTTACCCGTTTGTCCATCATGTCTGTCACGATTTGGCCATTATCTATTCGCGAATGGGGCGGCTAACCGCAGCTCGTCGTTACTACACTCTTGGAATATGCCTGAACCCCGATTACCCGGAGTATTTCAACGATTTCGCCGTTATCATGATGCGCCTCGGGAATCTGGAGGCCGCACGATACCTGTTGATGGTTGCTTTGAGCCTGGATTCTGAGAACTACCTGCCGTGGTTCAACCTTGGTATGCTTAGCCTTGGCAGGCCCGAGAGCGAGAGTCAGCAGATCCCCACTGCGAGCGGTGGTGTTATCCATATGTTCACCGTTGCCTCGGGTTCCGTGGTCGATAAGCACGAAGCGAGCATATGTTTGCGACGGGTACTTGCATTGAAACCAGATCATCTTGTAGCCGCAAAGACGCTCGAGGCTCTTTTCCCTCTGCCTGAGCAGCCGCCGCAGGGGCTCCCGAGCAGGGCAGAACTGCTTTCTGTGCTGCACTTGGGGGAGTTGATTATCCCGGAGGGGATTACCGAACAGGGCCTGTCGGCAGTTGTCCGCGTGGCTGCAGAACGAGCTGGAAAGGCTTTTCGGAATCAGCAGTGGCAAGAAGCTCTGGAGGCGATCGATCAGGCAATCAATGAAGCTCCTAGAGTCACTGGCTTTCGCCAGAACAAGAGCATTATCCTGGCTCAGATGAAACGATGGGATGCAGCTATTTCTACATGCGAGGATGGTCTGGAAATGGCTCCGTGGGACCAAGAGCTTCTTGTCAACTACGCATTTCTCCTATGTCGGGCTGGGCGATACAAAGATGCCGTTAAGGCCGCCACGAAGGCGGTGCAATCTAGCCCGACGTCGCCTGCAAGTTGGATTTCCCTCGCAAAGGCCTACCACGCGGGCGGGAGGAATACCGAAGCAGCGGAAGTCTTGCAGCACGCCATCAGCATCAGTCCGCCTTGGTCATGGCCTCTCGGCCAAGTTGGTGAGCTCGTCAAGGATCTTGGGTTAGATGCCTTGCTTGTGTGGTAGCCGAAGGACCTCTGCTGCTTCGTCGTAATGAAGAACTTGCGCGATTCACTCCTCAGCCAAGCCTGACCCCCGGAAGTGTTCCCGGATTGCCTCCATCGCGTTGCGGACCTATGTCCCCCCGAAAAACCCCACCTGCGTCTTTGGATAAGGCGAAGAGCACGCTTCGGATGGGCCTCGGCAAGCAAAGCTGGCAGGATCAGAGGCTGAGGCTTGATCGGTTTCGGCAGGATGTGGCTGTAACGGAAAAGACTGCAGGCAAGAGCGCGAACAGGTCGCTATGGCCATCAGTGATATGGCTCAGCCCCTGTCGTTACGCTGCTTGCACATGCCCAGTTGGCTCTCTGCGGCCACTAGCCTGGCGGCCAGGGATGCGCGGCTCTGGAAGAACACGCTGACGAAACACAGGAAGTAACCGAGCAGCTCGCCGATGCATCCAAGACCGTTCCGAAGGTTCCCGAAGAGGTTGAGGATGGTATTCATGCGCCCCCGATAGCAGAAGAAGTCTCCGATGGCAACCTCGCGTAAGTCCTTATGGCACAGCCTCGACCGGATTATTTGGGTGGACAACGGCAGACCAAAGGCGTGGAATGCCTCCTTCGTCTGGTGTTCCGCCATCGGTCGATGCCCGCTCTTGCACTCATACGCCTCCCGCCCTCTTTAGTCGCTTTCTGACTGTGCTGCCAAGACGTTTGGCACAAATTGGACCAGCAAGCTGGACATATCCGGGGCAAGTTCGGGGTGTAACCGTAATAGGCCAGCCAACATCACGCTTGTCGCATTCGGAAATCGCGTCGCAGGGATGATAAGTTTGAAGAAAGCGTCTCGAAATCCACCTTCGACGAAGGCCATGGCGATCCACGGCAGCGCGTTGTCCCGATCCACTTGGATGCGGCGGGCAACGACCAATGCCTGCTCGACACGCTTTAACTTTATGAGAATTTTGGCAAGATCGCGGCGTACTTTAGCGCTGAAATTGTGGTTGCCGATCCGGCTCACCGCTGCCTCGGACGCGTCATCGTCGCCATCGTAGGTATAAATGATCGCCCGCGCACGGTTCGCAGCCTGCAATCGGCAGTCGCCAATCAAAGCCAGCAATCGCTTCGCGCCACTGAGATTGGCACAACGCGCATGGCCGAGCGCAGCTTCCGCGACAACTTTATCTGCTTTGTCCGGAGGACGTATGGTTCGACGCTCAGCAAATGCCAAGATGCGTCTCAGATGCTGATTCGCCTGCTCGTCGAGACCACAACGGTGCAGGGCTTCGGCAATCTCACAACGCGCAATTATCCCTTCCACAGGATCCGAAATGTAATTCTTTATAATGTCCATCGCGTGGTCCAATGCTTCTTGCGCCCGTCCTGGTTGCCGGGCCACGAGATGTTGAACCCGAGCTACAAAACAGAGCAGCGGGACACGCCCTGGATCGTTCTTCACTCTTAAAGCCCCGACGGTTGCCTCTTCGAGAGCTCGTGCTCCCAAGTTTGTGGACTGGAGCCAAAACGTACGTTCCGCTACATCCAGCAGATTCCACCAGACGAAATGGCCCTTAAACATCTTCAGTCTCTGGATGGCTGCCTGAAGGTGCTGTGCAGCAAGTGCAGATTCGTTCACACGATCGAAAACGCAAGCTAGCTCGGCCAGCAACACCGAAGTGTGCATCGAGTTTAGCTTTCCTCCGTGCGTTGCACCAGACTGAACGGCCCGAGCAAAAGCCGTGGCGGCAGTGTCCCACTCCTGCCGCCGCACATGGTAAGCGCCGAGATGAACAAGCCCCCAACCTGGATGCCTACACCTTTTTTCTTTAATAAGGTCTTGTGCCTCCTGCAGCTTTCCTTCTCTCAGCCTCCGTTCGACCAAATCGCCGATAGCCTTTCCATGGAATTGTGGGTTCGGAATCTCCCTAATCCACTCCAACGCTCTATCAACATCACCGAGTTCATCCCAACCATCAGCAACTGTGCGTCGGAGATTGTTTTTCAGTTCCTTTGAGAGCGGCCCGTCGGCTAACTGTTCCATTAACTGCAATAGATCGATGGCGCACTGTTTCAAGCCAGGACACGAACGATATGCCGACCAGAGAGAACGTGCGATTTCGACAAACGTCCCCGCTTTCACTTCATGTGCAGCTGTTGCCGCGCGGGTAAGTTCCACTGCTCGGGCAAATACGCTCTCAGCCGCTTCCACCGCGCCAGCTTGCGCCCAAGCTTCGCCGACTCTGGCAAGCGTTTCGGCTTGGTGTGGCAACGTCGGAGGCATCGTGTCGGCGGCAGCTTCAGCTTCTAGCAGCATGTTTCGGCCATCGTCATCGCCGCTCTGGAGGCGGAGTGATCCGATCGATGCAAGCATTACTACCCGAGTCTTTGCCATGACGTCCAAGTTCTCAACCATCGTGCCCGGATGCTGTTCAATTTCGGCAAGGCACTCTTGGAGTTGGTTCAGTCGTCCGAGCCGAGCTAAGATCAGCGAAACTTCCCACAGTGCACTTGCTCGATGCTCCGGTTGCAGGCTCCTCGTTGTGTTAAGAATTGCCGCCAGTTCACCCTTTTCGGCCATGCTACGCCACAATGTCAGCCAACCCGTGGCGGCTGTTGAAGTGCCGGTCGCATACCACTTCTTCGTCAGCGATATCGCTTCGGCAGGCGGACGTGTCGCAACGAGAAAGCGAGGTAATTCTGCAGTGTCCAGAAGTGCAAGCGCGACGTTAACGGTTAGAGCCGCATCAACTTCCATGAGTTGAGGGAGAATCATGCCGAGAATCTGTCCCCAATAGGTCACACCCAGGCTCCGTCCAGCCGATGTCGCAACTTGCGACAGGAATCGCCTTGCATCATCGGTTCTTCGCTCGACTGCGCAGCGCCAGGCAACGAGCACCTGCCACATCGCCTCAGTTGATGGATCGGTCGTTTCAGCCAGCTTGATCTGCTGCCAAACCATCGACGGAGAAGACAGCGCGTATTCCAACGGATTTATCTTGCGCGGATCTGGCATCCACGCCGCATGGACAAACATCAGGCGACATAGCGGCTGAAGATCACCGCAAGCCATGGCTTCCGTCATCGCCTCCTCAATCGTTTGCAGGGGCATGAGTGGCTCATAGGGAAAAGCCTCTCCTTGGCACTTTAGGAACTCCCTATCCGTTGCGGTGGCGAACCAACCTATCTTGTCGCCCGCATCCCGTAGGTGCCCAATAAGTGATCGGAAGGCATATGGTTGCCGATGCCGGTTCCAATCGCGCGAGTATTCCAACAAACGTTTACGGGCGTCCGGCCACGGGTTGAGTCGAGCAAACGCTAATCGGAGGGCTTCGTTGCGGAAGGCGTAACCGTCGCCGTGCTGCGAAACCCAGCGGTGAAGTTCTGCAGGCAGCTCGGAGAGGTCCCAGATCGTCAACCCGAGCATTGCGTTAATGTCCACGCGCTGAAGTTCTGCTCTAGCTGCTACTAGGAGACCAAAGAACTCACGCCATCGCCGCTCTTTCCCCACGGGGGATTCGACCAGCCTACGGAACTGCAAATCTACGTAGGCACCAAATCCAGTCGGGGTTTGCTCAATTACCTTGGTGAAATCCTCACGGCTTGCTGGGAGCTTCGCAAGATCGTCGAATATGAAGGCGAGATGCAATGGCAGGCCGCTGGTTTTTTGCAGCAACGCGTTCACGGCTGACTCGTCATTGGCAAGTTCGGCGGTGACACCACCTAGTCTCTGCATCCAATCCACCAAGGCTGGACGATTGAGGAGCCCCACTGGCAGGCGTTGGTCGCTCTGTGCAAGCCATCCAGCGAGATATGCAGGCACTTGCTCCACATCACTGAGGCGCACCGAGACCACAATGTGCATTCCCTCCGGGAGCGCTTTCGGAAAGAATGGATAATCCCATCGCTCCGCAGGTACTGCTTCATCGAGGCCATCAACCACGAGCAGCAGAGGTGAAGTCTTGCCCGCTTCCGAAGTCCGCACTTTTTCCAACAAAGCGAAGAGTGCCTCGCGCGCATCTCCCTCACTGGCCGGCAACTGGAGCAACGGCTGATTCCAGTGAACGCTCAGGGTCACAAGCGTGGAGCGGTAGAACTCGAGCACGGAACGGGTGAGGTCGCTCCGGCACGAAAACAAATGTCGAACCACCCGACGTTGCGTGTGCTGTCGATTAAGCCAGTGCGCAAGGAGCGCGCTCTTTCCATATCCCGCGTCGCCAGTGACGAGCAGGAATCCACTTGGACGTTTGAGGAACTGTTCCAGCTGGTCAAGTTCTGCATCTCGGCCGGCCAGCGGATGATTAGCCAACTCTGTCGAAAGAGCTTCAATTCGACTGGCCAGTTCAGCAGAAGCTTTGAAAGAAGAAGGAGCCGACTGAGGGGAGTCGCGGCGAAACTGACCTGTTTTTCTGATCCATTCTTCGGCGGCGAAGTGCTTGAGGGATGCCAATGCCTGCTCGGGTAGCGTGGTGGGGTCAGCGAGCTTTGATATTGTGCAGTGGGCGCGGACTTCGTCCCTGAATGCGGTCAGCTTTTTTTCGTGCTCGTCACCTGCTTGGGCTGCCTTGCTCTCATCTCGCAACTCGAAGGCAAGGACGTGAATGCTGGCCTCTCGCGCCTCTCGGAACTCACGTTGCGTGTACGATAGCCCGGAAGCGGAGTCAACCGACCCGTACCGAGGACCAACGATCAGGACAACCACATCCACTGTGCGAACCTCTGCCACGCATACATCCAGGGCCTGTTCCGGCCGTGCGCCAAACGCCTCCATATGCACAGCTACGTCGCCAGCCGTGTGGATCGCGTTGACTAACCGGCTTCGAACGCCCTCCAGCCCCTTGCATACTGAGCTGATGAATACCCTCATCTATGCCCCTTTGTCCTTCACCTCATACACCTTCAGCACTTCGTCGCCGTAGTGGTTGATGACCTTGATGGCAATCTTGCCGGGCTTGCCATTCTGACCTTTGGGCATCGGGAAGGGCCGGCTCTTGGTGGAGTACAACTCCGACCAGGCGGCCTCGTCGATCTCGGCCCGCAGCGCCCGCTTGAGCTTGTCATACGGCTCATCCGCCCCGGTGAAGTAGGCGTGCCGCACGAAGAAGCTCTCGCCGCTATAGTTTGTGTCGATGAACCAGCAGGCGATGTCGTCGGTGCTGGATGAGCGAATCTCCCCCGTCGTCGGGTCGTACACGTCCAGGCCGCGAATCTCGACGGTCATCTGGCCGTCCTTGGTCTTCTTCACGTCCACGTCCGGCTCGCCGAACACCATGAACAGGTTGGCGCTGCCTGTCTTTTTGAGCAGCTCGCCCATGGCCAGGTCGGGGTTCATGCGACAGGGCAGGACCACGAGTTTTCCGTAGCGCTTGGCCTCCTCGCTGACGTGCGGGTCGAAGGCAAACCCGCAGACGATCAGCACGTCGAACCCCACGCCCTGGACGGCCTCCTTGGCCGCCTCCTTCACCAGATCCGGCCCCACCGTCCCATGCTCCGGGCCGATGCAAATGGCCGCCCGCTTGCGGGTGCCGTCCTTCTCTGTGTACTCCCCGCGCGCGTGAATCCACTGGCCGGCGAACGGCTCCAGCACGTCAAATTTCATCCGCTCGCCCCGGAAGGTGTTCTGCACGCCGGCTGTGCGGAGGTTGTCCAGGACCAACCGGCCGAAGTCATCGGGGCCGATGATCTTGACCTTCATCCCATCCTTGCCCGTTTCGGCCAGCTCGCGCTTCTCCTCCACACTGATTGTCCGATGCGGCGAGAGACTTTCCACCGTGAACGGGCCGGTCACTCGGACGCGCCGGGCATCCTCGTAGGGTTGGTCGTACAGAACCTCCGTCTCGGCCTTGCGGGCGATTGCGGCATCAATCTCCTGCTGGCGCTGGCGACGCAGCTCCCACCATTTCTTCAAGAGTTTGCCAGCCTCATCGGTCGCCTTGCATCCAAGGGCCTTCCAGCCCTCGGTGTCCTCCGGCATGCGCGGAACTTCCCACTCCTGCCACTTCTTGTGGAATGCCTTATTCAGGTCCTTGAGTAGCGGCTCAAGCTGCTCCTGCCACTTGGCGTGGATGGTGTCGATTTCTTCGTTGTTGGCGATGCTCTTGAGCGTGATGTGCGGTACGCGCCTATAGACGAAACCCCTGCGGACATCAGCCGTGCTGCCGGCGACCGGGGCGTTCTTGCGGAGGTGGTCCCTGATCTCCTCATCGCCGGCAAGCGCCGCGGCCTTGGGATAGTCGTCGGCCAGGTAGAAGTACGGGAACCGCCCGGCCATCAGGCGGGTCCGAGCCAGCGTCAAGGCCACGCGGCTGGTGTCGATGGTGATCCACCGCCGGCCACACTGCTCGGCCACATAAGCGGTCGTCCCGCTCCCGCACGTCGGGTCCAACACCAGGTCGCCGGGGTCGGTGGTCATCAGGATGCAGCGCTCCAGCACCTTCGTCGTGGTCTGAACGACAAATATGCGCTCCCCGAAGCTACTGCTTGTGTCTGTCCAGATGTTCGATAAGGGGTAGACCGGAAAATCGTCAAGATACCGCTTGTAGAAGAGGGTATTCCCACTGACTACAAGGCGGCTGGCAAGCTTTAGACGTGTCATCCCCTCCGGACTGGTCGACCAGTACCTGCCCCCTGGCATGAACTCCCGCCCCTGGAACCTGACGGGTTCTCTGCCAAGGCTATACTCGTGGCTGGAGCTCGCGTCGCTGGCCGCAAACACACGGATGCGTTGCGGGATAAGTGCAGGATTATCGCGCTCCTCCCCGGAGAGCCGCCTTTCGGTCCCGTCGGTCTCTTCTCCCCAGGTGTATTGGCTTCCGCCTTCTTGCCCAACACCCTTGCCCAGATTCAGTTGCCGATACTTTGTCTGCTCGATGTTCTTGCCATACCACAGGATAAAGTCGGCGACGCATGGTATGTACTTGTCGGTGGGCGCGCTAGTCTTCTGGACAACCAGAACTCCACAGCAATTCTCGCTTCCGAACACCTCGTCCAAGAGGCTGCGGACCAGGTGAACGTTTTCATCGCCGATCTGGACGAAGATGGAGCCGGATTCGGTGAGGAGGTCGCGTGCGACGACGAAGCGGTCACGGAGGTAGGCTAGGTAGGAGTGGATGCCCAGCTTCCAGGTGTCGCGGAAGGCCTTGACCTGTTCGGGCTGGCGGACGACGTCCTCGGCCCGGCCGTCACGGACATCGCGCTTGCGTGTGGAGACCTGCCAGTTGCTGCCGAACTTGATGCCGTAGGGCGGGTCGATGTAGATCATCTGGACGCGGCCTTTGAGGGCCTCCTTCTCGGCCAGGCTGGTCATCACCAGCAGCGAGTCGCCCAGGATGAGGCGGTTGGACCAGTTGCCCTCGTGGTGGTAGAAGTCCACGCGGTCGGCGAAGTCTTCCGGCAGGCCGTTGAAGTCGCTGAAGAGGTCCAATTGCGATTCGGCCGGGCCGGCCTTGGCGGCCGTGGCCCGGAAGTCCTCGATGACGGCCTGGGGGTGGATCTTCTCCTGGATGTAGATCGGCACGGCCGGGACTTCCAGCGGCGCGGAGTCCTGCTCGTCCTTGCCCTTCCAGACAAGCTGAGGGTCCAGGTCCGGGTCGCGCGGGTAGAGCACCTTGGCCGGCTGCTGCTCCTCAGCCCGCACAAAGTCCCGCAGCTCCTCGGTGGGGATGTTCTTCCGCTTGTCCTTATGCCGCACGGCGTCGATCTTCCTGGCGTTCTTCGGACGATTAGCGCGAGCCATATTCACTTCTCCGTCCCGACGGATTCGGGATCAACCACCGGGTCACATACATCGACGTCCAGATCCTCATTATCGATGCCAAGATCAACTTTCTCTCTCACGGCCGCAAATTCCTGAGGCAGGCCCCAGCGGTCCCTTGCCCAGGCGACGATCTGCTCATGTCGCTGGAGAAGTGTCTGTTCGGTCCAGTCTGTAAAGGCCGCCAGTTCCCGCTCCATGACCAGATCGCCATTGGCATAACATCTCGCCGATGATCCGGCGGCGCCGCGCTTCTCAGGAAATGGCCGGTTGCCGTAAGAACTGTTGTCCAGCGTCAGGCAGAGATTACCCACGTCGTGGGTATACTTCTCGCGTTGGGCATCGTTCCACCGACTCAGCCAATAGTTGTCGGTCGGCGTTTGCGGCAGAATGTGCTCAATCGAGTGCTCTTTGGCATCCTCCCGCTCAAGCTGCGCCCAACTCATCCTGATGTTCTTATTACGGCGGCTCGCCAGGTGAGCCTCGTATTCGTACAGAAAGTATTTCAAACCGGTCCAGTTGTAGTCATTATTTTCGGTCCTCACGGCGTACTCGTGTTCGACGTCTGAGTCGGGACTGTACTTCTTGATGAGCATCACCAAGCCCAGCAACACGTTTTGTGCGGTGAGTTCACCCGTGTACAACCCATGCGCCATCAGAAATAGCGTGGACCGACCGGCGTTGCTCCTCTTGCCCAAGAGGCGATAGACGCGAAACGCGTACCGCTCACACAGCTCCAAGGCCCGCAGGTAGAGTCCCCCGTTGCCGGAGTGCTTCAGTCGAATGGCGACCAGGAGCGGGAGAAACGGGGCGACGACGCGCAGCCGCGAGAGCTTCTCGCCGGCCGCGATTACCCTGTCCCTCAGTTTCGGGTCTCCAAGCAGGTCGCTGAAGGCTTCCGGGTGCCGGGGATTCGCAACGTCGCAGTAGGCGGTGGAGGCGTCCCTGAGCGTCTGAACGTAGCTAAGCAACTCCTGGAGAAGTGCGTCGTGCTTGCCCTTGAAGTCCCGAAGATGGAACCTGCTCTTGAGGGACTTGCTGCCGTCCCATTTGCGTTCAACAGGGTCATACACCATCAGCCAGTGGACACGGAGAAGCTGGTCTTCGTTTTCCACCGCCCCCAGGTTGCTCGACATTAGCCGGGTGAATATATGCGTCCAGGTGCTATTCACTCGCTTGTCGAGGTGGTGCTTTTCGGGCAGTTGCAACTTGGAGGCCAGATACAGGAGATAGTTCTTTGCTTTCTCCAGTTCCGTAATGGGCTTGCCGCGATTGTTCATGACCTCAAAGATGACGCCCGCGTCGGCATCCTGCTGAACTGGGTACATCGTGAGGACGAGTTGATCGCATACCTTATCTCGCAGGTCTTCCAGCCATTGAGGATAGTTGCCCTTCATCGCATCCTTCGTCTCGCAAAGATACTTCTGGAAGTACTGCTTTGCGTAGCTGAGGTTGCGATGGGATCGAATCTTGTTGCCGTCCAAGCATGGGATGTCATGCAGGACATTATCAAAAAAGAACCGATGGCAGTCCTGGTTCAACTTCAGCTTGGCAAGGAGTTGACCATTGCGGTCAGGGACGGCAATGAATGTGTCGTAAATGCCCGCTGCCAGATCGTTCTGGTGGAGTTCGCCAAGCTCGCGACGGATCGCGTCCAGCAGAATAACGATGGTCGTAAGCCTCTGTTGGCCATCAACGATGTCGTACACACGGTAGGTCTTGCCGCGTTTGTCTTTCACTTCGCTACCATCTGAGCAGTGCAAGACTACTGTACCTGTATAGTGAACGCTTCCCTTAGGCAGCAGATCCAGGTCTTCAAGAAACTCCTCCAGTTGGCGTTGTTCCCACGCATAGCCTCTTTGATAGTCGGGCACACGAAGGAGCCGACCTTCAAACAGTTGGGCCGGCTTAATGCTTGAAGCATTCAACATGAATTCGGTCATACGGGCCTCCCCGTGAACCCTGTTGCCGCAGATTGCCTGATCGTATTCTTCGCATCCCACGGATCGGTGATCTCGATGAAGGCCCAGCGGCCCCAGGCGGCGGCGTTGTTGACGGCTGGGATCCAAAGGTTTCGGGCGGTGGAAACTTTTGCGGCCTTGTCGGCATCGCGCTCGCCGCTGACCTCCACGATCAGGTTGAGGGGGTCCTCGCGGCCGTGGCCATCGTCAATGCGGACGATGAAGTCCGGCATGTAATGCCGCTGGTCGCCGCTAATGGTGTAGGGGATCAGAAAGCCCAGGTTCTGATTCTTGACGTAACAGAGGACCTCGTCCATATCTTCCAATGTCTGGGCCATCTTCTGCTCCCAAGATTCCGTGTCGCAGACGACATGGGAAACGTGGCACCGGTCAGCGCGGGTCTTGTACGTCGGCCGGGTCGTGTCGAAGTCCACGTGGCGGGTGCTGCCGACGGTGTCGTAAGGCTTGGGGATGGGCAGCAGGCGTTTCTGGCCGGCGTCGGCAGCGACGATGGCATGGTAGATGCGGTCGGCGGCTTGGTGGCTCTTCTCGATAAGCAGCAGGAGCTGCGGGAAGGTATTGTCCTTGAGCGTCAGGCACTCGCTCATCCAGCGGCGGGCGATGGCGACGAGGTCGGGGAAGACCCAGACCTTGGGGTTGCCGGCTTCATCGCGGAAGTACTGCTCCAGGATGCGGCGGGCGATGACGAAGACGACCTCCTGTTCGCGCTTGCGCTTGAGGTCGTCGAGCGTGTGGATAGTTCCCTCGCCCACGATGGGGTCGCACTCGACCTTGGTGGGCACGTCGGCGGTGGTCAAGGCCATCTGCGAGTCGGCCGAGAACTTGGCAGTCAGCCGCTCGGCCGGCAACTCGTAGCGGTAGCCGTCGATCCGCGGGAAGGTAATCTCGCAGGCGATCCGCTCCTCCAAGGCACGGACCCGGGTGGGAATCGGCCCGGGTTTTGGGTCGCTGCTAGATCCAGAGCATGGGATGAACGAGAACGGCACGCCGTAGACTTCGGCATACTCGACGGGGAAGGCGTCGAACTCGTGCGTTCCCCGGCCGTCGGACAGTTCCAGCGTGTGCGGAACGGCGCTGTAACTCATCCGCCGCAGGCCCCGTCCAACAACCTGCTCGCACAGGAGCTGCGTGCCGAACGCACGCACGCCCAGGATGTGGGTAACGGTCTTGGCATCCCAGCCCTCGGTGAGCATAGAGACCGACACGACACAGCGGATTTGCTCGCCGAGCTTGCCGGGCTTGCCGATGGTATTCATCACCTCGCGGAGCAAGTCCTCATCGGTGAGCTTCTCCACGTCGCGGTCGGGGAAACGCTGACGGATTTCGGCTTTGAACTCGGTGATCTCGGCAGCGGCAACCTTCTTGAAGTCCTCGCTCATGGCCTCGCCGGATTCGAGCTGCTCGCTGTCCACCAGGATGGTATTGGGGCGATCGACAAACCGCCCGCCATCCACATTGCTAAACAGCTCCAAACGGCCGGGCACGGCGACGGCTGAACCATCGGGAAGCTGCTTCTCCCACCCGGCGATGTAGTCGAACACCATCTTGGAGACGTTAGTGTTATTGCAGACGACAATGAAAACCGGTGGGGTGAGGCCGTTATCGCGGGCCTGGGTGTTTTGTTCCCACCGCCTGAAGCACTTACCATAGTTGGCGTAAAGGCTGTGGAGAGCGGCTTCCAGTACTTCGGGGAGTTTCGGCTCACCGGAGACGGCGTCGGTTCGGCGCCCCTTCTTTGGCAGATCATCTCGAATGTGCAGCCAGATGTTGCGGTAGGTGGGCAGGTCGGAGGACATCGCATCGTCGGCCACAGGAACGCGTGGGACTTTAACAATGCCGCACTCGATGGCGTCAATTAGGGAGAAGTCGGAGATCACCCAGGGGAAGAGCGTGCCTTCAGAGTATCCTGATCCACGTAGGAAGAACGGCGTAGCCGAAAGGTCATAAATGGTCTTAATGCCGAGCTTCCGCTGGACGGCCTCCAAACCGCTGATCCAGACGCGGGCAGCCTCATCGCGCTTCTCGGCCTCTTTCCGCTCATCACCGGTGAGCTTCTCCTCGACACCACCGGCACGATGGCGGTAGCAGTGATGGGCCTCGTCGTTGATGACGATGACATTACGCTTGCTTCCTAGGCCTCGGCAGATGCGGCGGACCATCTCCCCTTCGGATTCGGTGAAGGCCGAGCCGTTGCTGGGGGCGTCCTTGTCAAGGATGTCCTTGGTTAACTTGCCGGCCTTGACCTTCTCACGGTGCAGGAAGGCGTGGAAGTTGGTGACGATGATCTTGGCCTGGCCGAGTTGGTCCATCAGGTCGGTCGGCACGATGTCCATCGCCCGGTAGTAGTTACCCGGGTCGCTGGGCAGCAACACGCGGAGGCGGTCGCGGATGGTGATACCCGGTGTGACGACCAGAAAGCTATCGGTAAAGCGGGCGTCCTGGGGGTTAGCGAGCTTGTTGAGGGTCTGCCAGGCGATCAGCATGGCCATGACGACGGTCTTGCCGCTACCGGTGGCCATCTTGCAGGCGATGCGGAACAGGCCGGGGTTGGCGTCCTCATTGCCCCGACGGATGTCGTTCTCAATGGCAACGTCGCCGTACTTTTTGGCTACCTCGGTGATGTAGATCAGCGTCTCCAGGGCCTCGATCTGGCAGAAGAACAACCGGCGGGAGCGGTCGGGGCTTCGCCAGTACTGGAGGAGCCGGGCGGTGACAGGCGTTACGTCGTCGGTATAGCGGCCTTCGCGCCAGAGCTTCACCTTCTGGCGGATGGCGTTGACCATCTTATTCGGCTCGATGCGGTCCTTGGTCCACTCCGTGTCGAAGGCGAGCTGCTTGGCCCCGCCACGCTTCTTGCGAGGCTGGGCGATGGGAACGAAGTAGCAGCTCTCCCGCCGACTCTCGACGATCTGATTGGTAATGCCTTCGTCATCGAAGTGAAAATGCCATTGCGGCTCGTCGAAGGGCGAGTTGAGTACTGGATTCTCGATGACAACCTGTCTAGCCATCGCAACTCAGCTATGGGCGCCGCCGGTTAGAGAGTCATGCATCGGGGAGTATGGATATCCCCACGTATGAGGACGCCGCATACCCTGTCCCCGACATGACGACTGCAGATTATGCCCTAAACTGGCCCCGTCCGCAACCACTGGGCCAGCAGACACCCTGCCACCAGCCTGTAGCAGGTGTGGTTCAGTTCTGGCCTGATAGCAGCGAGGGAATTCCCCATTATTGCGCCAAGACCGTCCTGCAATCCCCCGTTACCACTTCCCAGCTGGGCAGTGGTCTGCCAGGTTACCTCGGAACTTGCCGAAGCAACGGGGGTGGAGGGCACAAGGCAAAGGCATCGTCGCGGCAGTGTTTGCAGGCCTTGCAGATGGCGAAATAGCGCTTGGCTTTGGAGGGCCTTCGGCCCAAAGAAAAAGCCCGCCGATCTGCTATGCCCAGACCAGCGGGCTTCAGCTCATTCTCCGAGGTTTAGGGCTGGCCAGCCCTGTTCCTTGGGGCGATGTTCAATTGTTACGCCGCGCCAGCGAATTCACAAATTTGATGGTGCACTTATTCTCCCACGCCAAGTAATACTCTCCAAGCCGATTCCATTTCGGGGATGGAGATCGTTACACTGGTAGACATTGAACGGCACGATTCCACCGGCGATGCAGACATGAGGAGTTGGCAGCATGCCGGACCGATTGTCATCGGCTGTGAGAAGCAGGATCATGCAGAGGATACGGGCTGTCAACACGAGACCCGAGCTGGCGGTGCGCTCGTACCTTCATCGCTCCGGACTTCGCTTTCGTCTCCATTGCAGGAATTTGCCTGGAAAACCGGACATTGTGTTGCCAAGATTCCGAACAGTCATTTTTGTCCATGGCTGTTTCTGGCACCAGCATAAGGGCTGCAAGCGGTCCAACATTCCGTCGAGCAACCGGGGCTACTGGGTGCCGAAACTGCGCAACACTGTTAACCGCGATAGACGTTCCACGAGCTTGCTGAGGGCGATGGGATGGAGGGTACATGCCATTTGGGAATGCCAAATTGACGAAGGTCGGTTGTCAGTGTTGGTTTTGCAGATCAGAAGTCCGAGGCTGCAGAGAACTGGAGGCACCCTCTCCGGGCATCGGAGAATCACGAGACGCCTGTGAGCAATGGTTGACTGTCCGCCCCGTTATGGTATGATCTTTCGCCGTGCGAGGACATCCTGTCAGGGGAAGGATCCCCTCTTTTGTTTCCGGCAAGAGATGCTTGGGAATGGCTTGCATCGTATGATTGGGGTCGATTTATTCGCAGGCGCAGGCGGACTCTCTCTGGGCGCGACCCAGGCGGGGGTAGACGTTCGCCTTGCGGTTGAGTCCGATCCACACGCTGCTAACACCTATGCCGCTAACCATCCCAACACTCGCCTTCACAGGGGGGACATCCGGGCTCTGAAAAGGATCAGCCTCTCTGGGAATGGCGAGCCTCGCATCCTTTTCGGCGGACCTCCCTGCCAAGGCTTTTCCACATCCAACCAACGAACCAGGTCCCTACACAATCAGGATAACTGGCTCTTCCGCGAATTCATGCGCCTTGCCAAGAGCTGGAAACCGGATTGGGTCCTCTTGGAGAACGTGAAAGGACTTCGAGAGACCGAGGGCGGTGTTTTCCTGAAGGAGATTCTTGCCTCGCTAAGAAAGTTGGGCTACGAGCCGTCCTGGTGGGTACTCAACGCAGTTGATTTTGGTGTCCCACAGAGGCGCTCACGATTGTTCATCGTCGGATCCCGAGCTGGTGTCAAAGTGCCGGTTCCCGCCCCAACCGTGCCGCGGGGCAAGTACGTCACCGTCCGACAGGCAATTGGCGATTTGCCATCGCTAGCCAATGGAGCCTGTGTCAGCCATCTGTCATATCGCACTCAACCCCGGACGGCCTACTCAAGACTGATGCGAGGGAGTTTTACGGAATCGGACAGCCACATTGTGACGCGGAATTCGCCTCTCATCCTGGAGAGATATCGTCACGTCTCTCCCGGCGGAAACTGGGAGAGCATTCCCAAACGACTGATGCGCAACTACAAGGACCGAGCACGGTGTCATACCGGGATCTACCACAGGCTGTGCGACGATATGCCTTCGGTCGTGATCGGGAATTACCGAAAGAACATGCTCATTCATCCGACGGAGCACCGTGGCCTGTCAGTTCGTGAGGCGGCTCGTCTTCAATCCTTCCCAGACTGGTACATGTTCAAGGGATCGATTGGCTTCCAACAACAGCAGGTAGGCAATGCTGTGCCTCCTCTCCTCGCAAAGGCCGTTTTCCAGTCCATCCTACGTGCACAGCGCAGCTCATGAGGGGAATGGCATCATATGTCGGAAACGCCACGCTTAAAAATCGAAGGCAACCTGGCCTCCTGGGTTCAGCGAATGGATGCTGACCATCCGGATCTCTTTCCGGAAAGTGGAGGAGCCGCCTATTACACCCGATATGCAGGCCTATCTTCCTATCTCTCAAAGCACGTTCACACAGAAGTCGAGCAAGCGGCGATCCTGGCTCAGCTTAGAGATGGGGCTTTGCCTTATGACAGAGCTCTTTACCTCACGCACCATGGCCCTGGACATGTGAAGCAGGTGATAGAGAGAGCATCCGATCTTTGCCGTGAGCTTGCCCTGCAGCTTAGCCCATACGAAGGATACCTTTTACTCGCTGCCATCCATTTTCACGATGTTGGCAACGCGCTGGGGCGGGAAGAGCACGAGAAGAAGTGCTTCGAAGTGATGAGCGTCGCCGAGGTATCTGGGTTCCTTGGCGACTCCACTGAGAAGCGCGTAATCGCCAAGATTGCGGCTGCACACGGGGGGATGACAGACTCAGATGGTCGTGACACGATCAGTGTATTGCTGCCTGCAGATGAAAGGTATGGTCAGGAGATCCGCCCTCAGTTCTTAGCGGCTCTTCTTCGGTTTGCTGACGAACTCGCCGACGATCGCTCTCGGGCATCTCGTTTCATGCTTGAAGCGGGCCGGCTGCCTCCTTCGAGCGAGGTATTCCATGAGTACTCCTTTGCATTGCAGAGCGTCCGCGCGGTGGAGAGAGAGATAAGCTTGTCATTTGAGATCCAGAGATCGAAGGCGATCCGGACGTACCATCGCGATGGGCAGCAGGTGTTCTTGCTCGATGAAATCTACTCTCGGGTACAGAAGATGCATCAAGAGCGGATGTACTGCATGCGGTTCTGGCCCCATCCCTATCAGACCGTGCGGAGTATCCGGGCACGAGTAGAGGTGTATGGCGATACTGAACGGGATTTCCTGGCCGATCCTATTCGAACGATCACGTTTAGCCTTTCCGAGGCCGGGTACCCTGATTCGTCGAAAGATGAGTGCGACCTCTGTCTCGGCCTTGATCCGAACTTGCCGTCTGGGAAGTTCCTGAAGGGCGAGCTGGAAGAGGTTGAACGGAAGGAGGCCACCTAAATGCCCAGCTTTGATAATCCATTCACGGTACAGTCACCTGAAGATCTGCCTGCGGAGGAGGTCGTGGCTCTCTTTGTGCCCGTGTTCGGGGATTTCCCGAAGGTTCCTCGCATGGGCCATGTCTTTTTGCACGGCCCCCGAGGTTCCGGGAAGAGCATGATTTTCCGGTACCTGCAACCAGATTGTCAGTTATTGGTCAACGGGAAGTCGCGACTGTCTGATCTTGAGCACTATTCGGTATACGTGCCGCTGAAGAACTGCGATTTGAAGATTACTGAACTACGGCGATTGGAGGGTCAACACGCAAGCGTTATCTTGAACGAGCACTTCATGGTGCTGTATATCGCTACAAAGGCATTTGCATCGCTGTCGACGGGGGCTCTCGATAACCTCTCGAATGGCGATGTTAACGCGACACGCTCCTATTGCGAGTCAACCTTCGTGTCGCTTCTGCGGCGGTGTGGCCTGTCGGATGGTGACGTCTCCTTTGAAGGGTGCGCGACGGCACGCGGTTACATACTTCGGCTGCAGGAGATCTGTGAACGTCTGTTCGGCGAAGTTCGATCCTACCTCCGAAAACTGGCCTTTACCAAGGAACCCATGCCGTTCAACGGACCGTTATGCGGGTATCTTGACTTTCTTTTGCCAGCCCTGAAAGCTCTCAATGCCTTGCCGTTCATGCCCGGTCCGGATAAGCCAGTCTTTCTTCTTGTGGACGACGCAGACAACCTGAACCTTACACAAACCAAGATACTGAATTCCTGGGTTTCCTCGAGAACTAGCTCCGTTATAAGCATCAAAGTGTCAACCCAGATGCAGTATAAGACGTATCATACGGTCACAGGCCAGACCATAGACACTCCGCACGATTACTCAGAGGTGAATATCTCGACGGTGTATACTGCTGGAGGCAAGGCGAAGTACAGAGAAAGGGTTGGGGAGGTAGTGTCGAAGCGACTCAAACTATTCAGCATCAGCGCCTCACCGGAGGAGTTCTTCCCTTGTGACGACGAGCAGGAGGCGCGCATTCGGGAAATTGCCGACAAGTACAAGCTGCAATGGGAGGAGTCGGGGCGCGGGTATCGACCGGTTGATGACGCCTATCGGTACGCACGGCCCGACTACATCCGTAGCCTCGCAGGGCCGGCAAAGTCGAGTTATACATATAGTTACGCCGGTTTTGACCAACTCGTCCATATATCTTCCGGGGTGATACGATACTTCCTAGAGGCAGCCGCGCAGATGTACAGCACTGTTCGCTCACATGAGTCAACCTACAAGGTGGGACGCATTCCGCCGGGCATCCAAAATGATGTGGTAAGGGATCAGGCGAACGCCTTCCTATTTGAGGATTTGGAGAAAATCCGAGACGATGCTGCCGAGGAGGCTCCAGAGGAGGCCGTCGTATCAGGCCTCCACCGTCTTATCAGATCGCTCGGTGGGCTCTTTCGGGAAATCCTCCTTTCGAGCCGCTCAGAGCGGCGAGTATTCTCCGTTGCATTCCTTGACGCGCCAAGTGAGCGACTCCGCGAGGCATTCAAACTGGGGATTCGCTACGGATACTTCCATGTCTCCACCATTGGCAACAAGGAAGGAACTGGCCGGACGAGACTGTATATACTCAGTCGCAGACTTGCTCCCCTGTTCACCCTCGACCCCACGAGCTTCGCTGGTTACTTGTTCATGCGAAGCTCGCTCTTGGAGAATGCCCTGCAGCAGGACCCCGATAGCTTCTTGCGGACAATGGAAAAGCGAATCCGTGGACCTGGTGCCGATGATGTCCTGGAAGAGCGACAGCTTAAACTGTTTGACTAGGTGAGCCCCATGAGCATTAACAGGTACACACTTACTCAGCTGGACTCGATACTGCCTGGGAGGATTAATGTCTTCATTGGCTGTGCAAGCTACGAGGCACGCTGCTTGTCGATTCCATCGGCTCTGGACCCACAGAAGGTTGGGGTCGCACTGATCGCGCACAACAAGAATCTGGTGAAGCACGTTGGGGCAAACGCCGAGAAGCTTGCCGGCCGCTTTGGGACTGCCTGTATTCCTGTGGAGATTGACAGTGGGAATCCATTGCAGACAGCTGATGCTATTGCACACGGCCTCTCGAAGTCATGTCGGAATGGAGGTACGTACTTTGTCGACATCACCACGTTTACGCACGAATCCCTGTTGATTCTGTTGAAGTTGCTCAAAGAGCGAGTCACTGCATCGTGCAAGGTGCTTATAGGCTATGCAGGTGCCGCCGATTATGACCCCAATCGAAAGGGTGCGACGAAGTGGCTTAGTAGTGGGGTGGCGGATGTGCGGTCGGTTCTTGGCTATGCTGGCCAGATTCTTCCGTCGAGGAAGTCTCACCTAGTGATCCTGGTTGGTTTTGAGCACGAGCGGGCTGCCAAATTGATCGAGACCTTCGAGCCGAGTCGGATTTCGTTAGGGCACGGCATGGCGGGAACAGCCACAAACGCGAAGCACCAAGCAGCTACTGACTCGTTTCACAAGCTAGTGTTCGACATGGCCGCCCGATACGCGCCAGTGGAGAGCTTTGAGTTCTCCTGCAGCGACCCATGGGACTCTAAAAGGGCTATCCTGGAAAGGATGAAGGCATACCCAGACTGCAACGTCACAGTGGCTCCCATGAACACGAAACTGTCTACAGTTGGGTGCGCACTAGCCGCCCTAGAGGATGAGCGCGTGCAAGTATGCTACGCGCAGGCCATGCGGTACAACTACGAAAGCTACTCCGTCCCAGGAGACTCATGCTACCTATTTGAGTTGCCGGAGCTGATCACGCCTAAAACAGAATGATCATCCCAACGGCCTTCAATGACTAGTGTAGATTAAGCCAATGCGGGGTTCCTATCCCCTTTCTCACGTACTCATTCACCTGCCACAGTGACGGCACTCGCGGCGGCGTTGGGCGCGGCCACCCCAGGTGGGACGGGTGCCTTCTCCTCTAGCACAGCCAGCATCTGCGCTAGCTATTCGACCGTCAGCGCCGCGAGGTTGGCCGCCCCGGCCGCGACGTTGCCGCTGGGGGGGCGACGGAATCGGCCACTGGGGCAGGTACAGTGGTAGAAGAATCTTCACTAATCGCCATAACTCTTTTAGCCTACGAATCATGCAACATGGCGGAAATCTGCATGTTTTCCGGCAATTGCCTTGGCGGGATGCGGAAATCATGGCCTCATGTGGTCGTGAACATGGCAGATCGAAAGGAACGAACGATGAAGACCAAGGCGACAAACACGAAGCGAAACGACGAACGGCCGACCACCGCATGGCTAACGGAGCGGATGCGGAATGGTCGGCGGCGGATCGAGGTGCTGGGCTGGAAGCGCCTGACGGCCATCTACGCCGCCGGCGCACCCGGCAGTGCCGTCCGCAAGGCCATCAACGCCAAGGCCCGCCGGTGCGGCTACACGCCCCGGACCATCCTGGCCCTCAACGCCTAGTGAAAAGGGGCCAGACTTTGAGAAACCGCCCCCCTACCGGGGGCTCAACCAAAAGGAACGTACCATGAAGAAACGCAAGATCGAGATTGGCAAGGTCTACAGCGTCAAGGTCGGCGAGTCGGTCCTGCCGGTGCGGATCGATGAGTCCCTCGGTCACGGCCACTATGAGGGCATGGACATGCATAGCGGCAAGAAGGTCAAGGTCGCCATCGACGCCATCCGTGGCGACGGTTGCACGGCCAAGCAATGGCATCTCCAGCAGAAGCCGCAGGACCAGGAGACGCCCAAGGCCGAAACGAAGGCAAGCACGGCGACCACCGACAAGAAGAAGCCTGTCACCGTGCCTAAGGCCGACAAGAACAAGCGCCCTAGCGGGCTGGACGCCGCGGCCAAGGTGTTGGCAGAAGCCGGCGAGCCGCTGAACGCGGCCGAGATGGTCAAGCGGATGCTCGCCAAGGGCCTCTGGAAGACCTCCGGCAAGACGCCCACGGCGACCATCTACGCCGCCATCATCCGCGAGATCGCGGCCAAGGGTAAGGACGCCCGCTTTCGCAAGACCGCTCGCGGCATGTTCGAGCTGGCCAAGTAGTGCCTCCATTCCCCCACTTCCAACGCCCCGGTCCAAGCGGCCGGGGTTCTCTTAGGCCCTATATCGCCCAGGAACGGCCACGTTTGCGCAGGTTGCGACATGTCGACCTCGTCCGTACTTCCCTCCCTACCTTTGGCCGCGTCCGCAGGGTTACGCCACCGTGGTGGGGCCTGCGGCGAATGCGAAGGGGTCAGGCGGCACGGCGTCATCCACGATAACGTGGGCGTACAGGTTGGTCGTCCAGAGGTTGGCATGGCCCATCAGATCCCGCACGGCCGGCAGAGGCCAGCCCGCCGCCAGAAGGTGGCTAGCGCAGGTGTGCCGGCCGCAGTGAATGGTCAACATGCCCTGCCGCTCCGGCCCCAACACCCGGCAGGCGGAGATGAACCTGGCCCGGGCATTCCGCCGATCCAGGGGCCGGCCGCGGGCGGAGCAACTCTGGGCACAGACAAGCCGGTCCATTGCCCCAGCGCCCTGGCCCCGGCGTTCCGCCTTCCACGCCGATAGGCACGCTAGGGCCGTCGGCAGCCGCCACAAGGGCACCTGGCGGGCCTTGAGGCCCTTGGCGACGCCAGCGGGCACGTCCAGCACCGGACGGGGGATGTCCAGCTTGGCGTCCCGCAGGCGCAGGCCGCAGATCTCCGAGTTCCTCAGCCCGCAGAAGGTCGCCAGGCAGAAGATCACACGCGTCTGGCGCGTGTTCAGTGACCGGGCGGACTTGCGGCACAGCTCCGCCCAGATCCTCTCCACCTCCCGCCGGCTCAGGATGTCCGATTCCACGATCTTCCAGGCGCTCATGGTATTGCCCTTTCCGCTGTTACGGGTTCGTAGTCAATACGAGGCACGCCTGGAATGAGGCCAAGATTCCAAAGGGCAATCAAGCGGTTCTTCTCGAAAACGTAGTCATTTCGCCTGAAGTGACTACGATTTCGGCATGTTTCAGACGGCTAGCCCACTGGGACATCATGCCCCAGCGCGGGGAACGGATAACCGGCGGGGCCGCCAGATTCAGGACTGCCTAAATGTTCTCTGTGCCGCTCCGCGTGCGCCGCGCGGACCTCGCGGGCTACTTCCTCCGGCGTCTTCATGTGCTGAGTTAGGTCTGTCTTGGCCTCGACCTTGTCCGACTGGCCGAGGAGTTGCTTGCCCAGCCAGATGAGCATCGTGACGTTGCCGCCCATCGCAAGCTGGAACTGTTTGATTCGTAGCGAATTGTTTGCGTTCTCCCGGCCCTTTTTAATGACTGCCGCAAAACGCCGTTGCAGGGTATCCGGGGAACAGCCCAGAATGGTGGCAATGGCGGTGACCGGATTGCCCACGCTGGCCAACTTTTCAATCAGAACGGGGTCGAGCTTTTTACGAGGTCTCGCCATAATCCACCTGTGACTTCCACACGCCGCCCCTCATTGGAGCCGTCGTACTCATGGTTAACATGCGCCTTACGTTTCCCCTCGTGGCCGGTATAGAATTGCCGCCGCTGTAATCCAGTCCATTTGAGCGGGAGGTACCTTGACGCCCATACTTGACATAGTGCAACCCAACCAGGGCTACTTCATCGCACTGGCGGTGCTTGGAGTCCTCTGCGGGACTGCAGGTATCGTGTGCGTACGCACGTACAGCCATCGCATCCGATCGCAACGGAAGGTCCTGGAAAAATGGGCTTCTCAGAGCGGTTTTGAGCTTCAGGAAGCGTGTTACCGAAGGTTCTTCTGCGGCCTCTTCACTTTTTTTAGCTCGAAGGGACAAGGTGTATTTCGAATCACAGTCAAAGACGCGGCTGGGGGCATTCAGAAAGGCTTTGTGCGCGTGGGAGGATTCACGGGTTGGGGAGACTATGTCAAGGTCGCGTGGGATCGCAGCCCGGAAAGCGACGTCGATGTGCCTGACGTTGATGATATGCCGTAGCGGCCGGCAGAATTGGATCATGTGAGCACCTTCTCGATCTCAGTCCGTTCGGCCTTCTTCTCTGTGAACCGCTCCCACCGCTGGACGATCACGTCACAGTACAGCGGGTCGATCTCCATCAGGAAGGCCTTCCGGCCCGTCTGCTCGCAGGCGATCAGGGTGCTCCCGCTTCCGCCGAACAAATCCAGCACGTTCTCCCCGGGCAAAGACGAGTACTGGATCGCCCGTACGGCTAGTTCCACGGGCTTTTCCGTCAAGTGGATCATGGACTGTGGGTTGACCTTCTTGACCGACCAGACGTCGGTGATGTTGGCCGGACCGAAGAACTGGTGGGCCGCCCCTTCCCTCCAACCGTAGAAGCACCACTCGTGGTTGCCCATGAAATCCTTCCGCGTCAGGACCGGATGCTCCTTGACCCAGATGATCATCTGGCTGAAGTACAGCTCCGATTCGCGCAGGGCGTTTGGGTAGTTCCAGATGTTGGAGTACCCGCCCCAGATGTAGAAGCTGCGCCCCGGCTCCAGCACGCGCTGGATGTTGCCGAACCAGGCCCGCAGGAGCCGGGCGAACTCCTCGTCGGAGACGAAATCGTTCACGAGCGGCCGGTCCTTGGCGCGGAGCTTCTTGTCCGTCGCGTGCGTCTTGCCCCGGATGGCCATGTCCATGCCCTGCTGGCCGATGGGCCTGTCGCCGGTGGCGGCGATGGCGTTGTTGGACCGCGAGGCGACCTTCACGTTGTACGGTGGATCGGTATTGACCAGGTGGATGGTCGCACCGCCCAGGAGCAGATCCACATCCTGGGGCTTGCTGCTATCCCCGCACAGCAACCGATGGTTGCCCAGGATGTACAGGTCGCCCGGCCTGGTGACCGCCTCATCCGGCGGCAAGGGTATCTCGTCGGGATCGGTCAGGCCTTGCGTGCCGTCGGGGTTGAGAATCTTGGCCAGTTCGTCGGCATCGAACCCCAGCACCGACAGGCCGAAATCGGCCGCCTGGAGTTCTTTCACCTCCAGTGGCAGCAGGTCCATGTTCCACTCGGCCAGCGTTGCCGTCTGGTTGTCGGCAATGCGGTAGGCCTTGGCCTGTTGGGGAGTCAGATCCCCGGCGATGTGGACGGGCACCTGCTTAAGGCCCAGCTTCTTTGCCGCCAGCAGGCGGGTGTGGCCGACGACGATGACGAGGTCTTTATCCACCACGATCGGCTGGCGGAAGCCGAACTCTTTCAAGCTGGCCGCCACGGCGTCGACGGCCTGGTCGTTGACGCGGGGGTTCTTGTCGTAGGGCTTGATGCGGTCGATGGGAAGCATCTCCGTATGCATGGATCACGCTCCAATCCGTTGTTCTGCGCGATGTCCTTTGCCTGTCGCCCCGCCCCCAAAATACGCCGCCGTCTAAGCCGGGCCTAGGCGACAATGCCATTAGAACATCTAATCATTATATCATAACTATTAGCAATACTGATGTCAATGAGAATCAGGCTTCCTGCCGAAAAACGGGATCCCTTGACGCCACTACACCGGAGACGCACAATTCTGCGAGAAAATGCCGGACCGGCCGGATCACCCAGCTGTGCCGGCAACGGCACCCACCTGTTCTCTACTAGCCTTTTCGAGGCCGGAGACGGAGGCTGAGATATGGTAGATAAAGAGAAGGCCGCAAAGTTGCTGCTAAAATTGATGGGTGATGATTTTTGCGATGAAACACTTCAAAAATGGCATACTACCGCCCGCTCCAAGTGGTCAAAGGGGCAATATTCTCCAGACGATCTGCTGCTCGCAGAACGTATTTTGCGTAAATATCCCGCGTATGTCGAAGCGTTAGGCATGTATGCACTACAACCCACGATCCAAGCCAGACTGAATTACCAGATCCTAGACTATGTTCAAGAAAAAGCCGCCTTCATCTTGGTGATAGAGGCGGCAAAACATGGAGGGAAAAATCATGGTCTTGATCCCTTGACCATTCATGAATATGCCAAAGTACAACGAGAAGTCCACCGCCCCTTATTGCCCACAGGCATGGACAACCCCGTACCCAAAGGGATATGGCGGGCGTTGTGCGCTCAAGCTCAAGAACTTTGGGCAAAACACAGTAAAGAAGGTGATGCTTTCCTAGTGCGCCTTCGCGCCGCAGTGGCAGCAACCGCTGTAACAGCGGTTCATGACGAGAAAGCCCGTGACTCAGCCACCGTGGCGAAGCCAACCGATGAGCCGCTCACCAACCGAAAATCCCATGATCGCAATACGGGCAAGGCTGGACTTCGCCATTGGACCCAACCTGATCTTGACAACGCGATTCGTCAGTACCAGTCCCAACGGGCGGCCGCGTATGCTGACTTGCGGCAAGGGATTAAGAAGGGCAAGGCTGGAGCAAGGAAAGATGCGAAGAAACTGTTTGGACGCAATGTAATCGCACGAAAACTGGGTGTTCGCGGCCCGAGTATGGTAAGTCGATCCGAAGCCTGGATCGCCATCGCCGAAGAACTGCATATCCCGTTAGCTCGCAACAAGCTGAAGGGGGCACGGCACACAACAAAGACCGGGCGCATCGGGCATGAAATAGCTTTAGAAGCTCAATCGCAGAATCCGACGGGCGAAGATGACAATAAACCTTCGGACGCTCCACTGCTACAGGCAGAACGAGACAAGACATTGCGAGAGATTCGCCGCCTGGCTGAATATCCAAAAAAGAAGATGAAAGAAGAAGCCGGTGCACTTCTTGCGAAGTATGACGCTGGGGAAATAACTGACGAGCAAGTGCGGCAAACCGTTACCACCCTCTTGGTGCCTGCCGAGTAATCAAGCCCCTCTCGTGCCCACCTCAAACTGGGCATGCCCACCTCAAGTCAATATTCCTTTGAAAATATGCCAACAAATGACTGGGTGCGCTCCCAGTCGCCTTCCTATGTAAGGCCGCGAATGGCGCGGCCGTGAGAAGCACCTGATTTGGGAGTGATGCGACAATGCAAAACCTAACGAACGCAACCGCCGGACACACCGGAGGCGGGGATCGGACGCCTCGCGAATCGTCCGTATTAATCGATGTACAGGGGGTAGCCGCGCTGCTGAACTGCTCGGTGCGGCACGTTTACCGGCTCTGCGACCTGCATCGCATGCCGCGCCCGGTCAAGCTTGGCGCGCTGGCACGATGGTCGAAAACTGTGATCGCAAATTGGATCGATCAGGGCTGCCCATCATGCAGAAACGGGGGACAACGTGAGTAACTCCAACACTGTTCGAGCCGTTCTCAACCTCTTGGCAGGCGTTAAGCAGACTGGCTCTACTCAATGGCAGGCCCACTGCCCGGCGCATGATGATAAGCATGCCAGCTTGTCCATCGGACAAGGCGATGACGGCCGCGTGCTGCTGTATTGCCATGCCGGTTGCACCTTAGGCGACGTGCTGGCCAAAATCGGCTTGAGCGACACCAATCTATTCGCGCCGAGTGTTGCCCCCGCCTTCAGACGGCCGGCGTTGCCAGCCTCCAGGGCATACAGGAGCCGACCGATCTACAAAACAGCGGAAGAAGCCTTTGCTGAAGCCGGTCGTCAAGCCAACGGTCAATTCGTGTGCGCCTGGTCGTACCCTGGAGACACCTTCCGCGTCGCGCGCTTTGCCCTGAGAGACGGCGGCAAGACCTTCCGGCCGATTCACCGCAACACCGCTGGCTGGTCGATTGGGGATCCGGCCGGGCTGTTGCCTCTGTATCGTAGCGACGATCTTCCCGATGCCGGCCCAATTCTACTTGTAGAGGGCGAAAAATGCGTTGACGTGGCCTACGGCGTCGGTTTGCCCGCCGTCACCAGCGCCCACGGGGCCGGAAGCGCCCACAAGAGCGATTGGCATGCGCTGGCAGGGCGGGAAGTCATCATCCTTCCCGACAACGACGCCGCTGGTCATGGGTACGCCGAGGAAGCCGCCTTGATCTTGAGCCAGTTGACGCCGCCGGCCACAGTCAAGATCGTCGCCCTGCCCGACCTGAGTGAGCACGGCGACATTGCCGATTGGATAGGCCCTGACGGCCCGATGGGATCTAAGTCAGCCGATGAAATCAGAGCCGCCGTGCTGGACATGGCGAAGACGGCGAAGCCCTGGACGCCACCAGCGGCAACGGGCAAGCCACAAGCCGAGTCGCTCGCGCAAGGCGCTGAGGGAACCCCCACACAAGCCGAAGCGATTGTCCGCCTTGCCTTGGAACGTTACCGCCTCGGCGTAACTGACACCGGGGAACCGTTCGCTGTCGAGCGCAAGGGGCCGAATATCGCCCGTGTGTTCCGCGGTGGGCGTGAAGCCCTGCGCGCGGTGTTGGCGCGTGACTACCGCCGGACCTGCAGACGCACGGCCAATGCCTCCGCGCTTGCCGACACCCTCACCACCTTGGAAGGCGAAGGCTTGGACGCAACGCCGGAAGCCGTCGGCCTGCGCGTGGCCGAGTACAACGGTGGGATCATCTTGGACCTTGGCGACACCAAAGGCCAAGCGGTGATCGTGCGCCCCGGCGGCTGGGAGATCGTACCTATGTCCCCCGTTCTGTTTCGGCGAACGGCGCTTACCGCCGCGCTGCCCGTACCCGAGCGCGGTGGACGGCTGGACGAGCTACGGGGCCTCTTGAATCTGAGCGATGAAACCTGGCCGCTGGTGCGTGGTTGGCTTGTGGCGGCGATGCTGCCGTCCATGCCCCACCCGATCCTCCTGCTGGGCGGCGAGCAGGGCACGGGAAAAAGCACGGCCGCACGGATGCTGGTCAATCTGATAGATCCATCGCCTGCGCCGTTGCGTTCCGAGCCGCGCGACTCCGAAGGTTGGGCCTTGGCTGCCGCCGGATCATGGGCCGTGGCAGTGGACAACGTGAGTCGGATTCCGGGCTGGTGGAGCGATGTACTCTGCCGCGCTGTGAGCGGTGACGGCTGGGTGCGGCGAAAACTCTACACTGACGCGGACCTGTCTGTCCTTGCCTTCCGCCGCGTCGTAATCCTGACGAGCATCGACGCTGGGGCGATGCGCGGCGACCTGGGCGACCGTCTGCTTCTGGCAGACTTGGGTCGGATCGGCGACGCCGACCGAAAGACAGAGGCCAACCTCGACCGGAGCTATGTCGAAATCCGGCCGCGCGTCCTGGGGGGCCTTCTGGACACGCTGGCGGACGTCCTGGCGCGGTTGCCCAACATCACGGTTCCGAGGCTGCCGCGAATGGCGGACTTCGCGCGCGTGCTGGCCGCACTCGATGACGCGGACGGTGCAGACAGTTGCGCCCTTCGTCTGTACCAGGCCCAGGCCGGCCGAATCGCAGGCGAGGTCCTGGAGGCTGACGCTGTGGGCGTAGCCATCCTGGCGCTGCTGGATAAAACGGCCGGCTGGTGGGAAGGGACGACCACCGAGCTTCTGCAGGCGGTTCGACCGGCCGACAAGTTCCCGCACGGCTGGCCTGAAACGGCGCGCGCGCTGACTGGACGGTTGAAGCGACTGACCCCGGCATTGCGGGCTGCGAACGTGGAGGTCGAGCGGGACCGCACGGGCCATGACCGGGCGCGGCGGTTGACCCTCCGAAGGGTGGGGCAAAATAACGTCCGCACCGTCCGCAAGGATACGGAGGACATGCATCCGCATCCTCCCTGCGGACAGCTTGCGGACGATGCGGACGGTTCCGCGCAAGCTTCCTCGGGTAAGGAATGACGCCATGCGACCAGCCAACAGACATGCATCACGTCGGTGAAATTGTGAACCGGCTAGGAGAAATCGCCTTGAGCTTCCGCCGGAGTTGCGGCCCAGTGTGTCGCACGGACGCGGATTGACGAGAAGAAACATGGCTACGGTCTACCGCAAAATCTATCCTGTGCCGATGCCGCCCGGCGCGGAGATCATCCGTCTCCGTGGGCAGCGTATCGCAAGGTGGATCGACGGCCGCGGCAACGAGAAGACCGCCCCGGTTACGAAGAACGGCAGGAAGATCCTGCACGAGGCGGGATGCTGGTATGGCCGCTTCAGGGGCGCCGACGGCCGCGACACCCGTGTCTCTACCGGCTGCCACGACGAGCAGGCCGCCCGTAAAGTGCTGTCGGGCCTGCTGGCCGAGGTCGACAAGGTGCGGGCGGGCATTCTCACACCCCAGGAGAGCCAGGCCGCCCGCCACACGGCCAAGCCGATCAGCGATCATGTCGCCGCCTACATGGCCTATCTGGCGGCCAAGACCGTCCGCGGGCGGAAGGTGTCCGCCTCCCATCGCTACAACGTCGCTCGGCAGCTCGACCGCTTGGTGGCCGAGTGCGGCTTTCGGCGGATCGGCGACATCACCTGCCAGCGGGTCACGAAGTGGCTGGGCGACCAGACCGACAGGTCCGACAAGGCGCCGCGCACGGTCCTGAAATATCGTGCGAGCCTGACGGCCTTCTGCAAGTGGGCCGTGCGGGAAGGCCGACTGGCGGCCAATCTACTCGCAAGGCTGCCGGGTGTGGCTATCGATGAGGATCGCCGCAAGCGCCGGGCGCTGACGCTTGCGGAGATCACGGCCCTGCTGGAGGCGGCGGCTACGCGGCCGCTACGGGACGCGCTGCTGATTCGCCGCGGGGTTCGCAAGGGCCAGGAGACCGCCAAGGTAAGGCCGACCGAGCGAGATCGGCTGATTCGGCTCGGCCGAGAGCGGGCACTTATCTATAAGACTCTTATTTACAGCGGTTTGCGGAAAGGCGAGTTGGCAAGCTTGACCGTGGCCGACCTACATCTCAACGATCAACATCCTTATGTGGAACTGGCTGCCAAGAACGCCAAGAGCGGACGCGGTGCGAAGATCCCACTGCGGGCTGACCTCGCCGCCGAGCTCCGCGAGCACCTGGATAGCAGGCTTGCCCAGTACCGCCGGCAGATGCTGAAGGACGGGCGGACCGAGGTGCCGCTCGCCCTACCCGGCGAGATGAGGCTATTCGACGTGCCGGACGATTTGGTCCGAATCTTCGACCGCGACCTGGCGGCGGCTGGAATCGCAAAGACCGACGTCGATGGCAAGACGGTCGACGTCCACAGCCTGCGGCACACCTTCGCCACGTTGCTCAGCAAGGCCGGCGTGGTGCCGCGAATGGCGCAAGAACTGATGCGGCATAGCGACATCCGTCTGACGATGAACACCTACACCCACCTCCAGCTCATCGACACAGCCGGGGCGGTTGAGCTGCTGCCCAGCGTCGGCCTCGTGCAGCACGAAACCAGCCCGCAGGTCGCCACGGGCACGAACGGCCCGGTTGGCGTTGCATGAAACGGTGCCGGTTTCGGTGCCAGCGGTGACGGAATCAGTGACACCGGTGCCGGAGTGTAGTCCACCGCTGTCGCGTACTGTCACTTGTTGGCAAAACGAAAAATCTTCGGAGCCAACACAAAAACGCTTTCCCACAGCCCCAGCGCGATGACCGTCGCCACCGTATCGGTGATCCAGTCCGCCAGGTCCGTCGAGCGACCGAAAAATTGCTGCGTATACTCATCCACGGCGGCGTAGATCATCATCACCGAGAGCACCAGCAGCACGCGACGGCCCCGCGTCACCCCGAACGCTACGACCGCCAATACGAACCAGCTGCTCAGCCCCAGAAACCCCACACCGTGCAGCACAAAGTGCCCCAGATCGAGTATCTCCGTGGGAATGCTCTTGCTGGGAATGTGCGTGGCCGTAAAGGCGCCAACCCACACGAGCAGAAAGATGATCAGCACCGGCTTTCGCCACCGGTGAAGAAATGATTCAATCCTTTCCACGTGCCCGGTCCGATCATACGTCTTGCCGGCCCTAACGGCCGCTGACTACCGCTCAGAACTCTTCGACGGTCAAATCCGTCCCGGTGGGGAAGACCGTTATAACCGGCGGAGTCTGTTTCGCCTTGTGAGTGATGACGGTGTTGTTCGCCTTGGTGAAGCCGTCAATGATCCGCACCGACCGGATGCCGCCGGAACCGTACAGGCCCCAGAAGCCGAAGGGCGTGCCGCCGTTGCCGTACTCGGCGTTCACGATGACCATCGGGCCCATCCGGGCGGCCGAGAAGTTTGAATTGATGAACAGGTTGTGCGCGGTCTTAGGCCCGGTGATGGTCAGGCTGGCAATGGTGGCTGACGTATTCACGAAGTCATTGGCGCTCGTAGCGTGCAGAGTGACGCTCGGATCGATCCCGGCGAGGACATCGACGTCTGTAGCGCTCTTGAGCTGAAGGTTTCCGATATTGCCGGTTGCTCGAACGTTCAGGTCGAAGGCGTCGCCCTTAATCATCAAGTTCCCGACGCTGCCGCCGGCATTCATCGTCAAACCGTCGATCGCGCCCGGGATTGTGTCAGACACTGTCCAATTGCCCATATTGTTTGTGGTGTTTATCGTCTCATCGGTGATGGTGTCCGCGGACCCCGCGCCGGCGCCCGTGACCGTCACGGCGACAATGCTGCCGGCGACTTCCCACGTGCAGCCGTTGAGGCTGCCGAGGGTCGCGGAAATCAGGTTGGTAGATTCACTGGCGTCGAACAGCCACATATCGGTGTTGAACGCGCCGGCCACCTTCAGATTATCGATCTCCGGCGCGATGATGATCGGGGTGATGGTGTCCTGGGGCACGGAGCCGGCCGTGAAATTCCGGATATACGTCCAGGACCGCAGGTTCATGTCCATGACATTGTCGAAGGTCCAGTTGGTCTCGAAGCTGCAGGCCGGTGCGGGTCCGCCGGGAGACCACCCGACCCATAGCGATTGCGCGTCGCCTTGAACGTTCTGCACGATGACGTTTCCTATGGTCCCGCTGACCACCAAGGCCCCGTTGCCGGTAAGCGACGTGGTGGGGGCGCTGAGCGTGCCCATGTTTCCGATCACCGCGATGCTGTCCACGGTGTCACTGCCGCCGCCTGCCGTCGTGATCGTCAGAGCGTTGCCGGTTTTGGGATCCGCTCCGACGGCCACCATGGCACGAATGTCCGGCGCCCCGGTGGATGCGCCCATGTCAGCCCGCAAGACGTAGACCGTCGTGGCCGGGTCGGCAGCGCCGAGTTTGACGGTGGTCGTCTTGCCGACGGAGTTGGTAAAGCTCATGCTGGGGCGGCTCTTGGTGAGGATCGTTCCGAACAGTGATCCCGCCGTCACGCCGCTGCCGCTGACGTTGTTGCTGATGTTGGCCTGGTTGCCTGTGCCATTGCTGCCGGCCGCGCCTGTCGAACCGCCGTTGATTCCCGTTCCCCCCGCGCCGCCGGTGCCGCCGGTGGCGATGTTGGCGTCGCTATTGGCGCCATAGGTGACATTGATGGCAACGGACCCGCCGGTGTTGTTTACATAGATCCCGCCGCCGGTGCCGTCCCCGCCTGCGCCGCCGGCGCCGCCGTCGTACTGGGTGAGATCCGTGGCGGAAGCGTTGCCGCCATGTCCGCCGTTGCCTCCGATGGCTGCGTCGGCAGTGATGGTCGTGCCGAAGAGGGTCAGCGAGGCATTGCTGGAATACACGCCGCCGCCCTGGCCGTTGCCGCCTGCGCCGCCGGTGCCGCCGGCGCCGCCGGAGGCAGGAGCGCTTCCGGCGCCGCCGGATCCGCCCTCGGCCGTGTCACTGTCAAACTGTCCCGCGATAACAACGAGTGAACTGTCGTCGACAACGAAGATGCCGCCGCCATGGGCGTTTGCGCCCGTGTTGCCGTTGATATGGGTGCTGGTCCCGGCGCCGCCCGTGCCGCCGATGGCCTCATTCTCGTCTACATTGGTCCCCGCCAGCGTCACGGTTGACCCTTTTGAATAGATGCCGCCGCCGGTGGCCGTTCCGGCCGCATAATCGGCGCCGCCGGCCTGACCCTCTGCCCTATTCGAGTCAATGGTCGCGTTGTTGAGAGTGACAGCCCCGTCGATAACATAGATGCCGCCGCCGCTTGAAGCGCCATCGTCTCCGCCGGACCCGCCGACGCCGCCCTGCGCACTATTGCTGTCAATCGTAATGGTGTTGCTTGCCTCGCCGGTATACCCGCCGGTAAACGACGCGGTATCGAGATACACCCCCCCGCCGCCACCGGCGCCGCCGGTGGGCTCACCGCTGCCACTGGCGGAGTTGCCGCCCACGGCTTCATTGTGATCAATCAGGCCACTGCCATTGAATGTGACAAACCCCGTATAGACATACAGCCCGCCGCCATCGGCATTGCCGCCTGCGCCGCCGGTGTCGCCCGCGCCGCCATTGCCGCCCTGCGCCGTATTGCCGCTGCCTCCGGAAGCGCCTATGCTGCCGCTGAAGGTCAGTGTGCCATTGGCCAGGAAGACGCCGCCGCCATTGGCGTTGCCGCCGGCCCCGCCGGGACCGCCGCTGTCTGAACCGCCCGCTCCGCCGTCGCCGCCTAAGCCGGCGTTGGCCGTGTTGTTGGTGACCGTTCCATTGGCCAAAACGACCGAGCTCCACTCCGCACCGTTATTGAAGGCAAGCGTGTTGTCACCAACGGCAATGGCCCCGCCGTCGGCATCGCCGCCCGCCCCGCCGCTGCCGCCTTCCGCGGTGCCGCCGGGGGTGCCGCCTGTAGTGCCGTTGCCTGCGGTGATCGTGTTGGAATCAAATGCGGTGGCGGTAATGCTGATCCGTCCGGCTGAGGCATAGAGGCCGCCGCCGCCGGCCATGCCACCGTTGCCGCCTGACCCGCCCTCACCGCCGCTGCCGCTGCCTTCGCCGGTTGGGCCGCCTTGTTCGCCGGCGCCGCCATCACCCGCGGTGGCCGTGTTGTGGCTGACGGCGCCGCCTGAATACGAGAGGGTGGCACTGGTGGGCCCGGCCGTGCCAAACCAGGCATAGAATATCCCTCCGCCCAAGGCTTCGCCGCCGTCCCCGCCGCTGCCGCCTGTCTCGTCGTTGCCGGTGCTGCTGCCGCCGTCCGCACCGTCACCGGCGGTAAGGGTATTGAGGTTTACGTCAGCGCCGCCACTGACGGTTATCGCGGCGATGTTGACCACACCGCCATTTGAGCTGATGCCGCCGCCGAGGGCGTCTCCGCCATGTCCGCCGGTGCCGCCGGCGGCGCCGCTGCCGCCATTGGAACCGTCGCCGGCGGCGATCGAATTGGAGTTCACCGTTCCGCCAGTTATGGCGATCGTTCCACCGGTCTGCGAGAGTGTGATGAGTCCGCCGATTTCACTGAGTGTCTTGGACAGCCTTCCGGTGCCTGAGCATATTCCGCCGCCGACAGCCGTGCCGCCGTTACCGCCGCTTCCGCCGCTGGCGGTGCCGACGCCACTGCCGCCGCTGCCGCCGTCGCCGGCGGTTAGACTGTTGCCGTTCATCGCCACGCCGTGTTGTGCCGCATCCGGTTTCAGCGTCAAACTGGCCGTATTGAAAAAGATGCCGCCGCCTAACACGCTACCGCCGTCGCCGCCATCGCCGCCCGGTTGTCCGGCGGCCCCGCTGCCGCCGTCTCCGGCGGTGGCGACGTTATCCTGAATCGAACCGCCGATGATGGTGACCGTTCCATTCGGCGCCGCGATTCCCCCGCCGACCACGTGGCCACCTGTGCCTCCGCTGCCTCCCGCACCGGTGCCGTCACCGGTGCCACCGTTCCCGCCGATACCGCCGGCGAGGGTGTTGTTCTCAATGATCATGTCCGTCAGGGTGGCATTGCCGCCGAAGATGGAGATTATGCCGACCACCAAGCCGCCATGGCCGCCGTCGCCGCCCTTATCATCGGAGCCGGCCTCGGCGGCGTGCCCTGTGCCGCCGCCGTGGGCCGTAGCCGTATTGGCGTCGAAAACCCCCAGCGTGCCGTTGCCGGTGAGGGTCAAGGAACCGGAATTAACATAGACAGCCGCACCAGCCGCTATGCCGCCGTCGCCACCGCTGCCGCCGCTACCGCTGCTGGAGATGGCGCCATTGCCGCCGATGCCGCTGGTTACCTGGTTGTCGTGGGCGTTGACGTTGGTCATCTTCAGGGTGCCTGCCGCCATGTAAACGCCGCCGCCGAGGCCGTTGCCGCCGTGGCTGCCGGAGGCCCCGTTGTCACTGGAGTTCACGCCATCGCCGCCAACGCCGCCCGTGGCCGTGTTGCCGGTGAAGCTGCCCCCGGTCACCGTCAACACGCCGCTGGTCATGTAGATGCCGCCGCCCTTGCCGTCCGAACCGCTACCGCCGTCGCTGCCGGCGGCGCCGGTGACCGCGTTGTCCAGCAGCGTGACGTTATTCAAGGTGACGTTGGCGTTGGCGTCCAGGAGCATGCCGCCGCCTAACGCGCTGCCGCCGGTCACCTGGCCGTTCTCGATGGTCAGGTTACTGAGGGTCGCGCGGACGTTCGATGTGACCTCGAAGATGCGGCTGAGCAAGCCGCCGTCAATGGTCATGTTGTTGCTGTCGTTAAGGTTGGTGCCGTTGATGGTGGCTGTGCCTACAGGGTCGGAGATCGAGAGTTCACCATTGCTGAGATCAATGGTGTCGGCCCCGGATATGTTGAATGTGATGGTGTGGCTGCCGGGATGCGTGTTGGCTTGAGTGATCGCATACCTCAAGGTCCCCAGCACGTTTGCGTCACCCGCGGAAGTCACAAGGTAAGGGCTGGTGCTCAACAGCAATCGCGGCTCCAAGAGCTCCAGGGCGGGCAGGCGTTGGCTTTGAGTGCTAGGACGCCGACGGGTCCTCAAACCAATAGCTTTCTCCAGTGAGTTTCTGCGATTCCGTTCGCTCTTCACTGTCCTTACCTTTCATCCGACATTCCCCAAGGACCTTCTCGCTGACGATGACCGCCAGCGATGCGCGCGCTTCTACCGCGCCTTGGTAGTCTCGGCAAGCGCATTCCAGGCGCCCCAAGCTCCTGCGGGGCCTCTCAGACAGCAGTCCTTGAGGACCACCCCTTGTTGTTTTCAAAGAGTCCGTATGATGGCAAGTGCTTCGGAGCGTTCTGCCAACCGGCGAACTGACTTCGAGGGGGCTTGCACTAGGTTGCTGAAGCGATCCCAAAAGAGATTGCGATGAGAGAAGGTCGGTGCCGGTTTCGGTGCCAGCGGTGACGGAATCAGTGACACCGGTGCCGGAATCGGTGCCGGACTGTAGTCCACCGCTGTCACTTATTGTCACTCGTTGGCAAAACGGACCGGTCAAACCCCTCGCTGCGAAACGTCCCAAGTCTTGGAACCTGCGGAATAAAGGCAACGTCTGTCGCTCGCTGTCATCTCCTGGCAACGATTGTCAAAACAGCCAGCGGAGGGAATCGAACCCACAACATCCGCTTTACAAAAGCGGTGCTCTACCATTGAGCTACGCTGGCCTGGTTTACGAACTTTATACGCCCGGCCCAAAAGGTTGCAAAGCCCAAAAAGGCAGCCCACAACTTCCACCATCGGCTAGATGGGCCAAGAAGGTTTGACCTGCCTACCGGCAGGCAGGCGTGACTTGGCCCTGTCAGGCCGGGGTCCGCGGGACGGCTGGGGCGTCGGCCGGGCGGCTACTTTGTTGTGGCTGAGGCCGCCGGGGCGGGAAGCTGTTGCGTCTTCTCGTGGTAGTCGTAGAAGGCTTCGTAGTTCTTCCGCAGGTAGCCGCCGGGGGTCGCTATGACGCAGTTCAGCACCACGCCCAGAATGTGCGCCCCGACGCGCAGGAGCATGTCGCGCGCCCGCAAGACGATTCCATGGGTATTGGCGCCGGCACGGACCACCAGCACCACGCCGTCCACCATGGTGCTCAGGCCGACGGCGTCGGTGACGACCAGGCAGGGCGCGGAGTCAAAGAGTATCTGATCGTACTCCGCGGACATTTCGGCAATCACGGTTCGCATCTGATCGCTGGCCAACAGTTCGGCAGGATTGGGCGGCAGCGTTCCGGCCGGCAGGACGAAAAGGTTGCTCTCCACTTCGACGACTAGGTCGCGCCAGCTCTTCCGGCCGACCAGGGCGCTGCTGATCCCCTCCTGGGCCGGCTGAGCGAACAACTGGCTGATCATCGGCTGGCGGAAATTGGTGTCCACGACCAGCACGCGCCGTCCCGTCCGGGCCGCCGCGGTGGCCAGGTTCAGGGCCACGGTCGTCCGCCCGTCCAGAGGGGTGGCGCTGGCGATCAGGACGGTCCGCCGCTGGCTGGCCGGACCGCTGAACAGCAGGCAGGTGTGAATATGCCGGAAGGCCTCGCAGAACAGCGAGGCAGGGTGCGTGCGGAAAGCCAGGCGAAGGTCGCCGATCTCGTCGTCCAGGTCCTCGGCGTGAGGCACCATGCCCAGCATGGGCAGGTCCACGCGGCGGGAGATGTCCGAGGGGCTCTTGATGGAGGTATCCATCATCTCCAGCAGGAAGGCCAGGCCCAGCCCGATCATCAAGCCCAGGATGATCCCCGCGGGCATCATGATCTGCCACTGCGGGAAGGACATGTCTTTGGGAATGGTTGCTCGGGCGGCGATCGAGATCGTTCGCTCACCGCCCTTGGACAACAGGTTCAGGTCCAGCAGGCGGCCGTCGATCCGCTTGATGTTCTCGTTGAGGGTTTCTTCCTTGGCCGCCAGGGCTTGCACGGTAGACAGGTTGGCCTGAAGGTCTCGCAGGGTGTTGAGGGCCTCGTTGTACTTTTCACGGACGTCCATCACCTGTTTGGTGATGTTTTCCAGGTTCGCCTGGGCCCCGCTCTTGAGACCGCGAACAGCGGTGGAGATCAGCTCGTTTCTCCTGCTTTCCAGCTCCTTGCCGGTGATCTCGATGGTGGCTTCCAAGTCCAGGACCTGGCGATGCTGAGGGCCGAGCTTTTCGGCCAGGCGGTCCTTTTGCGTGACGAGCTGGGAAAGGTTGAACTCCAACTGGTGGACGTTGGTGTCCATGTCCAGCACCCGCTGCACTTCACGGGTGGTGCCCAGGGTGCCGGCCTTTTCCTGGGCCTCGATGACGGCCAGGTCGGCCCGGGCCTGGGCCTGGAGCAATTCCAGATTCATCAACTGCCGCGTCAGGTCCTGAAGCTTAATGTCCTGGACGTTGTAATTGCTCTGGAGGTTGGGAAAATCGCGTTTGGCAATGGCCGACTGGGTGCGCGTGTCGCTCAGTTCAGTTTCCAGCCTTCGTTTTTCATCTTCCAGGCGGGTGGCGTCCTGGCTGTTGCCGGTTTCCATGTTCTGAGCGCTGTACGCCACATAGGCCTCGGCCACGGCGTTGACAACCTCGGGTAGATCGTTCTTATCGGTGCCGGTCAGCGCGATCCGAATGAACGTGGACTCCGCCACGGGGGCGACCTTCAAGTCGTCGGTCAGCTTGGCCAGGGGATCCCTCTGCTGGGCAAACCAGGCCGTACGCCTCACCGATGGCGACTTGATGGCTTCTTGAAGCACCGGCGTGGTCAAGACCAGTTTGGCGTGGGACATTTTTTCGCGGTCCATCACGTCCTTAGGCACCAGTTGCTGGCTGACGGCCAGGGCGACGGTCTTGGGCATTTCCACATTCAAAAGGGCCCAGGCGGTGTAGAAAGGCCAGAACATGCTCCAGACGAGGGTCACGACCGCCGCGATGGCTGCGGCAATCAGGACCGACAGGGTGATCAGCCACTTGCGCTTGCGGACGATCTTCATGATGTCCGCAGGCGTCAAGCCGGCCCCGCCGGAAGGGGCCATAAACCCCGGACGGCCCATCGGCCCGCCCGCGGTGATCTGAGGCACCCGGTCTCGCGTGGATACGACACTCATAACGACACTCTGATTGTATGTTCCTTAAATTACTTCGGCTGTACCCGCTCCAACGCCTTAGAAATATCCTTGGCCAGCGGGTCGTCGGGATTATGCAGGATCTCCAGACTCTGACGGTAATGCTGGACGGCTTCTCCCGCACGGCGGGTTTGCTCGCAGACCCACCCCAGGTGGTATTGGATCAGGGCCGAGGAGACAGGCACTCGGCTCAATTGGAAGGCTCGGAGCAGTTCTTTTTCCGCCGAGACGTAATCGCCGGTCTTGGCCAGGACCCAGCCGTACGTATCCAGAACTTCGGCGCTGTCGGGCACGATTTTAGCCGCTTGCGCCGCGTAGGGTTTGGCCTTTGCGGGCTGGTCCATGTCGCTGACATACATATAGGCCAGGTTATTGAGGGTAGCCGAGTCGTTGCCGTTATCCTTAAGGGAAGCCAGATAGGAATTTTCCGCCTCGGTAAATTTCTGCATCTGGTAGTACGTCATGCCCAGCTCGCGTTCGGCCACGGCCTTGTCCGCCGGGTTGGCGGCAATCGAACTGGCCTTGGTCAGGGCCTCAGCGGCCTTGGGATAATCCTTCGCGTTGTCGTAAAGCATGCCCAACAGGAGATACAGCAACGTATTGTCGCCGCCGGTCTTGAGCCAGCCGGTCACTTTGGAGATCGCGGCGTTTACCCCGACGGCCTGCTGGAACTGCGCGGCGACCTCTATCACGTCGGCGGACGACGACGCCTTGAACGCCGCCCGGAACACCGAATCGGCCTCCTCGGTACGGTTCAATTTGGTCATCGCCGCGGCGCGGAGGGCCATCTCCACGGCCGTGTAGTTCGGCTTATCTTTGTAGCTGTCGGTGACGGCCAGGACCCTGTTGAAGTCGCCGGACTCCATCAATACCTGGAGGTACATCTTCAGAAGCGATTCGGACTGCGGCGCCATTTTCAGCGCCGCTTCCATAGCCGTCACGGCACGGGGAAGGTTGCCGGTGGCGTGATACATGCGGGCTTCCGCCAGAAGATAGGTGGGGTCGTTGGGGAATTTGGTCTTGGCCTCGGTGAGGATTTCCGCGACTTTGGGCCACCGCTGCTGCTGTTCGTAGATCTCCAGCATTTTTTGCATCGCGGGGGCATAGTCGGCGGTTTCGGGCTGGCTGAGTATCTCGCGGAGGACCATCGTCGCCATGTCCAGGTCGCCCAGGCGAATATGAAGGTCGGCCAAGTTCATGGCGATTTGGGGATCGTTGGAGACTCCCTTGGCCTTGGTCAAGGCCATCTTGGCCTCGGTGGTCTTTCCCTGGGAGAGGTAAATGTTCGCCTCGCCGAGTAGCGCCATCACTTCCGAGGGGTTGATGCGGATCGCTCGATCGAAGTCATCCAACGCCTGCTCCCTATTCCCTTGCCGGGCCGCTAAAAGGCCCTTGAGGGTCAGCAGGTCGGCGTCGGAGGGATTGGCCGCCATCAGGGCGTTGAGCCGCTGCTCCGCCTGGGGCAGTTGATCCGCGTTGAGTTGATAACGGACAATCTCCTTCGCCGCCGCCGCATCGTCGGGTTGGAGTTCCAGATATTTCGCCAGTGCCTCGGCAGCGCCGGCCCAGTCGCCGCGGCGCGCCAGCAAAGCCGACATCGCCTTGGGACCTCGGGGGTCTTTGGGGGCGATTTCGATGGCCTTATCGATGGCGGCCTTCGCCTGGTCGGGGGCCGTATCGATCAAGTAATCGGCGTACACCAGGTAGGCGGCGACTTTATCCGGCCAGCTCTGAAGCAGGTCGGTCAAAAGCTTTTCCGCTTCCTTGTTCCGGCCGGTGCGGATGTAGAAACCGGCCAACAGCCGCCCCGCCGCCAACTTGTTGGTGCTGTCGGCATACAGAGCGGTATACACGCCCTCGGCCTTGGGCCACTGCTTGGCCTTTTCGTAAAGCATCGCCAAGCGTATGCGATTATCCCCGTCGGAGGGGTTCTGCCGCAGGAGGCGTTCCCGATAGGCAATCACCTCATCGACGTTGGCCTTGCTTTCCAACATCACCAGGTACCTTTGCTGGACGTACGGATTGGTGGGATCCAGACGGTAGGCCCGCTCGATCCAGCCGGCGTGCTCCGCCATCCGGTTCTGCCGCTCGGTGATCATGGCCATGGCCACCAGGGCCGGCAGATAGGACGGATCGGCCTTGGCCATCGTCATGAAGGCCTTCTCGGCCTTGTCCATGTCGCCGGTCTGAAGGTAGCAATCTCCCAACATGATCCAGGCCACTTTGGCGTCGGGGTTCTTGGCGACGACCTGGGTGAGGGACTCGATGGCGCCGGCGAATTCACCTTTCGCCATGGCCAGGCGCGCGGAGGAAATCTTTCCGTCCGCCTGGTCGAGGTTGGCCTTCTTGGCCGCCTGGACGCAATCCCCCGCCAGCTTCCAATCTTGCTTGATGAGGGCATAGCTCATGAGGCGATCGACGACGACCGGATCGTCGGCCTTGAGCCGGAAGGCATCCTGAAGATACTTGCCCTGGCCTTCCGGATCGCCGTAGCGGGAGGCGTAGATGGCCTTATCCAGATCGCGCTTCACCGGATCGGTGTTGTTCAGATCGGCCAGTTGAAGGGCCAATTGGTATCGCTTGGCGCGATCCTTCTCCGAGATGAACTTTTCCTGCAAGTCCAGCGAGGCCGATTGCTCCGGATGAGCGGCCTTGATCTCCGCCAGAAGGGCCTTGACCTTGGCCAAATCTTCCATGCCCACATAGCAGGTCAGCAGGCTCTGCCGGACCACGTCGCTGTCGGGGACCTTCGCGTGAAGGCGCTCCAGAAGGCTGATGGCCTCGGTCCGCTCGTCTTTCACCCACATCGCCTGGGCACGCGCCACCAGCGCCGCCAACACGCGAGGCGGGACCTCCTTGGCCGCCAACACGCTCTCCAGCGACGTCTCGCCCTGCAGGGCTCCCAGCGAGGCGCGGAGGCTCTTGGCTTCGGCGTTGTTGGGATCGGCCCGCAGAACCTGGTCGAGATAGCGCTGCGCCTCGTCAAAATTGCGATACCGCGCCTCCAGTTGCGCCCGGGCCAGCAGGATCCGCTTGTCCGTGGCATAGGCGGGATTGCGCTGCATGACGCTGAGGACCTGCTCCGCCTTGCCGGGCAGATCCTTCATGAAGTAGATCTGCACGAGGGCGATCGCCACTTGGGGGTCGGCCCCGAGGTTTTCGTAGGCCTGTTCCAGCAGCGGCTGGGCCTTGGCGATGTCCTTCTCCATGAAGGCCAGCCGGCCGGCGATCTTCTCGCGCTGGCCGGGAAGATTGCTTTCGTTGTGTGACAGCTGGTCCAGGATGTCCTTGGCCTCCGCGATGTCCTTGGCCTTGGCGGCCTCCTCGGCGCTGCTGGCGTCGTCCAACAGCATGTTGGCCAGCAGGGCCAGCAACTGCGAGCGGCTCATCAGCAGAGGGGCTCGCACCTGGGTGTCGGCGGGAGAGGTGGCCGGGGTGTTGGCCAGCTTCTTGTCGACGATGGCCAGGCCGTCTCGCAAGGCCGCCACGGCTTTTTCGGGCTGGTTCTGAATGCGATACAGATAGGACAGCAGACTGTAAATGCGGGAATCGCTGTTATCGATCTGCTTGGCCTTTTCCAGGGCGCTGAGGGCGGCGTCCATCTTGCCGTCTCTTCGGAGCCGGTCGGCCAGGGCGATCTCGCCGACGGGGTTCTTGGGATCGCGGGCAATGGCTTCCTGAATCTGCGCCATGGCTTCCATGGGCCGCTTCTGGCTCTCCAAAAAGTCGGCGTAGTAGACGCGCAGCCTGGCATCGTTGGGAATTTTGGCGATAGCGTCTTCATAGGCGGCGACGGCTTCGTCCGTGCGTTCTTCTTCTTGCAGGAAGGCCGTGTACGCCTCGCGGTAGGTGGCATTATCGCTCGCCAGTTCGATGGCCCGGCGGAAATCGCGGATGGCGTTGTCGGTATTGGCCCCGGGGACGCCCTTGGCGAGGCTGGCCCAGGCCAGGGCACGCCAGAACGTCGTCTTGTGGTCGTTGGGCTCCAGCGTCAGTAGGGCGTCGGCTTCTTTGATAAAGAGCATCCAATCGCCATGTTGGGCGATGCCCCACGTCAGCTCGGTCAGCATGCGCTGGGCGGGCAGGTTGGTGCTATCCTGAACGATCGCGGCGTGCAGCGCCGCCCGGACCTGGTTGAAAAGCTGAGCCCGCTGCGAATCGCCGAGCTGCAGGCGGCGATTGTTCAGCCAGTCCAGGTGTAGCAAGGCGAACTGATAATAGTAATCCGCCTTGGCGGCGGGGTTGGGGGCATACCGGATGGCCCGTAGCATCTGCTTTTCGGCTTCGTCGTAGTCGCCCGCTTGCTGGGCCGTCTTGGACCGGTGAGCGGCCTCCACGGGATTGATCCGGAAAATCTTGCGATACCATCCCATTTTGTAGGCGCCGTAGCCCCCCGCCCCGATCAGGAAGACCAGGATGACGGACAAGATCAGGATCAAACGCGTGTTCAATTTCTTCCGTTTCGCCATGAATCGACGCTGCCTCTCTGTCTAGAAAACCCCTCAAGGGGCCGAAGGAGATGAAGCATTCAGTTTATCCACAACCGACGGCATGGGCCACGTGGCCACCACTGCCGGCATGAACATGTCGAGGAACTCGTTCACCGACCGGTCCGCTTCCGCGAAATCGCTCACCGGTCCGGTCGGCGCCAGTTGAATCTTAGCAAAATAACAATGGCGCACCCACGGTTTCGTGAGCTCCAGCCGCACTTTTTCCCACGAGACTTCCGGCTGGCCGTTGAGGCTGAACGCGTAGTACTGCACGTACCGCCGGACGTCCAGCCCGGTGCGGTCGGTCATCTCGTAGCCGACGCGGTTGAATGCCGCGTGATCCCAGGGGGCGCTCGCCCCCGGCGCGTTCATTTCCAACCGCTTGGCGGCCGCCGGCAGCATCGTCGCCCCGCCGGCCACCAGACAGCGGTCCGGCACGTGGGGAACCTGGTACAGCCGGCCGGTGTAGTAGTACAACTCCAACCGCCAGTAGCGGAACGGGCTGGAGGGCGACTCCACGCGCGTGTCCCGATAGATCCGAACCATGTACCAGTTGCTGCTTCGACTGGCCAGCCGATCCTTATCCAAGGACGTATTGATCTTCAGCGTGTCCAGCACGTCCTGCCGCAGCACGACGTCCCCGTCCGGCCTGCCGTCCAGCTCCTTCTCGAACTCTCCATCCCCCACCAGGACATAGGGCCCCAGGCGATCGGGAAAGGAGATGAGGCGGCAATCGGCGTCGACTTTCACGGCCGGCGTCCACGGGACCGGATCCTTGCGCGTCACCCATTTGAGCTGGGCGATCGCCCAATCCCATCCCAGCCACGTGATGGCCAGAATGGCGGCGGCAATGAGGAAATGGCGATTGCGCCAGGCGGTGCTCCGCCAGGTGCCGCCGAGGCCCGTGCCCGCAGGATCGCCCACCGCATTCATTCGGACGTCTTCTCCTGGCCGGCGGTTCCGGGTGGACTCTCTTCGTCCACTTCCACCACCAGACTCCGAAGCAGCCAGCTCAACAGCCAAAATAAAAGTACCGCCGGGATCAGCATGACCATGCCCGCGACTTCGTGCATGAAGTCCTGTCCCAGCTCCGGTCGATCGATCACGTACATCACGCAGGTGATGGCCACCCGCGCCACGTTCAGCAGGATGGCAATCGGCACCGCCGCGGCCACCAGCACCACCCGCTGCCAGATGGGGCGGTACTCCAGGTACGCCCACGCCACGCCCAAGGCGACGTAGGCAATCAGCGAACGGATGCCGCTGCACGCCTCAGCCACCGTCAGCGAGTGTTCCGCGCCGCGGAAGCTGACGATGTCCAGCCGGCTGGCGGTTACACTCATTTCTACGCCGCAAAGCTGCAAAAGGGTCGTGGCCCCGTTGGCGGCAAAATTCTGCAACGGCAGGGCAACCCGCACATAGAGCATCTCCGGGATGGGCATGGCCAGCATCAGGTATAAAATCGGCAGCCAGGCCACGCGCGCGACCTGCGGCCCGGCCAGATAGAGCACCAGTCCCAGGAGCACCACGGGCATGCACAGCTGGCCGAACCAGGCCGTCCCGAGGGGATAAAAACTCAAGACGGTCAGCACGATCCCCCCGATCAGGACCGGCAGGCCCCACAGGCACACCCGCCGCGGCGCCGAAAGTAGTTCCCCCCGGCGCGCGTACAGCAGATAAAGGCTGAACAGCGGAATCAGAAACCCGTGCGACCAGTTAGGATCGGAGATCCAGGTATCCACCAGCGGGGTGAACTGCCAGCGGTTCATCAAGGCGAACAACGTCCCCAGGACCGCGATCTTGATCATCGCTTGTCGCGACAGGCCGCCGGCGGCTTCCGGGCGGTCGGTCGCCACGACCATGTCCGCCAGCGAAGTCGGCGGCGTCTTGGGAGCCGGGCCGGCTTGACGAGGGGTCTGAGTCATAACACCACGAGAAGGGATGCCCTTACAACCGGGTAAACCGCTTGCTGTTGGGGGTTTGTCCGTTGAGGATCGGGTCGGAGAAGTTGCGGTCGTAGATGAAGCCAAACCCGTAGGTCATGCGGAAGGCGTTGCGAAGCACCGCGAAGAAGGTCGATCGTACGTCGGTGCCTATCGCGATGACGTCGTTGGGCTTCAGGAATATGTCCGGTTCCTCGCCCTTGAAGATGGACTCGACATTGAGCGGGATGATCTGCTCCTGGCTGGTGCCGATCCGGCGGATGAGGATGGAATTCTCCGGCCAGGCCACCTGGCTGACGTTCCCCGCCGCCGCCAGCGCCTGCTTGACGGTGACCGGCGTGCTGGGCAACGAGTACACGCCCGGACGGAGCACCTCGCCGGTCACGTAGAACTCGCCCACCGGGAGGTAAGGAACCTGAATAATATCGTTGTCGTGAATGACAATGTTCTGTCGTGGATCGCCGTCGTTGAGCTTCTGGAGGTTGATGGCGATGATCCTGGCCATGTCCGACTTGCTGGCCTTTCGCCACCCGAAGGGATCTTCGCCCTTGGCGGGCTGGCTGGTCGCCGCGGCCAGAGGCAGCTTGACCGGCTCGGTGGCCACAGGCGGCCCCTGGGGCGACGGAGGCGGCATGGTGACTTTAACGGTCTTTGGAGGAGCCTCTAGGATCCTGGGGGCCTCCGCGGCCGGGCCGGCCTGGGTGGTGGGTCTGGCGGTGGCGGCCAGTCCGGCAGGCTGCGCGGGGGCCGTCGTCTGAGGCGGGGCTTCGTTGGTCGCGCGAATCCACTTGCCGTCCCGATAGACCCACCGAGGCACATTGGCAGGAATCGTATTCGGCTGCGCCGCGCCGCCGGAGGAAAGCTCCGTCATACGAGGCATGACGGAAGGCGCGGGCTTTTCTGCCGGCGCCGGCTGTGCGGCCGGAGCGGCAGGCGGCGGGGCCTTCCCGAGCGCTTGCAGAGCGGTTTCCAGGTCGTTGGATTGCAGCGCCGTCGTGGCCCGCTGCATGGCCTCCGTGGAAGGCGGTGGGGTCCCTCTCACCACGGCGGGTTGAGGGGCCGTCGCCGCCGGGGCGGTCACGGGAGACGGTTGGGTCGGCTTGGCCTGGGTGGGCGTGCCTTCCGGCAGGAGTTCCGGCAGCGTCGGCAGCGGTTGGGGAGCGGTTTCGGACCCGGCCTTTCCGCCCACCGGGTTTTCGGCGGCCTTGCGGACGGCGGGGGCTGGGCGGATCACGTAGATGTAGGGAATGTTGTTCTGGACCACGCCGCCGGAGATGGCCAGCGCCTCCAGCAGCCGCATGTCGCGCCGACCGATCATGTACTGCGACGGCCGGGAGACGGCGCCGAGGATGTAGTAGGTGCTCTGGTGGCGGGCCTCGAGGGTCACCGACACGGTGGGATTGCGGATGATGTTGGGGCTGTAGGCCTGGATGATGGCCTCCGTCAGCTCTTCCTTGGTCAGCCCCTCGGCCTTGATGCGCTCGGGCAGCAACGGTAAGTCAATGTATCCCGTGTCGGACACCTCGCGGCGCAGCGGCGTCTCCAAGCCTTCCTGGAACAGGTCCAGGATCGATATATCCAACACGTCCGTGGGCCCGATTACGTAGTCCTGTTCCACGTATTCCCAGTCCCCTTCCGTGGGGAAGGTGGCGTTGGGCACCAATTCCTGGGTTTGGTCCACCAGACTAATGCTGTTGAGGATGGGATTGATCGGCGAGCGCTCGGGAGGCGCGACCATCTCGTCGGGAGAGAAGAACCTGTGCGCGTCGGTCTTGGTCCAATCGGCTATCGCGTCGCAGCCGCCCAAGAACACCGCGGCCGCCGTCAAACACAGCGTCGCCAAACCCGATACTCGCAAGAACGGTTTTGCCATGGCCATTCGAACTTATCCTGCGGATTGCCCGAGGCGCAGTTTCTTTGCCGCCCTCGGAACACCGGCATATCTCGTTGCGGCACTATGGAAGACCAGCATTTATTATCGGTCCGTCCCTTATTCCATCTTGATGGAACATAAGGGTTTCACATCTCCAGACGGTTCGCACCGTCCCATCCTCCGTACCTCTTGGCCCAGTCTGATAACGACAATACTACGGGGCCGCAGGAGGCGAAGGTCGCCCGGCAAATAGAAAAAATTTGCCTGTTTTTGAGAGTTCCATCTCCTGGCCTCCGAACGACCCCCTCCGCGCCCCCCCTTCCTGAGGAGGCGCGGTGCATCGTCAAACTATAGCGAAGATCGCCCGACGGTCAAGCCGGCGGGTTGGTTGGCGGATTGGCCGGCGGGTTGGTTGGCGGCGCCGGCGTCGAAGGCGGGCCGGGCTGGACCGGCCTGGTCGGAGTCGGAGCCGGGGCGATGGGGGCCGGGCGGGTCGGAATCGGGGCCGGCCGAGGCACGCTGGCGGTCACGTGCGACCTTATCGCCGCCTTGAAGCCCATCAACAGCGGTGCGGCTACCGCAATCGAGGAATACGTCCCGCACGCGATGCCCGTCAGCAGCACGTAGTTGAACGCGTGGATGCCTTCACCGCCCCAGACGTACATGATGAACACGACGGCCAGCACGGTCATGCTGGTCAGCAACGTTCGGCTCAGGGTCTGGTTGATGGAATCATTGATGACGTTCCATGTCACGACGGTCAGCTTGCCGCGGTTCTCGCGGATGCGGTCGAAGACCACGATCGTGTCGTTGACTGAGTAGCCGACGATCGTCAGCAGCGCCGCCACGATCGTCAGGTCGATCTTGAACGACTGGATGCCCAGCACCTGGCCGAGGAAGCGATGACTGAGCCAGCCGGAGGCGGCCACCAGGCCCACGGCGATCGTCACGTCGTGGACCAGGCAGATCACAGCCGCCAAGCCCCACCGCGCCGAGCCGAACCGCACCCACAGGTACACGATGATCGCAATCCAGCTCAAGATCAGCGCCATCAGGGCACGCTGGGCCGTCTCCCCCGCGACGGCGGGGTCAAAGTTCGTAGCCACCATCGTTCCCTCGCGATGCATGGCCGCGTCCAGCAGTGCCAACTCCTTGTCGGCAAACACCGACCAGGCGCCGGGTTCCTGCACGGTGGCCATCTCGGCCGGGGCGACCAGCACCGCCACCGCCGAGTAGCCCTCCTGGGCGGGGGTCAGCCCCAGCACCTCGGTGCGGTTGAACTGCTGGGCGCCGAAGTCGGGCTGGAACCGCATTTCCCGGAGGCGCTGGAGCAGATCCTGCCGCGTCAGGGGCGGGGAGATATCCTCCAGCACGAACAGGACGCCGCCTTCGTAGTCGGCCAGATCGTCGCGGAAGCTGGGATTGGCGTCGCGAATGAGTTTGGTGTCGATGAGCGTTTTGCCGTCGTCGGCCGCGGCCACGTGCAGCACGGGGGCGTCATGCACCCCCTTGGTCAGGCGGAACGTATGGGGCAGGTTCTGCTGCAAGGCCGTGCCGAAGGCCGCCACGGCCGTCTGCTGAATGGCCTTGACGCTCGTCTCGGTGGTAGAGACCTGATAGGACGTCTCGGGCAGGCGCTGCTGGATTTCCTGCCGGGAAAGAACGCCGTCCTTGTTGACGTCGATCTTGGCGAAGAATTCCCCGTTCCCGCCGGTGGCCTGCCACTCGGCCATCGAGACGCTGCCGTCGCGATTGGTGTCGTAGGCCTTCAGGAAGTCGTCCACGCGGTTGGGACTGATGACCGTCTCGACGCGGGCGGTGTCCACCAGTTTGGTTTGGCCTCCCTTGCGGGCCTGGTCGACGAACATCTGGCGGACCAGCCCGTCATTGGGCAGTTGCCCCTCGATCAGGGCGCCTTCCTTGAACTTGATGATCGCCTCCGTGCCGGCGGAGAACTCGATGCCCCAGATGTTCTTGCCCTGCCAGAACAGCGAGGCGATGCCTAACACGCCGGTGGCCAGCGAGAGAGTCCAGAACGCATACCGCATCCCCATCCAGTTGATCTTCGGCACCCCGATGATCCGCAGCATCCGCATGTGGTCTTTTATCAGGTGGCCTTCCAGCATGGCCTGGAAGACCCAGCGGGTGACGAATACGGCCATGAAGAGGTTGAACACCACGCCCAGCCCCAACGTGATGGCGAACCCGCGGACCTCCTCGGTGCCCACCCAACCGAGAATCACGCTGGTGATCAGCGTGGTGATGTGGGTGTCGATAATCGCGGTGAAGGCCCGATCGTAGGCGTTCTTCAGCGCCATGCGGATGGACTGGCCCTTGGCCTGTTCCTCGCGGAGTCGCTCGTAGATCAGCACGTTGGTGTCCACGGACATGCCGATGATCAGGATCACGCCCGCGATGCCGGGCAGCGTGAAGACCGCGTTCAGGACGCTCATGGCGCCCAGGACCAGCAGGATGTTGAGCACCAGGGCCAGGTCGGCGACCGCCCCGGCCAGGAGGTAGTACACCGCCATAAAGGCCGCCACGACGATCAGGCTGTAGTAGCCCGCACGCAGGGCCTGCTTGAGGTTCTCTTCCCCGATGCCCGGGCCGAAGGTGCTCTCGGCCACCGGATCGGGATTCAGGCGCGCCGGCAGCGAACCGGCCAGGAGCGTACGGACCAGGTCGTGCACCTCGTCGACCTTGAAGTTGCCCTCGATGACGCCGCGATCGCTGATGGCCGACCGCACGACCGGGGTGGAATACACCTCGTCGTCCAGCAAGACCGTCAGGATTTGGCCGATGTGGTTGGCCGTCAAGTCGCCGAACCGCTTGGCGCCGCGGGGATCGAAGACAAATCCCACCGCCGGCAGGTTGCCTGAACCCGTCGTGGGATAGGCGTCCTTGAGGCTCCAGCCGGTGGCGCCGGTCTCGTGGAGCATCACCTCGCCGGGCTGGTTGCTCAGCAAGACGTAGCTTTGGCCGGCGTAGTCGGCCACGACGAGGTTGCCGACCTTTTCCCTGGCCTCGCGGAGGGGGAACCACAGGTAGGGCTCATTCCGCTTGCGGCCCGCGGAGGGGCCTTCCTTAGTGAGCATGTCCACGTAGCGGTCACGTTCCACCTGGGACATGGCGTGGGCGGCCTCGCCGGGGGCGTACGGGGCGATGCGGTACTCCAGCACGCCAGCCTTGGCGATGAGTCGCTTCAGGTCGGCCGGGTCGTCCAGCTTCTGGCGGCCCTGGGCGTAGGCCTGGTACTTCTCGACGACCGCCTGGATATCCGCCGCGCGGGCCGGATGCTGATCCAGCATCGTCTTCAGTTCCCTCTGATATTGCTGCATGCGGGCCGCCACCTCGGCCTTGTTGCCGATGGCCTCGGACTCCGCGGGTGAGGCGTAGTAGCCCAGCACCGTCTGGAGTTGCTGAGGATTGACGTTGACGGCCTCCACGGCGGTCAGCTTGGTTTCGTAGTCGATGATGGCGTTGTCCAGCGCCTCCTGCGCCTTGCCGCGATCGGCCGAGCGGACGGTGCGGACGGCGTCCTGGGCCTTCTGCATGACGTCGTAAGCGGCTACCAAATCGCTCAAGAGACGCCCAACGGTCTTGTCCCCGCGGGCCAGGGTGTTCAGCTCGGCCGCTCGCGCCTCTCCCGTCGACTGAAACACCCGCCGCAGCTCGGCGCGGGAGATGTTGTTCTGCTCCAGTTGCTCCAGGGCGGTGATGTAGGCGTTCTTGGCGCGCTGGGCCTCGGCGCTGCCGGCCGGCATGCGGACCTCGAAGCGGTTGTTGCCCAGCGGGCGCCATTCCAGCGACCGCAACCCCTGGGGGTCCACGCGATCCTTCAGGATCGTGATCGTCTGCTCCGCCAGGTTGCGGGTATCGGTCCCGGAAGCCTTCAAGCGTCCCAGTTCTCCGTCGACGCGCTCCATCTGCTCGCGCAGCGATTTTCTCGCGTCCTCCGTCGTGGCTTCGGCGAGCTTGGCCGCCAGGTCCTTCTTGTCGGCCTCGAGGCGCTTGATCTCGGCCTCGTTGGTGCGGATTTCAAAGATCAGGCTGTGGCCGCCGCGGAGGTCGATGCCCAGCCGCAGCTTGTTGCCCATGAAGATGGACCACAGGCACACGGCAATCAGCACGGCCAGGAAGGCGAACTTCAACGGAAGGTTCTTGGCATTCATAGTCGGTCCAAAACAGCCCGGCAGTGCGGGCTACAGAAGGACTTTTTGCGCCGCGCCGCTTTCGTCCGCGGCACGTATCGGCCCCCCTGCCGGTAGGCAGGGCAGGTCCCACGACGGCCCAGACCGTCAAAGGGGGGCATTTTCCGCAAATTCCACCCCCCCGGTCAAGCAAAACATCTGCGACTCGCCTGGGCGATTCATCGGAACACCCCCCCTCGCCCGCCGTCTCCGCTTGACCGGCGGCAGCCAATATCGCGTATTACGATAGAAAATAGGCCTCAATGCAGCCGATAATCTCCCTGGTACGGCGCGCCGCCAAAGACTAAGATGAAGTATGGACGCCGCGGCACGCCGTAGCGTCGTGAACCATGGATAATCGAATGCCGGAACAACCCAAGGGGTCTGGTCCCCAGATGCCCACGCGATTCAACCGGTCCCTGATCGGTTGGGTGCTTATTGTCAGCCTGGGGCTGGCGCTGATGACGTACGTGGGAGGGCTGCGCGAGCAGCGCCGGCAGATCCCCAGCAACCAGTTCTGGACCTACCTGGAGAGCGGGCAGGTCGTCGGCGACATCACCGCCAGCGACGACCGCGTCGAAGGCCAACTGGCGGAGAACACCGACGGCCTGGCCAAGGGTGAGTCGCACAAGTTCTACGTCGTTTACGCCTACAAGGCCGACCGGGACTTTTTCCCGCGGCTGTACGCCGCCCTGGCGAAGTATCCAGGAAGAGCCCAGCTGTACATCCGGACCGCCAGCTGGTGGGAAGGTCTGCCGGTGCAAATGCTGGTCACCGTCGTGTTCGTCCTGATGCTGTATTTCCTGCTGTTCCGCCGGCTGGGGGCGGCCGTGGGCGGCGGGGGCGGCTTTTTGGGCAGTTTTGGGCGGTCGCGGCACCGCGTGACCACCAAGGAACAGACGCGCGTCACCTTCAACGACGTGGCCGGCATCGACGAGGCCAAGGAAGAAGTCCAGGAGATCATCGAGTTCCTCAAGAACCCCCGGCGGTTCCAGCGCCTCGGCGGACGCATCCCCCGCGGCGTGCTGTTGGTGGGCGAGCCCGGCTGCGGCAAAACCCTGCTGGCCAAGGCCATCGCCGGCGAGGCCGACGTGCCGTTCTTCTCCATCTCCGGCAGCGACTTCGTGGAGATGTTCGTCGGCGTCGGCGCCAGCCGCGTGCGCGACCTGTTCAAGCAGGCCAAGGACTCGGCCCCCTGCATCATCTTCCTGGACGAAATCGACGCCGTCGGGCGCCGCCGCGGCATGGGCTTCAACGGCGGCGGGCACGACGAGCGCGAACAGACCCTCAACGCCATCCTGGTGGAGATGGACGGTTTCGACACCTCCGACCAGGTCATCGTCATCGCGGCCACCAACCGCATGGACGTGCTGGACCCGGCCCTGACCCGCCCCGGACGGTTCGACCGCCAGATCAACGTCCCCCTGCCGGACCTCAACGGCCGCGTGCAGATCCTCAAGATTTACGCCAGCAAAGTCACCTGCGGCTCGGACGTGGACCTGGAGCGCCTGGCCCGCGGCACGCCCATGTTCAGCGGCGCCGACCTGGCCGCTCTGGTCAACGAGGCCGCCATCGCGGCCACCATGGCCGGCAAGGACCAGATCGACCAGAGCGACTTCGAGGAGGCCCGCGACAAGGTGCGCTGGGGCCGGGCCCGCAAGAGCCGCGTGATCGACGATCGCGAAAAAGAAATGACCGCCTACCACGAGGCCGGCCACGCCCTCGTGCAACTGCTCACGCCCGGCGCCGACCCGCTCCACAAGGTCTCCATCATCCCCCGCGGGCCGATGGGCGGCGGGACCTTCTCCCTGCCGGAGAAGGACCGCTACATGTACACCCGCCACTACTGCCTGGCCCTCATCCGCATCTTGGTGGCTGGACGGATCGCCGAACAGATGTTCTGCGGCGACGTGGACAGCGGGGCCGCCAGCGACATCGCCCAGGCCACCGAACTGTCCCGGCGCATGGTGATGGACTGGGGCATGAGCGAGCGCCTGGGCTTCGTCCGCTACGGCCCCGAACCGGGTCGCGCGATGATCATGGACCTGGCGGGCAAGGAATACTCCGAAAAAACCGCCGAGGTGATCGACGAGGAAATCAAGTCCATCATGGCCACGGCGGAGGACGACGCCAAGGCGCTGCTGGAATCGCGCCGCAAGGAAGTGGACGCCATCGCCAAGGCGCTGCTGAAGTATGAAACGCTCAGCGGGGAAGAGGTCCGCCAGATCGTCGAGGGCAAGGTGCTGGACAAGCCCACCGTCGGCGACCTGCTGGACCGCGAACGGGCCCGCGGCGCCAAGCCGACGGAAGCCGCCAAAACCACTCCGCCCCGCAAGGCCAAGGGCGGCGAAGCCGAACCTCTCCCCCACCCTCAACCCGGTTAGACTCTCCGGATCGCCTCTTGAGGCCAGAGCAATCGCATGTCCGCCACGCTTGAGGATATTTTGCATTCTCATCGCACCGGCCGGGCTGTCGTCGTGGGGATATTGAACGTCACCCCCGACAGCTTTTCCGACGGCGGCCAGTTCCTCTCCCCGCCCCAGGCCGTCGCCCGCGCCAAGGCCATGGTGGCCGAGGGGGCCGACGTCATCGACGTCGGCGCCGAGTCCACGCGCCCCGGCAGCGATCGCCTAGGCCCGGCCGAGCAGATCGCCCGCCTCCAGGACGTGCTGCCGGCGGTGGCGGGCCTGGGAGCGGCCGTCAGCATCGACACGACGTCCGCCCAGGTGGCGGCTTTCGCCCTGGATTGCGGCGCTGCGATCCTCAACGACATCTCCGCCGGCAGGGACGACCCGGCGATGTTCGCCCTGGCCGCTCGGCGCGGGGCGGCGATGGTGCTGATGCACATGGCCGGCCAGCCCAAGACGATGCAGATCGAGCCGCACTACGACGACGTGGTGGTCGAGGTCCGGGCCTTCCTGGCCGAACGAATCGCCGCCGCCGGGGCCGCCGGCGTGCCAGCCGAGCGGCTGATCGTGGACCCCGGCCTGGGCTTCGGCAAGCGGACGGAGCACAATCTGGCCCTGCTGGCCGGGCTGGACAAGCTGGCCGAGCTGGGCCGGCCGGTGATGGTGGGCGCGTCGCGAAAGCGGTTCATCGGCCAATGGACCGGCGCCTCCGCCCCCGCCGACCGCCTGGGTGGCAGCCTGGCCGCTTGCCTGCTGGCCCGCCGCCGGGGCGCAACGCTCTTCCGCGTCCACGACGTCGCCGCCACCGTCGGGGCCCTCAAGACGGCCGCCGCCATCGAGAACGCCCAGAAGGTATAAATTTTCCCGCGGCAGTCTTATAGTAGGGTAGTTGGCACGGACGATGAGTAATCTAGAAGCCGCAGTTCTTTTGCGCGTCACGACGGTCACATGAAAGAACTCCTGGAAGCCATTGCGTCGTATCTTCAGCGGGTGCGGACCTACGACCCGGTGGTCGTGGTCGTGGAGCTCCTGCTGATCGGCGTGGTGGTCTGGTGGGTGATGCGGTTCCTTCGCGGCACCCGCGGCGCCCGGCTGATTAAGGGCGTTTTCCTGCTGCTGGCGTGCATGTACGTGGTGATCCTCATGCTGCCGGAGCGGCTGGGCTGGCAGCGGATTCAGTTCCTGTACGGCAACTTTCTGCTGTTCGCCTTCGCGGCCGTGGTGGTGGCCTTTCAGCCGGAGCTGCGCCAGGCGTTCATCCAGATCGGCCAGGCGCGGTTTTTCCGCAGCGGCCGCGGGCAGATCGAGCACCTGGTGGACACGCTGGTGGACAGCGCCGTGTACCTTTCGCGCAACCGCATCGGCGCCGTCATCGCCGTCGAGCGGACGGTGGGGCTGGGCACGTTCATCCAGGCCGGCACGGTGCTGGACGCCCGTCTCAGCTCGGGCCTGCTGAACACGATTTTCTATCCCGGCGGCGCCCTGCACGACATGGGCGTGATTATCCGCGAGGGGCGCATCGCCGCCGCCGGCTGCCAGTTCCCCCTGGCCGAGAGCGACGAAGTGGACCCCTCCCTGGGCAGCCGCCACCGCGCGGCCCTGGGACTGGCCAAGGAAGGCGATGCCGTGGTGATCATCGTCAGCGAGGAAACCGGCCGGGTTTCTCTGGCCTATGAGGGCCAGCTGTACCTGGGGCTGGGAACCGACCACCTCCGCGACGTCCTCCTAACGCTCCTGGCCGGGCCGAAGTCCACCAGCCGTTCGACGAAACCGGCCCCGGAGGAGGCGCCATGAACGGCAACGGCTTCTACAGGTCGGACCCGGCGCGATTTTCCGCTGCCTGGTGGGTGGAGGGCGCCAGGAACCTGCTGTGGGTGGCCGTGGTCACGATCCTCATCTGGGTCTACGCGGACATGCGCTTCACGGACCGCCGGGCGCTGATCGCCACCCTGCGTCTGACCGCCCCGCCCGCCAGCAAGCTGGCGCTGATCTCCCGCAACGACGTGGCCGTGGATTTCATCGAGCGGCGCGTCCAGTTCAAGGTCGAGGGCAGCCGCGAAAGGCTGGACCGCCTCGAGCGGGAATTCCACGACGCCGTCGTCTGCGACGTGACGCGCGACTACGGCACCGGCGAACACGCCGTCAACGCTCGCGACGTCCTGAACGCCGACCCCCAGTTCGCCAACCAGGGCCTGCGCGTCATCTCCACCGAGCCGGCCTCCATCCCCATCCGCCTGGACCGCCTGGTGCACCAGGACGTGCCCGTGGAGCTGGTCGTCTCCGGGGCCGAACTGACCACCTTGCCTCAGGCGCCCTCGGTGGGCGTGATGGCGCTGGAGAACCAGTGGAAAACAATTACCGAGCAGACCCCCTCCCCCGTCCTGAAGACCAAGCAGGTGGATCTGAGCACCCTGCCCGTCGGCAAAAAGGTCGAGGTGGAGTTTGAAATCTTCCCCCAGATCGCCGACGTTCCTGTGCGGCTGGACCAGAACACCGTCAAGGTCCCCATCGAGATCCGCCAGCAGACGGCCAAGAAGAGCTTCACGGTCACGGTCCGCGTGCTGGCGCCGTCGGAGTGGGACGACATGCGGAAGTACGAGCTGGTCAAGAAGGACCCCCTGGAATGGCGGCCTGAGATCACCATCACCGGATCCAAGACGGACCTGGACAAGCTGGACCCCAAGGACGTCGACGCCTACGTCCAACTGCGGGAAGACGACAAGAAGCCCATGGAGACCTGGATCGCCCGGGCGGTCACGATCCGCTTCCCCCCCGGCCTTGCGGTCCAACTGGCCGGCGAGCCGCCGCAGGTGAACTTCCGGCTCGACAAACGACCCGCCGAATTGCCCTCGCCCACGCCGTGACCGTCCCCGCCGAGCCGGCAGACAGGCACTTCTCTAGCCGCCCGGGGGACGTTGGGGTTATAATCGCCGGAGTCGACGCGTAGACGACTTCTTTCTTAGTGACAGTGACAATGGACCCTGTCCAATACATCCAGACGCTGGCCTCCGCCGCCAGGGCCGCGGCGGGCGTGCTGGCCCAGACGCCCGGCGGCGCCCGTGACGCCGCCCTGCGGGCCGGAGCCGGCGCGCTGCGCGACGCCAAGGCGGCGCTGAAGGCCGCCAACGAAAAGGACCTCACCGGCGCCGCCGGCCTCAGCGAGGCCATGGTGGACCGCCTTCACCTGACCGACGCGCGGATCGAAGCCATGGCCGCGGCCTTGGAGCAAATCGCCGCCCAACCCGACCCGGTGGGCGCCACGATCTCCGCCATCAACCGCCCCGACGGCCTGCGCGTGGAGAAACGCCGCGTGCCGCTCGGCGTGATCGGCATCATCTATGAATCGCGGCCCAACGTCACCGCCGACGCCGCCGGCCTGTGCCTCAAGAGCGGCAACGCCTGCATCCTTCGCGGCGGCAAGGAAGCGCTGCACTCCAACCTGGCCATCGCCCGGGTCCTGCGGGGCGCCCTGGCGGCCTGCGGGCTGCCGGAGGCGGCCATGACGGTCGTGGACAACGCCGATCACGCCGTCGTCACGGCCATGTGCCAGGCCGAAGGGCTCATCGACCTGATCATCCCCCGCGGCGGCGAGCAGCTCATCCGCGCCGTGGCGGAGGCCGCCACCGTGCCGGTCATCAAGCACTTCGCGGGCAACTGCCACGTGTACGTCCACGCCGACGCCGACTTGGACATGGCCGAGCGGATCATCGTCAACGCCAAGTGCCAGCGGCCGGGGGTGTGCAACGCGACCGAGACGCTGCTGGTGGACGCCGCCGTGGCGGAAAAATTCCTACCTCGCGTGGCCAAAAGTCTGATCGCCCGCGGCGTGGAGCTCCGCGGCTGCGATCGCAGCAGGAAACTCGTGCCCGCGATGAAGATGAAAAAAGCCACGGAAGACGACTGGCGCCGGGAATACCTGGAACTGATCCTGGCCGTCCGCGTCGTGGACGATCTGGCGGCGGCCATCGAGCACATCAACACCTACGGCAGCCACCACACCGACGCGATCGTCACCGAGTCCCTGGCCGCGGCGGAGACGTTCGTCGCGGCGGTGGATTCCTCCAGCGTGATGGTCAACGCCTCCACGCGCCTCAGCGACGGCGGCGTGTACGGCCTGGGCGCCGAGATCGGCATCAGCACCGACAAGCTGCACGCCCGCGGGCCCATGGGCGCCGAGGACCTCACGACGTACAAGTGGATCGTCACCGGCCAAGGACACGTGAGAACCTGACCGGCTCGACGCCGGCGCCTGGGTTGGCCATCACGGGAACTCGATCATGTCCCTAGGCGACGAAGCCTCGTTACTGTGCCATCGTTGCGGCCGCGAGCTGTTCCCCGGCCGGGGCGATTTCTACGTCGTGCGGATCGAGGCCTTTGCCGACCCCACCCCGCCGGAACTGGACGGCTGGGTCAATCCCGAAGAATTGGCGGAAAAAATCGACGAGCTCATCGAGGAAATGCGCCACATGACCGAGCAGGAGCTGATGGACCAGGTGTACCGCCGGCTGACGCTGCACCTCTGCGGGGACTGCTATCGGGTGTGGATCGAAGACCCCGCCCGCTAGTCGCGCGGGCGCCGCCTGGCGGCGATGACGCGGCGGGTCTGCTCCACGGCGGCTTGGACCTGTTCGGGCGTCAGAAACTCCACCCGGCCGCTGAGCCTCAGCACCGTGCACTTGCCCTCGTGAGCGGCCGTGGCCTCATAGACCAGCACGTTGCCGGCTGGCATGGACTCATCCTGGCCCGGGATGTACTGGTAGGCCGGGCCGTTGGGATCGGGGCAGTGAAACTCGTTGATGGAATAAAATTCCGTCATCGAGGGGGGAAACTTGCCGTTGGCGCTTTCGGCGGCCGTGCGCAGCGTCGTGTTGATGTTGGTCATCTGAAGTTTGCAGCCGGTGTCGTAGGACGTTTGGCGGGCGTGGATCAAGGCCTGGCCGTACTGCTCGCCAGTCTGGGTGAACATCTTGATGACAAAATAAGCCCCGGTCATCAGGGCGACGAAGATCCCCGCGACCACGATGACGGTAATGACTTTGCCTCTTTCGCCGTTCATGACACCGCGTAAACCAAAAGGCCGGTCACCACCACGCAGGCGATTACGACGCCCCACGTCACCACCGCCGGCCCGCGATGGGGCAACGACGACAGGGCCGCCGGCTTGAGCCTCGCCAGCAAGCCCGCGCATCGCATCATGCCGCAAATCAGGGGAAACACCACCACCCCCGCCACAAACGCGCCGAGAAATCCGATCACAATCCTCATCGCTACTTGTTCGGGTTCGGCGGCCAGCATTCCCACGGCGTAATCGGCCACCAATCCGGCCAGATAGTTCACCAGCCACCAGCCCACCGCCACCACGGCGATCCCCGGCACCAGGAACAGCCACAGGATCGCAAACCCGTCCCCGTATTGATAGGCCGCTTGGATCTGCCAGCGAAAGCTGAAGGCCCTGCCGTCGCCGGCCAGGCTCAGCACCAACAAGGCCAGGGGAAGCAGGGGCAACGTGACCACGGGAAGGACGTACAGGACCATGACGGCCATGCCCAGCATGCCCAGTTGCAGCACCCGGCCGCTCCGCGGTCTGGACCAGGTTTCCATGCGTCCTCCGCCGGCCGTGGCCGCCGCGGTCAAGGCCAAACCCACGGACAGGCAACAGCCGCCCAGAATCATCGCCAGGATGACGATCACCACCACCGCATACAACTTAGAGATATGCCAGTGTTCCAGCGGCAGCAGCGGCGAGGATCCCAGCAGGCATCGTCGCGACATCGCCAGAAGGGCCAGGCAGAACGCGGCCATCAGCACGCTGCCGGCATCGACGCCGGGGTGCCGTAGGGCCCGGAGGCAATGCCTGGCAAAATGGCCCCGCAGGGGGATCAGGCGCATCCATGTGTTGGGGACCCAGCCTGCCTTGAACGGCGGTACCCCGCGATAGGCCGCCCCGGCTGGGGGCAAGGGCACCAGGTCCTCCACGCCTTCGTCTGACAGCGTCGGAATAACGGCCATGGGCGGCGGCGGTTTGGCCGGCGCCGCCGCTGGCGGCGGTTGCGGAGGAGAAGTCGCCGCCGGAGCGCCTTGCTCCGGCGCCTCCTGCGGTTCCTTCAAGCCTTGAAGGAACCGCTGATAGGCATCCATCACCACCCGGTCGCCGGTAGTGGCCTCCCCCGGGGCGGCCGGGGCGGTCACGGTCTGCCGGCACGTGGGGCAGGAAACTTGCTGCCCCGCTTGGTCCGCGGGCACCTGAATCAGCTTGCCGCATTTGGGGTTGGGACAGAGAAATTGGATTGCCACAGCGCCGCCCTTTCCATGGAAACCATTATCCACATGGACGACGATGAGGGATATCACAGCCCCCTCGCCAGGGCAAGCAAAAACCCGCCCATTGGCGGGCAGGGCCGACGGAGCATCGCGGTTGAAACCCCCTGGAGATACGGTACACTGTCGGCTTCGCCCGCCGGGCCGCAAGACGCCCCGCCGGCGAAAAGGCCAGACCAGAAAGGCCCATGGAGTCTTATGGCACCGTCCAGCGACCATGACATTGACATCGACGAAAGGCTTCAGCGGACGCACACCTGCGGCCAGTTGCGGGCCGGCGACGTCGGCAAGACCGTCCGCTTGTGCGGGTGGGTCCGCAGCTACCGCGACCACGGCGGGGTGGTCTTTATCGACCTGCGCGACCGCGAGGGAATTACACAGGTGGTCTTCGACCTGCCGAAAGACCCCAACTCCAAAGCCGAAACCGAGCGGTACAACCTGGCCAGGGCGCTGCGAAACGAGTGGGTCATCTCCGTCGGCGGGACCGTCCGCCCGCGCGGAGCCGACCGCGAGAATCCCAAGCTGCCGACCGGCCAGATCGAGGTCCTGGGCGAATGCCTGACCGTGCTGAACCGCTCCGACACGGTGCCGTTCGAGCCGGACGAATTCACGGACGTTTCGGAAGAGACGCGACTGCGCTACCGCTACATCGACCTCCGCCGCCCGGAGATGATGCAGGCCCTGGTGCTCCGCCATCGCATCAGCAAGACGATGCGCGACGTGCTGGATGGCCTGGGGTTCATCGACGTCGAGACGCCATTCCTGACCAAGTCCACGCCCGAAGGCGCCCGCGACTTCCTGGTGCCCTCGCGATTGCAGCAGGCGGCCTTCTACGCCCTGCCGCAAAGCCCGCAACTGTTCAAGCAGACGCTGATGGTCGGCGGCCTGGACCGCTACTACCAGATCGTCCGCTGCTTCCGCGACGAGGACCTGCGGGCCGACCGCCAGCCGGAATTCACGCAACTGGACCTGGAGATGTCTTTCTGCACCGAGCGGGACGTCATGGCCGTCATCAACAAGGTCCTGGCGGCCGTGTGCAAGGCCGTCGGCATAGCCTTCCCCGCCCAGGTGCCGGTGATGAGCTACCAGGAGGCGATGGCCTCCTACGGCTGCGACAAGCCCGACCTGCGCTTCGGCATGCCCCTGGCCGACGTCGGCGAGATCGTGCGGGCCAGCTCCTTCAAGGTGTTCACCGACGTCCTGGCCGCCGGCGGCATCGTCAAAGCCATCTGCCCGCCGGGCGGAGGCAAGTTCACTCGCAAAGAGATCGAGGCCTACACCGCCGCCGTCAACGAGCTGGGCGGCGCGGGCCTGGCCTGGTGCAAGGTCGAATCCGGCGGTTTTTCAGCCGGGGCAGCCAAGTTCCTGCCGCCCGACGTGCAGACCAAGCTCCGGGCGGCCCTCGGCGCCAAGGACGGCGACATGCTGATGTTCGTCGCCGGGCCGGCGGCGACGGTCAACAAGTGTCTGGCGGCCCTGCGCAACCGGCTGGGCAAGGACCTAGGATTGATCCCGCCGAACCAGTTCGCCTGGTGCTGGGTGCTGGACTTCCCCCTGCTGGAGTGGAGCGAAGAGGAAAAACGCTGGATGGCCATGCACCATCCCTTCACCTCGCCGCGCCCGGAAGACCTGGCCAAGCTGGAATCCGACCCCGGCGAGGTGCGGGCGCGGGCCTACGACGTCGTCTGCAACGGCACGGAGCTGGGCAGCGGGTCGATCCGTATCCACTCGCCGGAACTTCAGAAGCGCATCTTCGCCGCGTTGGGCATCGCCGAACAAGAGGCCAAGGAGCGGTTCGGGTTCCTGCTGGACGCCCTGCGGTTCGGCGCCCCGCCGCACGGCGGCATGGCGCTGGGCCTGGATCGCACGGTGATGATCCTGACCGGCCGGCAGTCGCTGCGGGACGTGATCGCCTTCCCCAAGACCCAGCGCGGCATCTGCCCCCTGACCGGCGCCCCGGCGGCCGTGGACGACCATCAACTGGCCGAGCTGGACCTGAAGGTCATCGCCCAGCCGAAGAACGAGCCTCCCGCCAAGCCCCAGGCGTAGGGCTCGCACTCACAGGTGAGACGTCCGTGCTACCCCAGACGCCTGTGCTACCAAGGCTTCTCCATCTTCTGCACCACCTCTTCGGCGAGGCGGTTGATGGTGTTTTCGCTGCCCTGGAAGAAGTCCTCCTGGAGAGGATTTTGTCGCGTGTAGCTGGCGGAGACCTTCATGCCTTTTTTCTCCACCAGCGTCTGGCCGCTGCGTAAATCTTTCCAGACGAACGAGACGGTGAACGTCATTTCCGTTTCGCGTGCCAGGCCGGTGTCGGTGTCGAAGCTCAGCGTGCGCTGTTCGACGTTGTCCAGCGAGCCGGTCAGCAGCGTGTCGGCCCGCGCCTTGGTGGTCACCTTGTAGGGCGTGTCCTGCTCGATGCGCTTGACGACGGCCTCGGTGATCCGCATTTCCAGCTCGCGGCGATAAACGTCCTTCCCGCGACCCCACATGTCCACCGCCACGGTCTTGATGCCCGGGCGGTATTGGTCGGCCATCGTGTAGCCGGCACATCCGCCGCACAGCATCGCCGCCGGCACGATCAGGACCATCGAAACGACAAGCCTTTTCGCCGTCGTGACCAAACTATTCATCGGCCTTCTCCACTGGGGGCGCTGGTGGGCAATTCCTCGAGGTTGATAATCTTTTCGGCTTCCTTGGATAGCGCAGCCGGCCGGGTGGTCCGCGGAGATGAACGCTCCACGATCACCGGCGGCGCCGCCGCCTGCGTCGTCGGGGCCGGCGGCCTGGGAGGCTCCGGCGGCGGCGATGGAATCACGGCCTGCTTGGAGGGCAGGCCTTCCAGGGCCGCGCGGGCCTGTTCGGCGGCGTCGGTCTGCGGGTACATGTCGATCACCAACTTGTAGGTATAGGCCGCCGCCTGGGGTTTATCGGTTCGCGCGTAGAATCGGCCTTCTTCCAGCAGCTTGTGGGCGCGGGTGGCACGGATCTGCTCCAGCGTGGCGTCCACGTCGGCCTGCTTGGCCGAAATGGGGAACCGCTGGGCGAAGTCGCGGTACCGTTGCTCGGCCTCGATCAGCGGCGTCTCGTCGTACGCCACGCCCGTGAACGAGCGGTACGTCGCCTCGGCGCCCTTGAGCATCGCTTCGTCGGTCTTGTTGCCCTTGGCGAACAGGTTCACGTAGTGGTCGTAGGCGTCGGCGGATTCGGTCCACTCTCCCCTGGCGTAGCGGTCGGCGGCGATGCGCAGCATCGCCCGCTCAGCCACGGGCGTGCCGGGCGACCGTTCGGCGATCCGCGAAAGGATGTCCAACCCCTCATCGCGGGCCGGCAAGTAAATGAAGCCCCACACGACCCGCTTGCGGCCAGCGAGGAAGTCATCCGCCACGTCGAACTCGTGCTCCGTGGCGCGGTCGGCAAACCGCCCGCCGGAATATTCCGCCAATTGCTTCTCGAACCGCTCGTAGCCCTGGAACAATCGGCCGCGTTTCACCTCGGATTCCCCCGCCAGCAACATAACCTCTTCGCGGCTGTTGGGATCGTTGTAGAGCTTCAGATACCGGTCGGCGGCGGAGACGGCGGAGCCGTATTGCCCGCGATCCATGTAGTGGCGGACCAGTGACAGCTCCCCTTCCGGCGTGCCCTGGGCGGGCGCGGGAAGGTTGACCCACTGGCCGTCCTTGAATTCGGCCTCCTGGGCGGCCAGAGGCGCGGCGAACAAGACAAGCCCCAACATTGCGCCCAGAACCACAAAAGTGCCGCGAGTCATAAGGGTGTCCGTTCCCGTAGGGACCGATGCTGGGCGTCATTATACGGCCGGCGCAAACGGGAACAAGTCCGCCAAAACAATCCCTCGCGGCATAGATGGGACCTACTTCCCAGGCCCCCACCGCACGGCCAGGCCCCAATCCTTCCGAGGCGATTGCACAGGTCCGCCGTCATCGGTCTTGTCGTCGCCCACGCTATAGACCATGAAGCCCTTGCCCCGGACCTTGTAGATCAAATCTTTGCCCGTGAACGGATCTGCCGGCAACTCGTGGCCGACAAAGTCTCGCAACTCTTGCAGCGAGACCGGCAACTGCCCCTTGGCCAGGCGATACCGCTCCACCATCACCGCTACCTCGGCTGAACGAACACGGCCAGCGGTGCGTCCGAACAACATGAAGGTTGAGGTTATGGGGTGGTCCGAAGTGATATGCTGCGTGAGGTCGAAGGCTTTCGGCCAGCCCCTGTGGGCGGCCTCCATGCATTGACGGTATGTTTGAAGCTCCTGGACCACCATCGAATAGCTAGTATACTCATACTGATTTTCCAGAACATATACACGCTCGATGGCCCAAATCCGCTCCATCCCCACGGTGGGATCGGCCTGAGCCAGGGTCGACTCGATCGCGGCCAGTTGAGGGTCGGATAGGGGACCGGCCTCCAGGATCGCTGGTATGGCATTTACGTACAAGGCCTCGCCGCCGACCTTGACCAAGGAGACGACCAGCGTCGGCCAACGATCCGCTATTCGTAGCAGACGGAAAGAGGAAACCAGAGAGCTCACCGCTTCGTTCACCTGGCCTTGGCGGGCCAGCCAAATCGTCCTGATTTGCGTGAGCTTGGCCAAAGCCCTCCAGGCAGTCATTTTCGGCAGCACGACGTCTATGGCTTCCTGGGAGAGGTCAAAATCATACGCACATTGTGGGCGGGACGAGCCAAGGTCGATCTGCTCCAATACCGCGGCATTGGCAACCAGCACCTCTTTGATTTCGGCATCCGAGGGAGCAGGCGATGTCGCCGGCTGAGTGGTTAGGGATTGGAGCCGATCCAACAAGTCCTCGACTTTGTTATTCCACGCGGACTTCTGGTACAGAGCGAGAGCAGCTTTGTAGAAAGGCGCCGCGTCGTTGGCCTCGGCGACCGGCAGGAAGGTTTTCTTCCAGTCGGCGAACGTGACCGGTTGCCCGGCGGCCCGTAGCTTGGCGATCTCGGCCTCCACTTCCTTGGCCGTAACAGCGTTCGAGACGCCCCAGGCGACATGATTCATCACCACCATCACTGCCGCGACGCAAAACGTCCACTTGACAATCCGCCGCCAGAGAGGTTTGCGGACTTTTGGAGAACCGCCGAGTTCCGTCAGTTGAGAGCTCATGAGGTGCCTCCTAAGTGTCGCTTGTCAGGGCCCCCACCGCACGGCCAGGCCCCAATCCTTCCGAGGTGATTGCACAGGCCCGCCATCATCGACCTTGTCCTCGCCCACGCTATAGACCATGAAGCCCTTCCCCTGGACCTTGTAGATCAAGTCCTTGCCCGTGAACGGATCGGCCGGCAGATCGTGGCCGACCAAGTCGCGCAACTCTTGCAGCGAGACCGGCAACTGCCCCTTGGCCAGGCGATACCGCTCCGCCATCACCGCCACCTGGGCCGAACGAACATTGCCGGCAGTTCGACCAAAGAGCCCGAAGGCCTTATCGTAACTGAAAAACTCTAACTCCTTGAGACCACTGGAAGCATTTTTCTGCACGACATCGAAGGCCTCCGGCCAGCTTTTGCGGGATGCTTCCAGGCATTGATTACTTGCTCGCAACCACCCGGCTATCATCCAGCGGTACGCCGGCCTCGCCATCAGATCGACAATTCGCGGCCCCCATTGCGACTTATCATGCCTCGGATGCCCCTGTTCTTCCCCCGACGTCTGACGCCGCATTTCCAGGGTGCACACCTGTTCGCCGATCCAAACCCGATCCATCGCCACGGTGGGATCGGCCCCGGCCAGGACCGACTCAATTGCTTCCAACTCTCGATCCGACAGGGAACCCGCCTCCAGGACCTCCGGTAGGGCTCTTACAAACAAATCCTCGCCAGCGCTTTTGACCAGGGAGGCAACCAGTGCCGGGTGACGGTCGAGTACCCGCAGCAGACGGAATGAGGAAACCAGAGAGTTTACCGCCTCGCTGACGTGACCGTGGCGGGCCAGCCAAATCGTCCTGATTTGCATGAGCTTGGCCAAAGCCCTCCAGGCAGCCAAATCCGGCAGCATGACGCCCATGGCACTTTGAGAAAGGTCAAAATCACACGCACACTGCGGCCGGGACGAACCAAGGTCTATCTGCTCCAACACCGCGGCATTGGCGGCCAGCGCCTCTTTGATTTCGGCATCCGATGGAGCAGGCGACGTCGCCGGCTGGGTGGTGGTTGTAGGTTGGAGCCGGTCCAGCATGTCCGCAACTTTGTCACTCCATACGGACGGCTGATAAAGCGTGAAGGCCGCTTTGTAGAAAGGCGCCGCGTCGTTGGCTTCGGCGACCGACGGGAAGGTCTTCTGCCACTCGGCGAACGTCATCGGCCGCCCGGCCGCCCGTATCTTGGCGATCTCGGCCTGGAGCTCCTGGCCCGAGATGAAGTACCTGATGCCACAAACGCTGGTGGCCACCACCAGCAGCGCCACGATGCCGTAGAGCAGCCACTTGAGAATCTGCCATCCCAGGGGCTGGGAAGCCTTCGGGAAATCGCCGAGTTCCGTGGGTTGAGGATTCATAGGCGCCCCTTATCCTTGAGTATGACGCGTCAGGATACCGGGGATGGGCCAGGGGAACAAGCCGCGGGGATGGTGACGAAAAAGATGCGCGGCGGAGTAGGAACTCCGCCGCGCCTTGAAATCGAGTCATGAATCATTCTCAGCCAGCCACCGATACCAACCGCTGAGGCGCGAGGCCGGCCTGCGCCGGGCTCAGGCGCGGAAGGCCGCCAGCGCCCGGCCGCGACGTGTGGCTTTCTTGCGCTTGCGACGCCGGCCGGGTTCGGGCACGTCGGGCAGCGGGATGCGGACCGGATGCGCCTGGACAATCTCCAGCGCCTGGGCCGCGTTGGCCGCGAACAGGTCCGCCTTGATCTCCGTCGCCAGCCCCTCGGCCCGATTGAACACCCCGCCGCTGACCAGAATCTGCATGTCCGGGCAGATGCCGACCTCGCGGATCAGGGCCACCAGGTGCCGGATCGCCGGCACATTGACCGGGCCGGCGCCGGAAATGCACAGAATGTCCGGCTTGGCCTTGCCGAGGAATTCCACAATCTCGTCGTTGGGGATCTTGGGGCCGAGGAACCAGACGGTCCAGCCTTCGGATTCGAACAGGTCCGCCGTGATCTGGGCGCCTAATTCCTCGATCTCCCCCTCGCCGCAGACCAGCACCATCCGCTGGCCGCTCTTGGGCTTCCGCGCCAGCGACCCGCCGAGCTGGTCGGCGATCATCCGGTCGATCCGCGTGCCCATCTGCTCCACGATGCGGGAAATGTGGTCCCCGCGATACAGCTTGTCCAACTGCTCCATCGCCGGCCAGACGACCATCTTCAGCAGTTTGGAAGCCGTCACGCCCCGGTCGTGTGCGGCGAAGATCAGCTCCCGGGCCTGGCAACGCTTGCCGGCAAACAGGTGCTCCATGTACTGCCTGAATAACTCAGCCATTGTCATGGTGCTTGCCCTTGTCGCTGGCCGGCTAGCATTCTTCCTTGGCTTGACTAGCCGGTTTTGTGCCTGCTCCCAACGGCATCCTTTGCCCTGGGCGTCTGTGTACGGTTGTGAATTTCAGAAGAACTTGTGATAAACTGGATAAAATAGGTAATAAGGGCAGAATCGGTGAAGGTAGTTTGAATACTTTAGAGAAAATGGGTAAAATTAGATTGCTTAGAGAAGAAAATTTATAATATCTTTATGATAAAAGAGTTATGTGATATTTTTGTCTTAAGACAGCCACATACTCACGCGAAGTTTTACTGAGATTTTTTGGAGGAACCTGCCTGAGGAGTATTCACTTCCGCGGCCTGATTCGTCAGCCAGGACAGCGGAGCCGCGATCTAACGCGCCGCCGGCCTTACCCCTTCTCTCCTTGCCGCGTAGCCGACGCGGACGAGCCGGCTTGGCCCCGCCACCTTGACCCGCCGCCAGGCCGGCAGTACAGTTGCCCCCGAAGGCGGCGAATAAAATGCTGATGAGAAGATCCCTTCGTGCGCCGCTATCGGCGCGCCGCCGCCCGGCGGGCCCTTAGCTCAGCGGTTAGAGCAGTGGACTCATAATCCATTGGTCGTAGGTCCGAATCCTACAGGGCCCAGGAGATGTAAGCTTTGAGAAGTTACGCGATTGCACGGCTCAGCCTCCTTGCTTCACGGTCATCAAGAACGGTGAAGTTGGTCAGTTTTTTGTCAGTCGATCAAACCAACTCGGCCGCGTTTCCCCAGCGGATGAGATTCTCGGTAGGGACACCAAAATCCCATGTTCAGAAATTATCTGCGACGATTTCGAAGTACGCCTGCGGGTGCTTGCAGACCGGGCACATCTGCATCGCCTTCTCACCCTCGTAGACAAAGCCGCAGTTGCGGCATCGCCATTTTACCTTGCCGGACTTTGCGAAGACCTGGCCGGACTGGAAGTTGGCCAGCAGTTTCCTGTAGTGGACCTCATGCTCCTTCTCGATCTTGGCCAGGCCGTCAAAGAGGCGGGCGATGTCCTCGAACCCCTCCTCCCTGGCGGTTTTGGCCATGCCGGGATACATGCTGGTCCACTCGTGGTTCTCGCTCCCGGCAGCTTCCGTGAGGTTGACTGCCGTATCACCGATACCGCCCAGGAGTTTCAGGTGCAGCTTGGCGTGCTCCTTCTCCTGCTCCGCGGTCTCCAGGAAGATCTCCGCGATCTGCTCGTACCCCTCTTTCTTGGCCGCCGAGGCGAAGTAGGTGTACTTGTTGCGGGCCTGGGATTCGCCCGCGAACGCCGCCTGTAGGTTCTGCTCGGTCTTGCTGCCCTTCAGTTCAGCCATGTTTTTCTCCTGCTTTCCTGTCCATGCAAATGGGGTACCTGGTGCTCTCTATGTCGTGCCAACGGGTCTAGCTCGCGGTTTCCTTGACGCGGTCTTCCTGTGACATCGCGGCCAGGCGTTCAACCTGCTTGACATCCAGGCCCAGCCCTTGGGCCACCCGCCGGCCATAGTCGGTATCCGCCTTGTAGAACAACGCCGTCTGCCGAAGCTGAATTCGCTTCTGGGCATTGCCCAGGTGGGCCACGATGTTCCCGACCAGGTGCTCGCGATCTGTGTCGTTCATGACGCGGCGGTAGAGCTCGCCGGGCTGGAAGAAGTCGTCATCGGTGACTTCCTGCGGATGCCGTGCGGCCTGGCCTTCCAGGTCGATGGACGGCTCGGCAAAGGTCGCGTCCGGCGCGGCTCCGCCCATGGAGTTGGGCCAGTAGTTTGGCCCGCCGCCGCCGTTATCGTCCAGCCGCATGTAACCGTCCCGTTGGTAGTTGCTGGCCTTGCAGGCTCTTGGCGCGTTGATGGGCAGGAGCTGGTAGTTGGGGCCTAGGCGGTACACGTGCGCATCATGGTAGGAGATGATCCGCGCCTGGAGCATCTTGTCGGGCGAGGGCCCAATCCCCGGCACGAAGTTGCCCGGGCTGAAGGCCGACTGCTCCACCTCGGTGAAGTAGTTGGCGGGGTTGCGGTTGAGCGTCATCCGGCCGATCTCGACGAGCGGGTAGTCCTTGTGTGGCCAGACCTTCGTGATGTCCAAGATATTCCAGCGGTAGGTCTTGGCTTCCTTGGCCGGCATGATCTGCACGCAGACCCTCCAGGCAGGGAACTCGCCCTTTTCGATGGCCCGAAAAAGGTCCGTCGTGGCGTGGTTGGGGGCTTCGCCGGCCAGGCGGGTCGCTTCTTCACGCGTCAGGTTCTGGATGCCCTGAAGCGTCTTGAAGTGATACTGCACCCAGTACACCTCTCCCTTGGTGTTGTACCACTTGAACGTGTGGCTGCTGTAGCCGTTCATGTGGCGGTAGCTCCGAGGCGTGCCGCGGTCGGAGAACAGGATCGTCACCTGGTGGATCGACTCCGGCGTCAGGGACAAAAAGTCCCAGAACATGTCCGGGTCGGGGGCGTTGATGGCCGGGTTGCGTTTCTGCGTGTGGATGAAGTCGGGGAATTTCAGCGGATCGCGGATGAAGAACACCGGCGTGTTGTTGCCGGTCATGTCGTAGTTGCCCTCCTCCGTGTAGAACTTCACGGCGAAGCCGCGCGGGTCGCGGGCGGCGTCGGCCGAGCCCTTCTCCCCGCCGACGGTGGAGAAGCGCGCGAAGACCTCGGTTTTCTTGCCGGCCTGCGAGAGGAACTTGGCACGGGTGTACTTGCTCATGTCGGCCGTGCACTCGAACACACCGTGGGCTCCCGCCCCCTTGGCATGCACCACGCGTTCTGGGATACGCTCACGGTTGAAGTGGGCGAGCTTCTCCATCAGATGCACATCCTGCATCAGGGCCGGCCCGCGCGGGCCGGCGGTCAACGTCTGCTGGTCGTTGTCGACCGGCGCCCCGGATGCCGTCGTCAACTTCTTCTCATTCGCCATGGGTTGGCTCCTTATCCTTGGGATTCTTCCGTCGAGGTTGTTTCGATGAACAGGCCAAGCAGATGCCTCGGACCTGGACATGGGTGGACTGAATGCTCCCTATGGTCTGGACGGACTTCGGGATCGGCAGATCGTTCAGTGGTTCGCTGTAGAAGTCGCTCACCAGGCCGCAGACAGTGCAGACGAAGTGGTGGTGGCGGTCCGTGTTGGCGTCATACCGGCCCCGGTCGAAGAGCACCTCCGCCTTGCGGACCAGGCCCTGAGCCTCCATGGACGAGAGCGTCCGATACACTGTGTCTCGCGAGATGCCCGTCACGCGCTTGCGGACCCCCTGGTAGACCGTTTCGGCGTCCGGGTGTTCGTTGCTGCCGGCTACCTCCCGGAAGATCTCCGTGCGCTGGTGAGTGATCTTCATGCCGCTCCGGCGACAGGCCTCCACGAACCGGTTCATCCGTCGCTCAAGTTCGGCTCTTGGAACAGGCATATCGTCCTCAGCCAATTAGGAATAAATACGACTTAAGAAGGATAGGCTTGCTCGCCGAACATTTCAAGTCGATCCTGCGGCCCCCCCCCGGGGTTAGCCCAACCAAGAGCAGCCACGTCTCGCCTGGCCACGCCCAGCCGATACCGCTATTTGCCTGGCTGTCCTGGAGGCCGTGAACTACTCATGGGCCTGGCCCAGGGGAAATAGCGCCGCCACGAACGCGGATCACCCCTGGGCGATCTGCCGCAAGCCGAGCCAGTCGATCTGCAGCTCTAACAAAACCTATTCTTCTTCTTCGGGAGGTGATCTGTCGTGCCCTGAAATGTAAATAGTTCACTGGCAGTTACGCCGCCTCGGAAAGCAAAACCGTTTGCTCCATCTTGGTCGGGGGGCTGCTCTATGTCTGTATTCTGCGGTAGAAAACACGCTTGGCCCCTTCTGCGGCAAGTACATAGATTGCGGCAACGGTCACCATGGCCAGAAGGAATGAAACTGGCAGCGGTTCGAACCCCAGGAAGCCCGACAGGGGCGCGTACGGCAGGACCAACGCGGCCACAATGATCGCCCCTGTGGTCGCCAGGAGATACATTCCGGGGACACTCCGGAAGAACGTGCGTCGGGTCCGTATCACCAGGACCACCAGGCTGGCGGACACTACCGACTCGAGGAACCAGCCGGTGCGGAACTGAGTCTCGGAAACCTTCAGGACCCATAGCAGTACGCCGAAAGTCAGATAGTCGAAAACCGAGCTTAGTAAGCCGAACCACACCATGAAACGCCGGATGAAGCGGATGTCCCAGCGGCGGGGCTTCCGGACCATCTCGGCATCGACGCTGTCTGTAGCGATGGTCATTTCCGGGAAATCCGTCATCAGGTTCAGCAGCAGCACCTGCTTGGGCAGCAGGGGCAGGAAAGGCAGGAACAGGCTGGCCCCGGCCATGCTGAACATGTTCCCGAAATTGGCGCTGGTGGCCATGAAGACGTACTTCAACGTGTTGGCAAAGGTCCTGCGTCCCTCGCAGACCCCATCGTGAAGAACGCGCAGGTCCTTTTCCAGCAGGACGATGTCAGCGGCCTCCTTGGCTACGTCGGCGGCGCTGTCCACGGAAATGCCCACATCCGCGGTATGCAGGGCCGAGGCATCGTTGATACCGTCACCCATGTATCCAACCACGTTGCCCGCCTTTTGCAGGGAACGGATGATACGCTCTTTCTGGTTGGGCTCCACTTCTGCGAATACGTTGATCTGCGGTGCCTGGCTGAGGAGGGCTCCATCGCTCATCTGGCGGATCTCCGGACCGGTGAGCACCGCCGGCTGGGCGATGCCCACCTCTTGGGCCACGCGTCCCGCCACGAGTGCGTTGTCTCCGGTGATGACCTTCAGGGCAACGCCCAAGTGAGCCAGGTCTACAATCGTTTCGGCTATATCTTCCTTGGGCGAGTCAGAGAAGACCAGGAATCCCAGGAATGTCATGCCGGACTCATGTTCCTTGGCGATTCGGGTTTGGGTGCCCATATCCCGGTAGGCCACGCCCAGCACGCGGAGGCCCTCGTCGCTTAATGCCTTGAAACGGTCCTGCAGGCTGTCCATCATCGCACCGATGTCAACGATGGTTCCATCGGCCTTCCCGGCGGATGAGCAGGCTTCCAGGACGTTCTTCAACGCTCCCTTGGTGATCATCCGGTGTACGCCGCCGTCGTCCACCAGGACGCTCAACCGCTTGCGCAGGAAGTCGTACGGGATCTCATCGAGTTTGCGGTACTTGGAGATGTCCAGTTTCGCGTGGCTGCGGATGGCCTCGTCGATGGGACTGGTGAAGCCGGTCTCGTAGGCAGAATTCAGGTACGCAGAAAGGAAGACCTTCTCGCTGGCCTTTCCGTCCAGATCCAACGTGGAAATCAAGCGGAGTTTCCCCTCCGTGAGCGTGCCGGTCTTGTCGGAGCATAAGATGTTCATGCTGCCGAAGTTTTCGATCGAGGCCAGCCGGCGGACAATGACCTTCAGCTGGGCCATCCGTCGGGCGCCGTGGGCCAGGTTGACGCTGATGATGGCCGGCAGAAGCGATGGCGTGAGCCCAACGGCCAGGGCCATCGCAAACAGGAACGCCTGGAGGACCGGGCGATTGAAATAGACGTTTATCGCGAAGATGACAACTACCAGGACCAGCGTGACCTCCATGAGCAGGAAGCCGAACCGCCGGATGCCCCGTTCAAACTCCGTCTCCGGCGGGCGGAGCCTAAGGTGGTCCGAGATTTTGCCGAATTCGGTCTGCCGGCCGGTCAACACGACCAGGGCCTTGCCGCTTCCGCTGACGACGTGCGTGCCCATGAACAAAGCACTGGTCCTCTTGGCCAGCGGGGCATCGGCCGGCACAGGTTCCGGAGATTTCTCCGCCGGATAGGTCTCCCCGGTCAGCGTGGCCTCGTCCACAAACAAATCCCTGGATTCAATGAACCGGCAGTCGCCCGGAACGCTGCTGCCCGCCGAGAGGAGCACGATGTCCCCAGGGACAACCTGCTCCAACGGAACCTCCACCGAAGCGCCGCCCCGAAGCACGTTCACTTTGGTCTGTACGCTGGCCAGGAGCTTGGCCACAGCGCTGGCTGCCCTGTGCTCTTGCCAAAAGCCCAGGACTCCACTGACAACAATAATGGCCATAATGATTGCGCCGTCGGTGGGGTCGCCCAGGAAGAAGGACAGCCCGGCTGCAAAGATGAGAAGCAGGATGATCGGGCTCTTGAACTGCCCCAGGAGCAGCCACAGCGGCCCCGAGCGGGTCGAGGGCTTCAGGAGGTTGGGACCGTACTGCGACAATCGCCTACTGGCTTCTTCCCTGCTCAGCCCTTCAGGTGGCACCTGCAGTTGTTGCAGCAACTCAGGGATTTCGGTGCTCCAGAATCCCGCTTGTGCTTGATCCATGGTTCGCCGCCACTATTGGAGATCCCGAACTGCAAGAAATCCGTGCTGCTGACGCAAGGACGCCGCCATGGCTTTCCACTGTACAAAGCAAGCCGTGCGCCAGCAACGAGTGACTGGTCGCCAGGAACCCGCGAGCAGCGCCGCACGAAGCTCATGGAATTCATCGAGAAGCGGCGGTCGGCAACGCCGCCTTCGTCAAGTGCACTGCCGGGATGGCACCTCGAATTGCACGTCGGTGTCCAGTAAGATATTGCACGGGATACGAATGAAAACATCTTCCATGGATGTGAGATGAATCTGAATACCAGTCCACAACGCGCCACGCTGCAACAGATTGCTCGGCGGGTGATGTCCGAGCGCGGGCTGCTCACGGAGTCCTCTCGCGCGGCCATTGCCGAGCTTGAAAGGATCCAGGCACCCCCCGCACGAACGGACGGCGCGACGAGAGATCTGCGGGACCTGCCGTGGGCTTCGATCGACAACGATGAGTCACTCGATCTGGACCAGCTTACCGTCGCCCAGGTGCTCCCGGACGGCGCGGTCAAGATCCTTGTTGCAATCGCAGATGTGGATGGCCTGGTTCAGAAGGGCTCCGCCATTGACGAGGACGCACGCCACAATACGACGTCCGTCTACACGGCGGCCCAGATCTTCCCGATGCTTCCCCAGCGGCTGTCCACCGATCTGACGTCGCTGAGCGACCACGAAGACCGCCAGGCCATCGTGATCGAGATGGTGTTCGACCCCGCCGGGACGCTGCAAGGGTCAGATATCTACGCGGCGACAGTCCGTAATCGCGCCAAGCTGGCGTATAACGGCGTGGCGGCATGGTTGGAGGGCCGAGGCCCGGTGCCGGCACTTATCGCGGGCGTCCGTGGACTTGATGAGAACCTCCGTACTCAAGATCGAGTCGCTCAGCAAGTCAAGGCGTTCCGGTACGAGCACGGCGCCCTGGACCTGGAGACGATCGAAGCACAGCCGGTCTTTGACGGAGACCAGATTCGCGACCTGGCCGTGGAACGAAAGAACCGAGCGAAGGAGTTGATTGAAGACTTCATGATCGCGGCCAATGGAGTGACGGCGCGATATCTGGAGGCGAAGGGCTTTGCCTCACTGCGCCGCGTGGTCCGAACACCCGAGCGATGGGATCAGATCGTTGAGGTGGCAGCGCAGTACGGAGTGCGACTGCCGGTGGACCCCGACTCGAAGGCCCTGGCGCAGTTCCTGACCCAGCGAAAGACGGCCGACCCGGTGCGATTCCCCGATCTGTCGCTCACAATTGTGAAGCTGATGGGGCGGGGCGAATACGCCGTCGAGTTCCCCGGCGATGCGGCGCCGGGCCACTTCGGACTAGCGGTCATGGACTATACGCACTCGACGGCGCCGAACCGTCGATACCCCGATCTGATCATGCAGCGCCTACTGAAGGCCGCAATGGTGGGCTCGCCGACGGCATACGGCCGAGACGAACTGACGGAGCTTGCCAGCCACTGCACGCAGAAGGAAGACGACGCAAACAAGGTCGAGCGGCAGGTCGGCAAGTCTGCGGCCGCGATGCTCCTGGGGTCGAGGATCGGTGAGCAGTTCGACGCGATCGTCACGGGCGCATCGGCGAAGGGGACATGGGTCCGGGTATTTCAACCGCCGGTCGAGGGGAAATTGGTCCAGGGCTTTGAGGGCGTCGACGTGGGCAACCGGCTCCATGTGCGACTGGTTCGCGCGGATGTGGAGCAGGGGTTCATTGATTTCCAGCGAGTCCAGGCGTCCGCACCTTGACGTGTACTGTGCGGGGAGGTGCTTCGCGACGCCTCTGCACTCGGACGTTGCTGATCCCACCGGACCGGAAGCCACCCGGCCATCAACTTCCGCATGGACAGCCCGCTCGGCTCGCTCCCCTTCAATGCCGCTTCGACAATCTCTGGAGCCAGCGTTGCCAAGCCCAAGATGCGGCTGATGTAAGTGCGCTCCATTCGATGCTGCGCCGCAATCGCCTCCACGCCCGGCACCTTTCCGAAATCGATCATCCGCTGCCAGCTGTAAGCCAGGGCCAGGGCCAGCACCAACGGCAAACGTGGGCCAATGTCGGCGGGCGTGCGTGCGTCTGGCGTACTTCTTCGCCTTGGGCTTGGCGGTCTCGGCCGCCTCCAAGGTCGCCGGCGCGATGCTGGTCTTCTGCTATCTAGTCGTCGCGCCAGGGGCCGCCCCGGTGCTCAGCCGCAGGCTTTGGCTGGTCATGCTGACCGCCGCTTCCCTGGCCGCCGCGTCCACCGTTTGCGGGATGTGCTGGTCAGTCTCCGAGGATCTGCCCACCAACCAGACCATTGCCGTCACGACCTGCGCTGGTTTCATCGCCGTTTTCGTGTGCAGGCTCGCGCAGTGGTCGATCTTAAAGGTTGTGCTTCGACGCCAAAGCCGTCGGAAAGGATAGGCGCGTGCCGACTGCCGGTTTTCAATGACCTTGGGTGCCGGCAATCGCTTCCGGGCTAAATCCTGTTACCCGATGGTGGGTTAGCCTTATCGAGTTGGTCACTGAGTTGGTCAGTCGTCACTTGGTGGTGACTTGTTATCGAGTGCTCAGTGACTTGCTAACCACTTGTAACCCTCGTTTTTCCTCAAAAACCGCGTTGTAACTGCCTTGCTGAACATGTCTTGCGAGCCGCGTCTGGAACTCATAATCCATTGGTCGTAGGTCCGAATCCTACAGGGCCCATGAAAAATGCCCCATGCGGGGCATTTTTCATAGAGCAGGTGAGCAGTAGACAGGAGAGCAGTAGAGAACGGCAAGGCCATAGGAGACGCATGACAGTCCCTGCGGATTCGGCAGCTCACCTGCGGTCTCCTGTTCTACTTTCTCCTGCTCAAATAGCTAAAATCCAGCACACAGAACCCCCGTAAGGCGAACCTACCCTGCCTAGCGCTTCACCTTGGCAAGCCTCCTCCGTACCTTTGATTTTGCGAGGAACCCGGCTTCGTCCCTCGACAAGTTCGGGACTGCGCCGGGCCTTCGGCAAGTCGCCGCCGCTCCATAGCTATGGCGATGGAGCGTTACCTGCCCCACTCGGCCGTACCTCCCTCTCATAGCGGCCCTGCGGCGACCTTGACTTATCGCCGCCGACCTGCGAACCTCACGGACTCATGACGCCATGAAATTGCCGCTCGGCTGCGCCGCGGGCGGCAGAGGCACGAGCGAATGCCTGACCCACAACGGATGCTCGTGAGCGGCAACGAAGCCGTGGCCCTGGCCGCCGTGGACGGTGCGGTCTCCCTCGGCGCCGGATATCCCGGCACGCCCTCCACGGAGATACTCGAGCATCTCAGCGAGCTTGGCGGCCACGCGCAGTGGTCTCCTAACGAGAAGGTGGCGATGGAAGTGGCTTTGGGGGCCTCGTTTGCGGGGGCGCGAACACTGGTCACGATGAAGCACGTCGGCTTGAACGTCGCGGCAGACCCGTTCTTCACGGCCGCCTACACGGGCGTCAGCGGGGCTATGGTCGTCGTCTCGGCCGACGATCCAGGCATGGCCTCCAGTCAGAACGAGCAGGACAACCGCCACTACGCCCGGGCCGCCGGCGTGCCGATGCTGGAGCCGTCCGACAGTCAGGAGGCCTACGACTTCCTGCTGGCGGCCATCGAGCTGTCCGAGCGACACGGCACCCCCGTGCTGCTGCGGATGACCACGCGGGTCTGCCACTCCAAGACGGTCCTTCGCCAGCGCCGGCACGCCGCGCCGCCGCGACCTGTGACGTTTCACCGCGATCGGCCGGGGAGGGTGATGATCCCCGCCTATGCCCGCCCGGCCCACAGGCGGCTGCGGGCCAAGCTCGGCGAGATTGCCGCCTGGGGCGAGGGCTGCCCACTCAACAGGGTAGAAGAAGGCGGCAAGGAGTTGGGCATCATTACGTCGGGCATCTCGTACATGCACGCCCGCGAGGCCGCTGAAGGCGCCAGCTTCCTCAAGCTGGGGCTGACGTACCCCCTGCCGGCCGAAAAGGCCCGGCAGTTCGCCTCCTCGGTCCGCCGTTGCGTGGTGATTGAGGAAGGCGACCCGTACCTGGTCGAGTCACTGCGAGCGGCCGGCGTTCGCGTGGAGGGCAAGGCCGAGGTCTTTCGTTTCGGCGAGCTGAACGTGGACCGCGTGCGGCGGATCCTGGCGCGCGACGACTCCGCCGAGCCGTCTCCGCCGCCCGGCAAGTCGCCGCAGCTCTGCCAGGGCTGCCCGCACCGAACGGCCTTCGCGGTGCTGTCCAAGCTGGACTGCATCGTCACCGGCGACATCGGCTGCTACACGCTGGGCGTCCTGCCGCCGTTTGAGGCGATGGACTCCTGCGTGTGCATGGGCGCCGGCATCACGGTGGGGCTGGGACTGCGCCACGTGCTGAGCGACGCCGAGGCGCGTCGCGTCGTCAGCGTGATCGGCGACAGCACCTTCGTGCACAGCGGCATCACGGGCCTGGTGGAGATGGTCTACAACCCGCCCAAGACAGGCCACGTCGTCATCATCCTGGACAACGGCACCACCGCGATGACCGGCATGCAGGAACACCCCGGCACGGGCCGCCGGCTGGACCACAGTGCCACCGGCCGCGTGGTGTTTGAGGACCTGGCCCGGGCGATCGGCATCGAGCACGTCAAGGTCGTGGACCCGGCCGCCGGGGCTGAGGCCTTCGAGCAGGTCGTGACGGAGGCGCTCGACAGCGGCACGTTGTGCATGATCATCGCCCGCCGCCCGTGCCTGATCGCGTCGCGAAAGATACGAATGTACGAGGGCGGCGGACGTTCCGACCGCTCCTCGACGGAATGCCATGAGTAAGCCAGTCACCAACGTCATCATTGCCGGCCTGGGCGGCCAGGGCGTGCTGATGGCAAGCGACATCCTGGCCGACGCGGTCTTGGCCGCCGGGCTGGACGTCAAGAAGAGCGAGCTGCACGGCATGAGCCAGCGCGGCGGCTCGGTCATCAGCGACGTCCGCTTCGGCCAGCGCGTGCTCAGCCCGATGGTGCCGCCCGGCGAGGCGGACTATCTCGTGGTTCTCGTCGCCGACCAGGTGGAAGTAAACCGACACCTGCTGCGGCCGGAAGGCGTCTTGATTTCCCCAGACCAAATCGACGAAAACGCCCTGCCGAACCGCCGCAGCTTCAACGTGGCGATGCTGGGCGCCCTCAGCAGGCACTTGCAGATCGAACCGTCGAACTGGCTGGCCGCGATCAAGGCCAACCTTCCCGACTCGCTGCACCAGGCCAACGTGCAGGCGTTCGAGATCGGCCGGGCCGCGGCGGACGGTTCACCTCGATAACTGCCCTATCGCAGCCGCCCGGAGGGCACGAAGGAGTCGACGCCGATGACGGATCTCCGGAACGTCGTTGGGGCCTCTGCGACCTCCAGGGTCACATCCGTGTTACGGTGACTGTGACTGTGATCAACCCGGAGACGAAAAAGAGGCTTGAACCAACGACGAAGTCGAGAGATAGTTAGAAATTAGAGGCCTACAATTGTCGTGGGCCAAAGTCGTATTGGAAATCGCCGGCGATATCGATTTACATCCCAACCCACGTTAGTCCGCATCAGGTTCCCAGTAATCTGGTCCGCGTGCTGCGCCGCCAAGCCGAAGAACGCCCAGATCGGCCTGCATTCGTGCATCTCGTCGACGGCCCGTCCGATCCCCCCAGCCTGACCTACGCCCAGCTCGATCGGCGAGCCCGAGCCATCGCAGATCGCTTGCAGGACATGGGCTTTGCCGGCCAGCGCGTGCTGCTGGTCTATCCGCCTGGCCTCGACTTCATCACGGCCTTTTTTGGCTGCCTGTACGCCGGTTGCGTCGCAGTGCCGGCGTTCCCGCCGCATCGCCACCGCGTGGGCGATCGCTTCCAGGCCATCGCCGCCGATACAGAGTCCCGCGTGGCCCTGAGCACCGCCTCTGCCGCAGTTCAGTTCCAGGGCATGACCGAGGCGGACCACAGTGGCCAGGCGGCCCCTGCCTCCGGAATCCTGTGGCTCGCCACCGACGAAATTCCCGACGTCTTGGCCGAGCGATGGAACGAACCGGCCATCGCCACCGACGCGCTGGCCATGCTCCAGTACACCTCCGGTTCGACCCGCCAGCCTAAGGGCGTCATGATCAGCCATGCGAACCTCATGGCGAACATCCGCGCCATCCAGCAGGCTTTCGAACTCCAGGACAAGGACCGCAGTGTGTTCTGGCTGCCCATGTACCATGACATGGGGCTGGTGGGCGGCGTCCTGGTCCCGGCGTTTGCTGCTGTGACGGTCGTTTTCATCTCGCCGGCCACGGCCCTCCAGAACCCCATCACCTGGCTGGCCGCCATCAGCAAGTACCGGGCCACTGTCTCCGGCGGGCCAAACTTCGCCTACGATCTTTGTGTCCGCAAGATCACCGACGAGCAGCGCGCCACCCTCGATCTGTCCTCCTGGGCCCTGGCCTTCGTCGGCGCCGAACCCGTGGACCCCGGAACGCTCGAACGCTTTGCCGCCGCGTTTGCCCCCTGTGGCTTCAACCCCGGCGCCTTCTATCCCAGCTACGGTTTGTCGGAGGCCACGCTCATGGTCAGCGGCCCGAGGCGCGGCAGCGGCGCGACCGTCGATGCCTTCCACGACGCCGCGCTGACCGAGAACCGTGTCGAGCCCGTGCCCGATGATGCGCGGCAGGCGCGTCGCCTGGTGGCCTGCGGATCGCCCGTCGGCGATCTGCGCGTGGTGATCGTCGACTCGCACACCCACGCGGAGGCCGCCCCCGACCGCGTCGGTGAAATCTGGGTTGCCGGAGCGTCGATCGGTCAGGGGTACTGGCACAAGCCCGACCCGACCCGCAGTGCCTTCAAGGCCCACCTGAGCGACACGGGGGAAGGTCCGTTCCTTCGGACCGGCGACCTGGGGTTCATGCGCAAGGGCCAACTCTACGTCACCGGCCGGCGGGACGACCTGATCATCGTCCGCGGCCTGAACCGCTATCCGCAGGATATCGAGACCACGGCCCGCAGCAGTCACCCGCTGCTGGAAGCCGGTTACGGGGCCGCTTTCGTGGCGGACGACCACGGCCGCCGGCGACTCGTTCTGGTGCAGGAGGCCACGCGCAAAGGAGAGGTGGATTTCGCGCCGGTACTGGATGCGGTTCGCGGGGCGGTGCTCGAGGAGCATGGCTTGGCACTGGACGTGATCGTGCTGGTGCGATGCGGTACGATTCCCAAGACCTCCAGCGGCAAAATCCAGCGCCATGCCTGCCGCGCGGCGTTCCTGGCCGGCGAATTCAAGGCCCTTGCCGAATACCGCGGCCTGCGGGTCGAGAGTGCCGACCCCGGCACCGCCGTCCGCCTCGGCGCCGAAGACACCGGGGCCTCCCTTGCGCATCCCGCGCCGCAGTCTTCGCAGGCCGCCGCTCTTGCCGCCGTCTGCCAGCATGTCCGCGCCTTGGCCGGCGAGGCTTTACCCGACCTGACGCCGGACACGCCCCTCACCGCCCTGGGCTTGGATTCGCTACAGCGCCTGGACCTCGCGGCCTCGCTGGAGAAGACCTTCGCCGGCCACCTGCCCGACATGGTGTTCACCGAGGCACAGACGCTGGAGGATCTGGCCCAGGCTGTGCAGACGTATTTGATCGAGGGTCCCAGGCCCGACGTCCCCACCGGTCAGATCCCACCCGAACACTACGATTTTGCCCAGTTCCCCGAGTACGGTGAGTTGAAGCGTCAGGAACGCATGCTGCGGGTGGTGGCCGGCGACAACCCGTATTTCCGCGTCGACCAGGGCGGCGCCGGAAGCGCTGCATGCATCGAGAGGCGTCAGATCGTCAACTTCAGCGTCTACGACTACGTCGGCCTGGCCCACGAACCGGAGGTCGCCGCCGCCGCCAAGGCCGCGATCGACCGCTATGGCATCAGCGCCGGCGCCAGCCGGTTGGTATCCGGTGAGAAGCAGGTGCATCGTGATCTGGAGCAGGCCCTGGCCGCGTTCCTGGGCACCCCGGACGCGATCGTGTTCGTCTCCGGCCACGCCACCAACGTCACCACCATCGGCCACCTGCTGGGGCCGAGCGATCTGATCCTCCACGACATCCTGGCACACAACTCGATCATCCAGGGCGCCACGCTTTCCGGAGCCACCCGTCGCGCCTTTGTCCACAACGACTGGCAGGCGCTGGACGCGCTGTTGTCAGACGTGCGCCACAATTACCGCCGTGTGCTGATTGCTATCGAGGGCGTGTACAGCATGGATGGCGACTTTCCCGAACTTCCCCGTTTCGTGGAACTCAAGAAGAAGCACAAGACGCTGTTGCTGGTCGATGAGGCGCACTCGCTGGGAACCCTGGGGGCCACCGGCCGGGGCATCGGCGAGCACTGGGGTGTCGAGCGGGCCGACGTCGACCTGTGGATGGGCACGCTCTCCAAGTCGCTGGCCAGTTGCGGCGGGTACATCGCCGGCTCGGCCGAGCTGGTCGAGTACCTCAAGTACACCGCCCCGGGGTTCGTCTACAGCGTCGGCATGTCCCCGCCCAACGCGGCGGCGGCTTTGGCCGCCCTGACGGTCCTGCGGCGTGAGCCGCAGCGCGTGGTCCGGCTGCGTGAATTGGCGGCGTTGTTCCTGAAGCTAGCCCGGGAGCGCGGCCTGAACACCGGCTCGGCCGGCGGCACGCCCGTGGTCCCGGTGATCGTCGGCAGCTCGGTCAAGAGCCTGCGCCTGGCGCACGCCCTGTTCGAGCGCGGTATTAACGTCTACCCGATTCTGCACCCCGCCGTGGCCGAGCACTCCGCCCGACTGCGCTTCTTCATCACCACCAATCACAGCCAGGAACAGATCCGCACCACGGTCCTCGCCATGGCCGACGAACTGGCCAGGCTGTAGCGCCGCCCCACGCCCCGATCGCGCATCGGTGCTTGGGCTTGAGGTGATCCGGCAGCGGCTTGAGGGGCGGGGGCAAGATGCCGTGAACCCTCGCTGTCGGGGAAATGCAGGTCAGAGCCATCCCGCCTGGCGATACCACTGGGCCGTTTCGCGCAGGCGGTCGGCCAAGGGGGCCGCGGGGGACCACCCCAGATGCGTTCGTGCCTTGACGGATGAGCACGTCCACGACCCGGCCAGGGCTTCGGTGATCGTGTCGCTGTTCACCCAACCGGGACGCTGCCGGATCCACCCCATCGCGTCACCGCAGAGCCCGGCCAGTCGCATGAGCGGCCGGGGCACGTGCACCACGGTGGCACGCCTTTTCTCCAATGCCGTGGCCATGGCTGCCCCGAGTTCGGCATACGTCGGATCGTCCTGGGTCGCCACGAAGTAGACGCCTTGGCCCGGCGATCCGCCGCGGTGCAGACGCTCGCCTTTCTCGGCTACTAGGAGCAGGCCCTCGACCAGATCGGCCACGTGGATCAGCGAGAAGCGACACGCGCCCCGGCCGGGCACGACATGAATACCCCGGCGTGCGATCGGCCGGAACATCTCAAGCACGCCCCGGTCGCCGGGGCCAAAAACGATCGGCGGGCGCACAATGCTGATCGACACCCTCGCGGCATACTGGGCCGCAGCCTGTTCTCCGGCCAGTTTGCTGCGACCATAGGCTGAAACGGGTGTCGGCGAATCGTCTTCCACGCGAGGTCGGCCACCCGCGCACGGCCCCGCGGCAGCCAGCGAGGATACCACGACCAATACCGGCGGGTCGGCGCGGTCCGCGCAGGCGCCCGCGACGGATTCGACGCCATCTGTGTTCACACGCACGAACTCGTCTGTCCGCAGCGCCTTCACCAGCCCGGCCAGGTGGATCACGATGCCGGCCTGCGACACTTCCAGTGCCCGTCCCATGCCGGCCCGATCGGTCACGTCGCCCGTGATCAGTTGGACGCCGGCCGACCGCAGTTCGTCGATGCGCGAAGTGACTCGCACCAGGCATGACACCCGGTCGCCACGCTCGATCATCCGCTGCACCACGTGCCGTCCGATGAAACCACTGGCCCCGGTGACCAGCACAGGTTGTGGAGCCCTGGCTTTCGTCCTTGTACCTCCGCCGGGCGGCTCTGGATCGCCCACCACCCGTCTTGTCGGGATTATACGCGTTTCTCCATCAAAACCCACCCGTGCGGGCGGGCGGTACCGGCCCAACGCTTGGGGGGAGGATCGTGCAGAATCGGTCAGGACAGGCGGTGTTCGGCGCCCGAATTGGGCTTGCCGCACTACGGAAACCAGGGATAATCGAGGCGAGGCACTCCACGACGGTTGCAGGACGACAATCCTATGAGAAACCCTGCCTCGAACGGAGTACGCATGGCCGGCGTCGAGACCATAGTGGTGGAAGGAGGATCGGAACTGGGGGACTTCATCAACCTTCCCTGGAGAATCTACGCGGAGTATCCCCGGTGGGTTCCGCCCCTTAAGAAGGAGGTTCGACGGCTGCTGGACCCCCGCAGGCACCCTTTCTGGGCGTCTGCCGAGCGCAGGCTCTTTCTGGCCCGGCGTGGTTCGGAGACGGTGGGAAGGATCGCGGGCATCATCGATCGTCGGTATAACGAGCTCCACGCTGAACCGATGGGCATTTGGGGGTTTTTCGAATGCACGGACGATCCGGTAGCCGCAGCGGCCCTCTTCTCGGCCGTGGAGACGTGGGTTCGCCAGAAGGGGATGGCCTTCGTGAGGGGGCCGCTCAACCCGTCCACCAATTACGAGGTGGGGCTGCTCATCGAGGGCTTCGATTATCCGCCGGCGTTGATGATGCCCTACAACCCGCCGTACTACCCCAGGTTGGTCGAATCGTGCGGTTTCACCCAAGAGAAAGACTTGGTGGCCTTCCTGATCGAGGGCGATTACCGGCTTCCCGAGTGGATGGATCATCTGGCGGAACGGATAGCCCAGAAAAAAGGCATCTACATCCGCCGGTTTCGTCCCAAGGAGGAGAACGCCGAGTTCGCCCTGATCCAGGAGATCTACAATGCCTCCTGGTCTGGCAACTGGGGCTTCGTCCCCCTGAGCGATGACGAGATGCGGGACATTCAGAAGAGCGTGATGACCTTCGCGGATCCGGACCTGGCTTTCTTCATCTACTATGAACGTGACCCCGCGGCGGTCTGCGTGATCTTTCCCGACATCAACCCGTTGCTCAAGCGTCTCAACGGGCGGATCGGCCTGCTGGGCTTGCTGAAGACGATCCTGTATCGGCGGGAGGTCACGGGATTGCGATGTTTAATCTTCGGGATCAAGGACATCTACCGGCAACTGGGATTCCCCCTGTTGGCCGTCCGCCACATCTATGAGGTGGTGAGGCAAAAAGGGAAATACCGTTCTCTGGAGCTGGGCTGGACCCTGGAGGATAACGAGGCCGTCAACACGCTGCTCGAGGATGCGGGCGCAAGACCCTACAAGAAATATCGCATCTTCAGAAAGCCTTTGTGATTCCACGGACCGTGAACGTCCGGCACCGGCAACCGTTCACGGCCGGCGGGCCGTAGGGAGGGCGCCCGATGATCCGCGGGTAGTCCTGTTCGGCGGTCGGGCTCACGGTTCGCTCGGGCGTTGCCCCAAGCCGTTTCGGACCCCCTATCGCAACGAGTGCGGTCTCATGGCGTTCTGGCTGGCGTCCTTCTTGCCTGGGGGTATATTATTTACCATGCGGCTCATCCGTGGGCCCTGTTCGGATCCGGCAGACCGCCGAGATGCCGTTTGGCAGGAAGGGTTCGGATGGTTGCCATTAATCAGGTAAACGCACGGCGTTGAAGCGGAGGTCTGGGCGTGTCGGCTGAGGAGCAGGTTCCCATCATCGCTTTCGTCTGGAGGCCTGAGGAGATAGGCCGGCCTGTGACCCAGATGGCTCGGCACACGGGGAGCAGAGCCGTCTTCGATTTTTCCATGATGGAGGCGGAAGCCCTGCATTCTTTCTTACAAAAGGCTGATCCTGCCGGCCATGTCGGCGACATCAAGATTTCCGCCCCCGCCCTGATGAATCCCTCTGTGGGACGGCTCCTGAAGGAAACCGGGGTCCGGAACCTCTGGGTAGAATGCCAGTCCCAGTTTCTCCCGGGGGATCCTTCCGCCATCCTCCGGCGACTGAGGGCCTTGTCGGAAAACTACCGATGCTTTCCCATCATCGGGGACGTGGATCTCTTGGCCGCGATGGTGAAGGAGGGTTCGGGAATCGGGCGCATCGTTCTGAAGGGATGCGAAGCCTCTGGATTCGTGAGCGGCGAGACGACCTTGGTTCTCTATTCGGCGGCCAGGGAAATGCTCCGCGCACCCGCGAAGCCTCTGGACATCCTCATCTGGGGCGGAATCTGGACCCCTGAGGCGGCAGCGGCATTCCTGTCCACAGGGGCCACCGGAATCGTCTTCGAGAGTGTCCACTGGCTGACGGACCTGGTGTCCATTGAGGATCTCCAACGCCGGCAGCTCGCCGGACTCCGCATGGATTCTACCGCCCTGGTGGGCTTGGACCTGCAGGTTCCTTGTCGCCTTTTCAACAAGGGGAACTCGCGGGCGTTCAAGGAGATCAAGGCGCTCGAGGACTCGCTGTGCGCAGCAGAGATCACGGACGAAAGCCGTCGTTCCTTCGTCAGCCAAGTGCAGGCCAGGGCCCTTCAGCCCCTGGAGAGCCATTTCACCCAGGGCGAGGTCATCCCTCTGGGTGTGGAGGCGGCCTTTGCGGCGTCGTTTGCTGAGCGTTTTGGGACCGGAACCGAGACGGCCGTGAAAGCCTTTCTGGAGGAGATTCGAAACGTATGCCGCTCGGCTGAGGTGAAAAAGGATTGCTTCTTGGACAGTCCTGTCGCCCGAGAGATGGGAATCAAGTACCCCTTCATCCAGGGCGCCATGTCCTGCATCACCGATGTTCCGGAGTTTGCTTTAAAGGTTGCCGATGCCGGCGGATTGCCCACCATCGCCCTCGGCCTGATGG
>Ga0187885_10000120_pt1 | contig 93190 bp, 91 predicted proteins | sample June2016WEW_20_1_3_FD_132970 | JGI IMG/M metagenome (GOLD analysis project Ga0187885, IMG submission 132970) | Peatland microbial communities from SPRUCE experiment site at the Marcell Experimental Forest, Minnesota, USA - June2016WEW_20_100 | ecosystem: Environmental > Terrestrial > Soil >...
GCCTCCGCCCCCACCGCCACCGCAGGCGGCCGCAAGTCCCGACACGGCCAGCAGCGCGACGATGGCAATTCCGGCGGTGGTGCTACCAAAGGGCAGTCGGAAGGGCTTCCGCACGGCGGACGCGCGGGTCATGTTTGCATCCCGGGTCTTCATAGAGGCTCCGTAAGGAGGGATGAGGGTGACGTATAACTCAAGATTAAGGTATCGCCCATGCGCATTCATGCGGAGCGCGCCCTGTTTGCCGTGCTCGAAAGGAATCGATCCCGGCGTTCCGAAAGGAGTGCCTTTCGGGCGGTCGCCCGGGCGTGACGCGACTCACTTCGCCAGTTGATTGATCTCTCGGGTGCTCAGCAGCGCCTTGGGCGCGCCATGCTGGGCGGTGTGGATCATCGCGCGTCCCACCTTTTCCGTGGTCGTGATCGAGTTCGGTGCGACGGCGGCCGCCAGGAGCACGAACGGTGCCAACACGGTGTAGAGCACTCGGTAACTCCTCGTCTTCGACCGGATCCCGTGGAGCGGTCGGATAACGCCCGGGCGGAACATGTACGCCGCTTTGAACGGCATTCGGAGGAGTGCGTTCTCGGTCTGGCCCTTCACCCGAGCCCACATGCTCCGTCCGTGCTCGGTACTGTCGGTCCCCGCGCCGGAGACGTAGATGAACGTCATTCCCGGGTTGAGCCGCGATAGCGTCTGGCCTACCGTGACGGTGAGGTCGTACGTCACGCGGCGGTAGCCGGCCTCGCTCATGCCCGCCGAGGAAGCTCCGAGGCAGAAGAAGCACGCATCGTACCCGTGCAGTTGGTCCTCGACCGGCGCGAGATCGGTCCGCGTTCCGTGGACGACCTCGCGAAGCTTGGCGTGTCGCTGGCCGGTCGCGCTACGGCCGACAGCGAGGACCGTCTCGACCTGCGGGTCGAGAAGACACTCTCGCAGGACGCCCTGTCCCACCATCCCCGTCGCTCCGAATAGGATAACCTTCATGTTCCGTCCCACTGCGCTTGCACCCGCCTACCGTGTCCCGGGAACCCGGGCACAGGTCTTTATCTCGGCGATGAATGCCGAGCCCGATGCCTGCCGCGTCCCAGGGTGACCTGAAGGCGATCGTTGCCGGGCTCAAGAAATCGGCGCTCCTCGCGGGTCTCCGCGACCGTCAGTTGAAGCGGCTGGCCCACTTCGCCAAGGTGCGGGAGATCCCGGCGGACTCCGTTATCGTCACGCGGGGCGAGAAGGGTGTCGGGTTCTATGTGATCCTGGACGGCCACGTGCAGGTGCGCAAGGGAGGGAGCACCCTGGCACGCCTAGGGCCGGGCGACTTTTTTGGGGAGATGGCACTGTTCGACGACCGCCCACGCTCGGCCGACGTGGTGGCGGTGGAACCGACGACCGTCGTGGTCCTCTCTCGTTGGGAGTTCTGGGGATTCGCCTCGGGCCGGCCCGAGATTCTTCGTGTAATCCTCCAGGAGATGGCGCGCCGTCTCGAGGAGACCGGGAGCGTCCCGGTTCCCTAGCGGCCCGTGGATCTCACCGCCCCTGACGGAGACGGTCCGCGTCTCCTTCCGGCCAAGCCCCGGAGGGCTAAGGCGTCGCAGTCCTAGCGGTCACATCGTCCGCCCGCGTCCCCGAGGTGGGGACTCCTTCCTGCATCGGAGGCCTGCGAGCCTGACCGGGAAGACCGTCTCGCTGACAAGGGGTCCTTGGCAACGCTCAGAGCATCCCGCGACTACGCTTGCTCTCTATCCAAGCCGCGGTCGCGCGGAACCCGAACGTCCCTCGGCGACCACGTACGGGCGCACGCGGAGGATGAAATACCCCCGCTTTGTTCCTTTCCGGAGGAAGACCGGAGCAAATCGATTCATGAAACTCTTTTTCCTCGGCACGGGGGCCGGAAACTTCCGGGGAAGCCGGCGTCAAATGTCCAGTGCGTTCGTCGAAGGAGCCCTCCTCGATTGCGGGGCGGGGACGACCGGTCGCCTCCACGATGCGGCGTTGTTTGACCGCGTGGACGGCATCCTGATCTCCCACTTGCATACCGACCACATCTCGGGGCTCTTCGATTTCCTGTTGCACACGCTGATCGCCGAACGGAAGCGTCCGCTGACGATCGTTTCTCCGCCGGGGCTTTCTCCCATCCTGCGAGCGATGAACGATGTACGAGCGATGGTCAAAGACCCGGCCGACGTCTATGACCTTCGGCTGATCGAGGGACTCCACCCCGAAGCAACGATCGGTCCCTGGCGGGTCCGGGGCGTGCCGCTGAACCATACGATCTACAATCTCGGCTATCTTCTCACCACGGACGACACGACACTCTACTACACGGGCGACACCCGGCAACCCTCGGTTCCCGACGGTCTTCGCGCCGACTTCGTCATTCACGAGTCGACGTACGCCGACCGGAACACCCACCTCGCCCAGGAGTTCGGCCACTCCACGGCGTCGCAAGCCGCCCGAGCGGCCGCCGTGATGAAGGCCCGTCGGTTGTTCCTGACCCACATCGGCGACCGGGAAGGCACCGAAGCTGAGGTCCTCCGCGAGGTCCGGGCCGGGTTCCCCGACTCGACGGTCGCGGAGGACCTCAGCCACTACGACCTCTGAACGTAGCGGCGGGCTGGCGCTCCGCTATCAGTATTGCAGGAATTCTGACTCAATCCGGCGTGCCCCCTCCGGCAAAAGGCGCTTTTCGGAAGTGGGACCCGATTCGGGTCGAACTCGGTCAGACGAGCTTCCTCTTCTTCAACCAATCTTGAAATCTCGGATCTCTCCGGATGGGGGCGAGCCGCGGGTCAAGCCGGCTTACATCGGTCGAAGCCCCCTTCTCCATCCAGCGGAAACACGCATCGAGGTCGCCGAGTTCGCAGTATGCGCAGATGATGGCCCATTCGGCGTGAGGGAACTCCGGTAGCGCTTCTTCGTGACGAAGGAGGGACCTTGCCTGTTCTTTCTCCCCGGACACTGCGTAGTATAACGCTCGGATGACAGGCTTGTACCTCGGTTCTGGTTGGACCTCTTCGAACCGTTTGAGTTCCTTGAGGCATCCCTCGAGGTCGGGTCGGGCCAGCCGCTGGAGGGACCTGAACTAAAGGTTCAAGTCCGCACCCCCGGGAATGCATCAGGTCCTTACTTCGGTCCCGCTGCCGCCGACCGAGAGCGGATGTAGTCGATGTTCCCTGTGAACTGGTCCGGCTCGGCCCAGGAGCGGAACCGTGTTGGAATCACAGGAGCCCCTGTCTCCCGAGCTAGTTCACGGACGGTGGTGAGGTAGTCTCGCATCTCTGCGACCGTCTCGACCGACCCCATGGGACCGTGTCCCGTGACGATTCGTTCAGGTCGCAGATCGTCTATCTTGTCGAGCACGGTGAGCCAGTGCTCGGGATCCCCCGAGGTGAGGTTCGGGTGGTTCTGGGCGACTATCAAGTCCCCGGCGAAGAGAATTCGATCCTTCGCGAGGAACAGCAACGTGTCGCTTTCGGTATGCCCACTGCCGAAGTTCAGCAGCGATGCATTCCGCTCTCCCGGTAGGCGGAGCTCCTCCTCGAAGCCGTTCGATGGGGGCGTGAATCGCAGGTCGATCGTCTCCTCGAGAAGCATCCGGTTGATTCTCAGCACGGCATCATAGACGGCACGTCCAGCCTCAGTAGATTGCGTGCTCCGTTGCCCCTCAAGTTCTCGAATGTCCGCCTCGAGCTTCTCCCGGCTCAGCTCCGTCTCCATCTCGGCACGCTTCTCGAGGAGAATCTCGATCGTCCGTTTGGAGGCGTAGATCGGTCGGTCCGCGAACACCTGGTTGCCGACAACGTGATCGAGATGCCAGTGACTGTTCACGCACAGTGACGGGGATCGATGCGTCAGGGTCAGCGACGCCGAACGAATGTCTTGGGCTGAGTGCAATGTCAAGCTAGTATCGAAAACGAGAGTGGACGGCCCCAGGTCGACAAGGCCCGTATTGGAAAGGGCCGTGCCTTCACGCCGAGCACCGGCGAACACGATCCCGTCCCCAATCGTCTCGAACTCGTAGTGCTCGGAGCGAAGGGTCGGAGCGTTCGTCATTATCTCCGCAACTGTTGACGGCTTTAATGCTCTGGGGCCGACTAAATCTTCCTGGCTTTCCCAGGGTTTCAGCTTACAACCGGCGTCGAGGGCGAGGGCCCCAATAGATCGATCGCGAGGACAGGCACGTGAAGGAAGGGAAAGGTCAGCCACTGGAGGGACTTGAACCCCCGACCTGCTGATTACGAATCAGCCGCTCTGCCAAACTGAGCTACAGTGGCGCGAACCGCGGGACGATAGGAGTCGCCCTATAATGGTGATGGCGCGCGCTCACCGGAGCGAGTCGAGTGCCTCGGTCAGGTCGCGGACGAGGTCCTCGGGGTCCTCGATCCCGAACGAGAACCGAATGAGCCCGTCGTCGATCCCCCGGCGCTCTCGCTCCTCGGGAGAGAGGTGTCGGTGCGAGGTGAGCCCCGGGACGCTCGCGAGGCTATCGACCCCGCCCAGGCTGGAGGCCACGTGGACGAAGCGGAGGCGACGCAGGAACCGTTCGGCCACCGCCGCCCCGCCGTTCAAGGAGATCGTGACCATGCCTCCCCTCCCGCGCATCTGGCGCGACGCGATCGTCTCCTCCTCAGCGCTCGCACGGCCGGGGTAGTAGACGCGCCGGACCAGGGGGTGGGTCGCCAGCGCTTCCGCGACCCGCCGGCCGTTCTCGTTATGGCGCGCGACGCGCAGCGCGAGCGTCTTCAGGCTCCGTCCCAGCAGATAGGCGGCGAACGGGTCGAGCGCGGAGCCGAAATCCCCCTTCGTGTCGATCCGGGAGAGGAGGTCCGCCGGGCCGACGACCCCGCCCGCGACGAGGTCGCTGTGGCCGGCGAGGTACTTCGTGGCGCTGTGGAAGACCAGGTCCGCGCCGAGCGCGAGCGGGTTCTGGTTAATCGGGGACGCGAACGTGTTGTCGACGACGAGGATCGCTCCGACCGAGTCGGCGGCCCTCCCCCAGCGGGCGATGTCGTGGACCGTGAGCAGGGGGTTCGTCGGGCTCTCGACCACCGCGAGCCGGGTCTTGGGGGTGAGGACCGCCTCGGGCTCGCGGGCCTCCCGCTCGCTGACGAACCGGACCGAGACCCCGAATCGGGGGAGGAGGTCGGCGAGGACGGTCAGGGTGCCGCCGTAGAGCACGTCCAGCGCCACCACCTCGTCCCCCGACTGGACCAGCGAGAGGAGGAGGCTCGTGAACGCCCCCATCCCGGACCCGAAGAGCCGCGCGGCCTCTCCGCCCTCGAGCTGACGGAGGAGCTCGGTCGGGACCTCGACCGTCGGGTTCGCGAGCCGGCTGTAGAGGTACACGCCGCCCCGGTCGGCCGCTTCGGAGAATCCCGACGGAAAGTGGTAGGTGGTCGATTGGTAGATCGGCGGAACGACCGCGCCCGCGTTGTACTCGGGGCGACGGGCTCCGTGGACGAGGCGGGTCGACGGGCCGACCCACTCGGGGACAGGGTCGAAGCGGGGACGAGGGCGAAGGCCCGGGTCCTGCGACGCCTCGGGGTCGCTCACGAGAGGCCCCGACCGAACCGGCTCGACGCCTGTTTCACGACCTGAAGACGGGCCGGCGCTCCGATCTCGTCGAGATACGCGGCCACCGACGGAGGCACCGCGTCCTTCCATCCGCTCCCCTCCGCCAGTTGCTGGCGGATCCGGGCCCCCTCGAAGCGGTCCCGGTCGTAGAGGGGCGGGCTTTCGACCAGGTAGCCCGAGCGCTCGAAGAGGAGGCGGGTGAGCGGGTTGTTCGTGTAGACCCGGTCGAACGTCGGCAGGAGAGCCTCGAGGTAGCTCACCCAGAGGGCGTGACGGGAGATGTCCTCGATCGGAACGAGGAGGGCGTCCTCGACCTTCGCCTCGGCGAGGGCGCGGCCGATCATCTCGAGGCGCTCGCCCGCGGTGAACGGGTTCTCCGAGGTGTAGGACTCCTCGGCGCTTCCGATCCCGATCAGGAGGGAGGCGGTCGGGCGGTCGGCCCGGATCTTGCGGACGACCTCGAGGTGACCCCGATGGAACGGTTGGAATCGGCCGATGAGGAGGGCTCGCATCGGTTCCTCGATATCACTCCGGGGTCAAATCCTCCACGTCGTCTAGGAACTCGTCGATGTGCGGGCACCGGGCGGTCAGGTAGTGTCGGCAGTGCGCGCAGTGACGGTCGTTCCAGGCGGTGGTGAGGTCGTCGTTGAACTCGTAGCACGGGCGGTTGACGAACCGGTCCTCCTCGTCCTCCTCCGGGGACGCGGGGATCGGGAACGGCCGCGAGACCACCGGCCCGTGCGCCGGGACGCGGAACGTTCCTCTCACGAACCGGTCGGCCGAGCCGGCGACGGTGCCGGCGTTGCGGGCGAGGGAATCTCTTCCGACGTCCGGCCGGTCGCGCGGACCATCGCGGAAAGACGTTCGAGGAGCGACTCCTTCTGAGTGCCCTGGCCGACCAGGGCGTACTTGAGCACGTCGCGGAGCGTGGCGACCGGAATGACCTCCACCATACCCCGGTACTTCGACTCGAGGACGAGGTCGTCAAGGTTCTCTTCGGGCACGAGCACGCGCTTGATCCCGGAGTCTGCCGCCGCCTCGACCTTCGCGGTGACGCCGCCCACCGGGAGGACCTGGCCCCGCACCGACAGCGAACCGGTCATCGCGACCGACTGGTCGACGGGGACGCCTTCGAGGGCGCTGATGACGGCGGTCGCGATCGAGACCGAGGCACTGTCGCCCTCGACCCCGTCGGACGTGCCGACGAACTGGATGTGAATGTCGTAGCGGGAGATGTCCTCGCCCGTGTACTTCTTGATGAGCGCGCTGACGTTCTGGACGGCCTCGCGCGCGATCTCTCCGAGCTTCCCGGTCGCGACCACGACGCCACCGTTCCGCGTCTGGGCCGGGGTGACCTCCGCCACGATCGGAAGGACGATGCCCGAGAACTCCGCCATGCCGGTCTGGGCGTTGATCGCCGCCAGTCCGTTCACGACCCCGACCGCGGAGCCCACAGTCGTGAACATGTGGTACTCCTTGCGGCGCTCGATGTAGCGGTCGGCGATCTGCTGTTCGAGCGAGCGGGCCGCCCGCTTCGCCTTCACGACCTGTTCGGCGCGGACGATGGGAAGGCCGTCCGAGAGCGCGATGTCGCCCGCGACCCGGACGAGACCCCCGAGCTCTCGGAGGCGGAGCGTAAGCTGGCCAGAGCGGCCCGAGCGGCGCTGGGCCTCGCGGATGACCTCGATCATGGCCCCGAGGTCGAAGTGCGGGATCTTCTTGTCCTTCACCACCTCTTGGGCGATGAACCGAACGATCTTCATCCGGTTGTCCGGCGTGTCGGGCATCGTCGTCTTGACGTAGAGCTCGTAGCCGTAGCCGCGGATGCGCGACCGCAGCGCCGGGTGCATCGTCTGGACGCTGTCGACGTTCCCTGCGCACACGAGGACGAAGTCGGAGGGGACCGGCTCGGTCTTGACCATCGCGCCGGCGGAGCGCTCGGACTGGCCGACGATCGGGAACTTGCGCTCCTGGAGCGCGGTGAGCAGCGAGTGCTGGCTCTCGATCTTGAGGAGGTTGATCTCGTCGAGGAAGAGCACCCCGCCGTTCGCCTTGTGGATTGCCCCGACCTCGACGCGCTCGTGCGGCGGGGTCTCGAGACCGCCCGACTGGAACGGGTCGTGCTTCACGTCGCCGAGAAGGGCCCCGGCGTGGGCGCCCGTGGCGTCCACGAACGGGGGCTTGTCGTCGGGGGTGTGGGAGACAAGGAGCTTCGCGACCGCGTTGCCCGTATCGGTGCGGCCGCCGGAGAATCGGGCGAGGACCCAGATGATGAGCACGATGAGCACACCGAAGAGGATCGCCGTCAGGTCCTTGTCGACGACGACGATGTAGATGGTGACCGCGAGGACCAAGAGCGCGATGACGACAAACAGGATCGACCGTTGCTCCTTCTTCTGGGCGGCCTCGACCTTCTGGGCCGCGACGATTTCCTTTCCTTTCCCCGCGGGGACCACCCGGATCTTCGGCTCGTTCGGGTCATCGCTGTTGGAGTAGGCGAGGATGTCCTGGAGCTGCTCCTTGGGGAGGAAGTCGACCATCGCCCGAGCGAGCATGCTCTTCCCGGTGCCGGGGTCGCCGATCAGCATCATGTGCCGCTTTTGGGTCGCGGCTTTGTGTGCCACCTCGACGGCATCGTCCTGACCGATCACCTGGTCGAGGAGCCGGGGCGGTACCTCGACCTGCGCGCTCGACGTGTAGGGGAGGGTCCGCGCCCACTGTTCGAGCTCGTTGACCGGGGGTGCGCCAGCGGTCCCGACGGCCGGTGCTTCCGTTCCTTCTGCCATGGTGGCGTCGCGGCTCCCATCGGTCGAGAACCGGTGCGCCAATGAATCCAAGGGGGGGTCCATATAAAGCCCTTCGGGCCAGTGAATCCGAAGTACCCTGGTTTCGGTGGTCGTCTTCCGCTCCCGGGGACCGGCTCGCGCCCGGCCAGGGTCGGCCGTTATCTACCGTACCGGGCTCGACCCCGAGGGTACGGACGATGACGGTTCGGCTCGAGGGGAAGCCGGTCGCGGAAGGGATCGACGAGGCGACCCGAAAGGCCATTCGGTCGGTCCCCACCGGCGAATCCCCCCCGTGCCTTGCGAGCGTGCATCGAGGGGTGGACAGCCCGTTCCGCTACTACTTGAAGCGTCAGGCGAAAGCGGCCACGGCGCTCGGCATCTCGTTCCGCGACGAGCCCCTCCGCCCGGAGGACGGGCCGAAGGAGCTCATCGAGCGCCTCGCCGCCCTGGACCGAGACGCGAGAGTACATGCGGTGCTCCTCGAACACCCCCTGCCCCCGCCGTTCGACTTCTACCGCGCGATGGCGACGCTTCGACCCGCGAAGGACGTCGACGGCGTGGGAACGGCCAACCTCGGCCGTCTGGTCGCCCAGACGCCCGTTCAGGTCCCGGCGGTCGCGCTCGCCGCGGTCGAGATCGCTCGCCATTATCGGCTTCCGATCGAAGGGGAGCGGGTCGTCGTCCTGGGCCGGTCCGAGACCGTCGGCCTTCCCCTCGCCCTCCTCCTCGCGGGGAAGGGCACCGGCCTCAACGCCACGGTCACGATCCTCCATTCGAAGAGCCGTGACCTCAAGGGGGCCCTCGCGAGCGCCCGGACGATCTTCTCGTGCGTGGGCCGACCGGGCACGCTAACCCGGGAAGTGGTCCCGGAAGGGGCGTTCGTGGTCGATGTGGGGGTCGCCACCGTCCCGGATCCGGCTCGACCGGGGAGCTCCAAGGCCACCGGCGATGCGGATTTCGCGAGCCTCGACGGCTGGGCCGCGGGGGTCACGCCCGTTCCCGGCGGTGTCGGGCCGGTGACGGTCGCAAAGTTGATGGCGAGCACGCTCGAGGCCTATCGGCTCTCGAGAGTGGAGGAAGGGCGTTGAGCCGGCACCACCCCGGCGCGCCCGGAGCGACTCCTCCGCCACTGCGATGCCGGGACTGCCCGATGTGGTACGGGGCGGAGGACGATGGGTGGGGTCCGTGCTCGATCAAGAACCGGCGGGGCGACGAACGGTATCTTACGTGGGGAGGCCACGCGTGCGACGAGGACTATTCGCCGCCGAAAGCGAAGCCCACTTTCGCGCGGGCCGCTTCGTTGAGGGGGGTCCGCTCTACCTCGAGGGCGTCGGCTGTCGGGTACACCTCGACCTCGAAGGCGGCCCAGGGAAGGCGGCGTGCGGCGCGACGCAGGGCGAACGGGGAGACCTCCACGCGACGGCGATCCGGGTCGAGGCGATAGTCCTCAGGACCGGCTCCGAGCGTGCGGACGACCCGGGCCGACCAACGCTCGAGCGCTTCGTCAACCCCCGCTTCCACGACCCCGAGGATGACTGTTCCGTCCTCGGTCCGCCGCGCGAAGGCGGGGGCGGTTCGGTCGGCCCGGCGCAAGAGCCGCTGCCGCAGCTGGACGCCGTCCTTGAACCGGGACGAGCAGTAGTGAACGGGGACGGACAAGGAGAGCTCCCGGACCAGGCGCTCGGCGACCGCGCGGCTGCCGCGCACTCCCCAGCCGTTGCGGGGGTCGACCCGGTACCGGTGCTCGCGCATCTTCCCCTCATTGGTCTCCGAGAACTCGAGCTCGTTCAGGTTGACGAAGTCGACCCCGATCGCGTCGAGGGCCTTCAGGAGGCGTCGGAGCTCGGCCTCCTTTTCGGGCAGGACCGGGACCTCCACGCCCCGACGAATCCCCCAATCGGGGGCGCTCTCGAGGACGGAACGGTACGCCCCGCCGTCGCTCGCGAGGGGGCCCCACAGGTAGTGCGGGATGTGGAGGCGGAACTCGTCGAGCCCGGCCCGAGCGAGCCGGGCGAGCTTCTCCGGGTTCGGCTCGTGGGTGTAGAGGTGGATGTGATGCTCGGCGCCGAACTCGCGCTTCAGCAGGCGAATGTAGTGCTCCACACGGTCGACGACCCCGAGCGGGTCTCCGCCCGTGATCCCCGTTCCGGACGCCCCGATCGCGCGCGCCTCGTCGAGCACATCCTCGTCCGACCGGACTCGGCGCTCGTCCGCGTACACCACGTCCAACTGGTTGCGTGCCGGCGAGACCGGGCAGTAGAAACATCGGAACCGGCACAGGCCCGTGACGAACAGCACCATCTTGCGCCCCTCCGCGCACTGGGTGCATGCGGGGGACAGCGCCCCCCGGTGGCTCGAGGCCATCGGGAGGAGGTGGAGGCCGTTCGCGGTCATGGGGGAGCGGAGCCGGTCCGCGAACGATAAGCGTTTCTTGCGCGTCGGAAGGGGCCTCCGACCGACCGACGAGGTCACCGACGCTCGGTTCCCGTGGTGGCCTCGCGCCACCAAGTGGGGCGGGGGGAGGCCGAAGGCGTAGGCTCAAATCCCCTACCCGATTGGGCGCCCCACTCGCGGAGGAACGTCACCGATGGAAATGCAACCGGGCCAGATGGCGTACGACCGGGCCAGCACAGTGTTCTCGCCGGACGGGCGACTGTTCCAGGTCGAGTACGCCCTCCAAGCGATCCAGATGGGAGGCACCGCGGTCGCGGTGACCTACGACACCGGGATCGTCTTCGTCGCCTACCGCAATCTCCCCGTGAGCTCGCTCGCCGAGGCTGGGTCGATCGAGAAGAGCTTCGCGATCGACCAGGGGCTCGGATGCGTCACCGCGGGTCTCATCGCCGACTCGCGCGTCCTCGTCGAGTTCCTGCGGGTCTAGGCCCAGCGCCACCGGCTGACCTACGGGGAGCCCCCCCCGTTCACGCTGCTCGGCCACGCGCTCGGCACGCTCCTCCAGCAGTACACCCAGTACGGCGGGACCCGTCCGTTCGCGGTCTCTCTCCTCCTCGGCGGGTTCGACGGAAAGGCCCCCGGGCTCGTCGAACTCGACCCCAGCGGGGCGACGATCGGGTGGAAGGCGTACGCCATCGGACGGAACCGCCGGGCGGTCGCCGACTTCCTCGAAGAGAAGCTCCCCGACCACTTGACCGAGGAGTCGGCGTTCAAACTCGCGGTCCAGGGTGTCGCCGAGGGTTCGCCCACTCCGTTCCAGCCGGAGGCCCTCGACGTGGCGATTCTGGAGCCGGAAACCGACCTGCGGCGTCTCCCGGTGGCCGATGTCACCCGCCGCGTGCAGGGGATGCCGTTCATCGGCACGCCCGAGCGTCGCCCCAACTCCCGCTAGGCCGGAAGGGAGCCCCGAGCGGACCTGAAAGGGTCTTTGAGCGGCCGCACGCTGCCTTTGCCATGGCGCAGTCGCTGACCTTCTCACCGGACGACGCGCGCGCGATCGTCGAATACAACCGCGCTGTCTTCGACCGGTTCGTCCGACGGGTGCGGAATCTCCCGGGGAACGAGGCGACCCGCCGACGCGGGATCGGCCACGAGTCGTTGTTCGACACGTTGGTGCACGTCCTCAACGTTCACGAGGTCTGGCTCGTCTACGTCGCCCGCGGGCGCAACACGGACAAGGAACTGAGGGCGCTCTTTGAAGAACCGAGCCGCCACCCCAAGACCTGGAAAGGGTTCGACGCGTATGCGAAGCGGGTCTCGGCGGGCGTTGAGGAGACCGGGCAGGGGCTGACCCGCCGCACCCTGGGCCGCCCGGTGAAAGCGTTCTGGATGCCGGGCCGGTACACCCTCCGGGACGCCCTGTACCAGACGACCATGGAGGAGGCTCACCACCTAGGCGAGATCATCGGTGCCCTCTGGCAGGACGACCGGAAGCCGCCCGAGATGACGTGGATCGATGTCCGCCGGCCCCCGGCGCGGCGGCGGCGAAGGTCCTAGGACCCCGGCGGGACGGACCCTCGTTCCGAGGACGCGGCCTCGAACTCTCCTCGCAGACGTATCCGCCGCCTCGTGCGGTGGTAGGTAACGGCGAACCGGTGCGCTTCGTCGCGCACCGCCCGCAAGAGCAGCATCGGGGCGGCGTTCGGGTTCGGGTGCATCGGCTCCGAGCGGTCGGACCGGTAGACCTCCTCTTCCCGCTTCGCGAGGCCGATCGTGGGGATCCGGTCGGCCAGCCCGAGCTCCGAGAGCGCGCCGAGCGCGGCGGAGAGCTGACCGGCGCCGCCATCGATGAGCAGGAGGTCCGGGAGAATCTCGTTCTCCGCGAGCCGGCGGGCGAACCGGCGAGAGACGACCTCCGCGACCATCGCGAAGTCGTTCGTCCCTTCGACCGTGCGGATCCGGAACCGGCGGTACTCCGACCGCTTGGCGAGGCCCCTCTCGAAGACGACAAGCGAACCCACGGCCTCCGACCCCTGGAAGAGGGAGATGTCCACGCCTTCGATCCGGTTGGGGATCGTCGGTAGCTCGAGGAGGCTCTGGACGGCGAGGAGCACCTCCCTCGGCGCAGGGCGGGCGACAACCTGGTCGACCGTCGCGCGGGCGAGGCGCTCGGCGAGGCGGCCGAGCGAGGCGTAGCGGCCCGTCGGTCGGAAGCGGACCTCGACGCCGCGCGGACCGAACAGCTCGTCCAGCGTCGCGTCGATCCCCGCCGGTCGGGGGGCCGCGATATAGATCCGGTCCGGAAGCTCGAACTGGGCCCCGTAGTACTGGGTCAGGAACTGCCGCAGCAACTCCCCCGGCTCCGGGACGTCGTTCGCCGGTATCGTGAGGAGGTGCGGTTCGGTCTGCCGGACCTCGCCGTCCTCCACCCGAAGGAGTCCTACGGCGACGCGCAAGGTCGACGGGTCTTGGGGGTAGGCGAGCGCGAGCACGTCCGCGCGGCCCGTCCCGGGGCCCACGACCGCCTGGCGCTCGGAGAGCGCGCCGAGGCCCGCGAGAGCGTCCCGCAGCAATGCGGCGCGCTCGAACTCCTCGCGTTCGGACGCGCGTCGCATCTCCGCCTCGACCATCGGACGTACGAGGGCGACCTGACCCCGGAGCACGTCCGTCGCCCGGTCGACCTGCGCCCGGTACTCGTCGAGGCCGATCGCGCCGATGCAGGGAGCGCTGCAGACCTTGAGGTGGTAGTAGAGGCACGCCTGCTTCGGGAGCCGCACGCACCGACGCAGTTGGAAGAGGTCGCCGAGGAGCTTCTCGACGCCCCGGGCCTCGCGGGCGCTCGTGTACGGCCCGAAGAGGAGGACGCCGGGCCGTCGGCGAGGTCGGCGAACGAGCAGGACCCGCGGAACCTCCTCACCGACCGTGACCGCCAGGTACGGGTAGCTCCGGTCGTCCTTCAGGAGAACGTTGTACGGCGGCTGGTACTGCTTGACGAGGTTCGCCTCGAGGAGCAACGCCTCCCGCTCGGTCGCCGTGGGTACGAACTCGACGCTCGTGCTCTGCGCGACGATCGTCCCGTCCTTCTCGATGCGCGCCCTCAGGTGGTCGAGGACCCGCCGTCGAAGGCTGCGGGCCTTGCCGACGTAGACGACCTCTCCGCGGCCCGAGCGGAAGAGATAGACCCCCGGAACGTCCGGGCCCCTCCGGAAGCCTTCGCGGGTCTCCGCGGCCAGCTGGCTCGCCGGCACGAACGACGGGAGCTGGGTCCGACCGTTCTCGGTCATAGGCGCGCGCGTCGGAAGGTGGGGGTGGGCGGCGGAAGGTGCGGGAGGAGGAACCGGCCGGTGTGCGAGGCGGGAGCGCGCGCGACCTCCTCGGGGGACCCCTGGGCGACCACGTGCCCGCCCGCGTCCCCGCCTTCGGGACCGAGGTCGATCAGCCAGTCAGCCGATTTCAGCACGTCCACGTTGTGCTCGATGACGACCACGGTGTTCCCTCCCGAGCGCAGCCGGAACAGCACGTCGAGGAGGCGCTCGACGTCGGCGAAGTGGAGGCCGGTCGTCGGCTCGTCGAGGAGGTAGAGGGTCTTCCCGGTCGGAGGCTTCGCGAGCTCGTACGCGATCTTGATCCGCTGGGCCTCCCCGCCCGAGAGCGTGGTCGCGCTCTGTCCGAGCCGGATGTACCCGAGCCCGACATCGACCAGGAGCTGGAGCCGCGAGGCGATGCGTCGGTGGTGTGCGAAGAAGGCGAGCGCTTCGCTCACCGACATGTCGAGGACGTCGGCGATGGTCTTCTCCTTGAACTTCACCTCCAGGGTCTCGGCGTTGTACCGCTTCCCGCGGCATTCCTCGCAGACCACGTAGACGTCCGGGAGGAAGTGCATCTCGTACCGGAGCACCCCGTCGCCCTCGCACGTTTCGCATCGCCCCCCGGCGACGTTGAAGCTGAATCGTCCGGGAGCGAAGCCTCGCGCCTTCGCGTCGGGGAGGCCCGCGAACAGTTCCCGGATCGGGGTCATCATGCCGGTGTAGGTGGCCGGGTTCGACCGGGGGGTCCGTCCGATCGGGGCCTGGTCGATGAGCAGGACGCGGTCGACCTCGTCAATTCCCTCGATGAAATCGTGGCGCCCCGGCGCCTCGCGCCCCAGTCCGAGGTGCCGGCGCACCGCCCGGTACAGGATCTCCTGGAGGACGGTCGACTTGCCGCTCCCCGAGACCCCGGAAAGGCCGACCAAGAGGCCGAGCGGGATCGCCACGTCGTCCCCCTTCAGGTTGTGTTCGCGGGGGCCGTGGATCGTCAGGAACCGGCGGCCCGGCGACATCCGCCGCTCGGGCGTGGGGATCGAGCGGGTGCCCGAAAGGAACGCCGCGGTGAGCGACCGCGGGGTCCCCCCGATCTGGTCGGGAGGACCTGAGTAGAGGAGCTCGCCTCCGAGGGCTCCGGCCCCGGGCCCGAGATCGATCAGCCAGTCGGACTCCCGCATCGTCATCTCGTCGTGCTCGACGACGAGCAGCGTGTTGCCGAGGTCGCGGAGCGTCTTCAGCGTGGACAGGAGGCGTGCCTGGTCGCGCGGATGGAGCCCGATCGAAGGTTCGTCCAGGATGTAGAGGACCCCCACAAGCCCGGAGCCGATCTGGGTCGCGAGGGCGATCCGCTCGGCCTCGCCTCCCGAGAGCGTGCCCGAGGCGCGGTCGAGGGTAATGTAGGTCAGGCCGACGTTCTCGAGGAACCCGAGCCGGGCGCGGATCTCCCTCACCACCTGCCCGACGATCTGCTCGTCGCGGTCGGACAGCGCGAGCGACCGGAACATCTCGGCCGACTCGAGGACCGTCATCGCGGTGACGTCCGCGATCGATTTCCCCTGGACCGTGACCCCGAGGCTCTCGGGCTTTAGTCGACGTCCTCCGCACGCCCGGCAGGGAATAAAGGAAAGGAATCCGAGGTAGTACTCCTTCGCGCCCTCGCTCTTCGTCGTCCGCCACCGGCGCTCGAGGGCGGCGACGAGACCTTCGCGCAGCCACCCGTTCACCCACCACTCCTCGGGACGGTGGGTGGACTGGCCGAGGCTCTTGTCGGCCCCGTACATCAGCGCCTTCCACCCTTTCTCGGAAAGCTCCCGAACGGGCCGACGTGGGTCGTAGTCGTAGAGCTGGCCGAACCGGACGAGGGACGACGTGATGGGCGTGAGGCCCCAGACGTTGATCGCCTTCGTGAGCGGCTTCTCCTTGTTCGGGACGATCCGGTCCGGGTCGGCATGGAGGGTGGCTCCGATCCCCAGGCACTCCGGACAGGCCCCGAACGGGTTGTTGAACGAGAAGATCCTCGGCGCGAGCTCGTCCATGGAGAAGCCGCAGACTGGGCACGCCCGTCGGCTCGAGAAGATCTGTCGGTCCCCGCCGGGACGGCGGAGGACGACCAACCCATCACCGAGGCTCCGGGCCAGTTCCACCGACTCGGCGAGACGGCTCTCCTCGGTCGGAGAGACCACGAAGCTGTCGACCACGACCTCGATCGTGTGCTTCTTGTTCTTCTCGAGCCGGACCTCGGAGCCCGGAAGCCGTACCTCCACACCGTCGATGACGAAGCGACGATAGCCGGCCTTCCGCAGCTTGTCGATCACGTCCCGGTGCTCGCCCTTCTTGGCCTGGAGGACCGGAGCGAGCAGGTCGACCTTCTCTCCGTTCGCCCGGGCCTTCACCGCATCGACGATCCGGTCGACCGACTGCGGGGTGATCTCCTGCCCGTCGTTCGGGCAGTGCGGGACCCCGATACGGGCGAAGAGGAGGCGCAGGTAATCGTGGATCTCGGTAACGGTGCCGACGGTCGAGCGCGGGTTCTTGCTGCCGGCCCTCTGCTCGATCGCGATCGCGGGGGCGAGGCCGTCGATCGAGTCGACGTCCGGCTTGTCCATCTGGCCAAGGAACTGACGGGCGTACGACGAGAGGCTCTCGATGTACCTCCGCTGGCCTTCGGCGTAGAGCGTGTCGAAGGCGAGCGAGGACTTTCCCGACCCGCTGACTCCCGTGATGACGATGAACTTCCCGCGGGGGAGGTCGATCGAGATGTTCTTCAGGTTGTGCTGACGCGCGCCGCGGACCCGTATGGTGTCGGATGGGTCGGCCATGCCCCGGGCCTACGGCGGCAAGAGGGTTCGGACCGTCTCGACCAGGCGGTCGAGCACGTGGGCCTGGACACGAGCCCCGAGCTCGGCGGAGGCGTTCCGCGTGTCCCCGATCACGCTGTCCGGCCAGTCCTTCTCGGTCGGGCTACCGGGGACGAACGGGCTGTGACGGTACTCGACGACCGGACGGGCCGGGCCCACGGTCTCGGGAGCGAGCGCGAGCATCCGAGACGTCTCGAGGAGACCCGCGTGACCATCGTTGGCCGGCGATTCCGTACCCCGGAGCTCGTAGACGAAATCGTAGCCGCAGAGCACCACCACGCGGGTCCCGGGATGCGCCTGGACGACGTGGTCGCAGGCCTCCCGAAGCGCCGCCATGTGCCCGCGCTCGCCATGTCCCGATAGCACGAGGATCCGCCGAACCCCCGAACGCACAAGCTCGGAGAGGACGCCCTCGACGTAGTCCTCGAGCGGAGCGATGGAAAGCGAGACGGTACCGGGGAACCGACGAGCTCCCGGCGCCGACCCGTACGGGATCGTGGGCGCCACGAGCCCATCGACGCGCTCGGCCAAGGCCGAGGCCGTCGCCTCCGGCTGGATCTGGTCGGCTCCGAGGGGCAAGTGGGGGCCGTGCGCCTCCAGCGCCCCGACGGGTACGATGACGAGCGGGTTGGAGGCGAGACGACGCTCGAACGAGCGGTAGTCGATATCGAGGAGACGGCGGGAAGCGGCCACGTTTCGAAGGACCGAGCGAGCGTATTTAACACGGGCCGGGAGGTGCGGAAACGGTCGACCCTCCGGTTCGGGGGAGGGAGACTCTTAGGGGGTCGGTGTCTACCGTCAGGTTTCGACGGACCGACCGGGTCAGAGCGAAGAAGAAGCCTCGTCGGGGGATGGGCCGTCCAGGGCCGTGGCGCCGGACGGGGCGCGTCGAGGGCGTTTTCGCGATGACGCTGACCTCTTGGCGAGAACACTGGGTCCGACCGGAGCCTTCGCGGTAGGGGTCGGCGGGCTCACCTCGTTCTTGCTGGCGCGCGCCTTGGCCCTCCCCGCCTTCCGGGCCGTGGCCGCCTTCTTGGCCTTGGCGGCCGACACCCGCTCGGCCTTCTCCTCGGCCCTCTGCAGCCGGGTCGGGCACTCGGGGTTGATGCAGAGCGTCCACGGAGGACGACCGGCCTCGATCGCGGTCACGACCGGAGCTCGACAGACGGGACACGGAGGCTGGTCCTTCTCGAGCTTCCCGCGCTGGGGGAGCGGGTAGGTGACACGACACGCCGGGTAGCCGGAGCACCCGACGAACCGCTTCCCCGCGAACGAGTAGCGGATCTGGAGCGGGCTCCCGCAGGTCGGGCAGACTCCGATGCGGAAGGCCTTGTGGTGTTCGGCGCACTCCGGATTGACGCAGTAGAGGTCCGGGCGGACGCCGCGGAACGTGATCTTCACCCGGGGGACCTTGCAGGTCGCGCACAGGAACTCCGGCGCCGGTTCGATGAACCCGGCCGAGGGGAGCGCGTAGGTGGCCGTGCAGGAGGCGGGGTTGTTGACGCACTGGACCCAGCGCGCTCCGCGGGGACTCCGCGCAAGCCGAAGCGCTCCTCCGCATTTCGCGCACGGTCCGACGAAATGTTGGCGGTCGAGCGCCCCGGTGAGGGTCTCCTTCACCCCCTTAGTGTTCGCCGAAAGGAGAGCGTACGCCTCACGGAGCATCTCGCGGGATTCCTCCAGAACCTCCGCCTTGGGCTTCTTCGACTGCGCGACGAGCTCCATGTCCTCTTCGAGACGGTGGGTCATCTCCGGTCGCGTGATGACCGGGGCGTGGGCCTTCAGGGCCTCGGTGACCGCAATCCCGGTCGAGGTCGGTTCGAGCTGCCGCTGGTTCACGTAGTGACGGTCGAAGAGCTTCTGGAGGACGTCATGTCGGGTGCTCTTCGTCCCGAGCCCGAGGCGTTCCATCTCCTGAATGAGCGAGCCTTGGGAGTAGCGACGGGGGGGTCGGGTCTGGTCCTCGACGAGCTCCACCTTCGGGACCGCGACGGTCTCGCCCACCACGAGGCGCGGCATCGGGACCGTGTCGGGCTTCGAGTACGGATAGATCCGGTACCACCCCGGGTCGGTCAGGAACTGGCCCTTCCCCTCGAACCGCTCCCCGCGGACCTCCACGGCGGCGGTCCGCGCGACCCCGAGGGCGTCGGGAGCGAGCGTCGCCAGGAACCGACGGACCACGAGTTCGTAGACCGCCGCGTTGTCGGGGCGCAGCTTCTTCGGGTCGACGACGCCCGTCGGATAGATCGGCGGGTGGTCGGTCGTCTCGGTGCGGCCCCGGGTCGGTCGGAACGTTGGCTGGCGGAGCACGAACTCGGCCGCCTCGGCGAACGGGCCTTCGCGGAACTTCTCCGCGAGGGTTCTTAGGCCGAGCCCTCGCGGATAGACCGTGTTGTCCGTCCGCGGGTAGCTGATGAGACCCTGGGTGTACAGGTCCTCGGCGATCCGCATCACCCGCGCCGCACCGAGGCCCAGGCGCGTCGCCTCGGCGACGAAGAGCGTGGTGGAGAAGGGGACGGGGGGTCGGCGCCGGGTCTCCTCCTCCGCGAACTCCCGGACGACCCCGCTCTTGGCGTGGGCGACGAGGCGGAAGATCCGGTCCGCGTCGACCTTCTTCTCGAAGATCCCGTGATGGTGATGCAGCCGGAACTCCTCTCCGCCCTTCTCCCCGGTCGCGACGATCTCCCAGAACGGGGAGGCCACGAACTCCTTGATTGCCTGGTCCCGTTCGACTAGGAGCGCGAGCGTGGGCGTCTGGACCCGTCCGACCGAGAGGAAGCTCTTGCCCCGCTGCTGCGCCGTGAGGGAGAGGTAGCGCGTCAGGAGGGCGCCCCAAACGAGGTCGATCTCCTGGCGCGATTCGGCCGCCTCGGCGAGCGCCCGGTCGAGCTCTTCGAGATGCGAGAAGCTCGTCTCGATCGCGTCGCGCGTGAGCGCGCTGTACCGCGCCCGTTTCACCTCGATCCCGGGGTGGACCCGCTGGAGGAGCTCGAGGCATTCGAGCCCGATGAGCTCGCCCTCGCGGTCGAAGTCGGTCGCGATGATGACGCGGTCGAACTCGCGGACGATCGACTGGAGAGCCGCGACGATCCCCGTCTCGGTCACTCGCTTCAGTGGTCGGGTCTCGAGGAGCTTCGGAAGACCGGTGAGCGTCCACTCGGAGAACTCCTTCGGGTAATCGAGCTCGACGATGTGGCCCCGCAATCCAACGACGGCGTAGTGCCCGTCCGGGCGGTCGAACCGGAAGACGTTCGTCCCTTCGAGGCGAGCGCGCTTCATGCGCCCGTCGGAGAGCACGATGGCGATCCGGAGGGCGGTGTTGAACTTCTCCGCGACGACGAGAGTACGGACCACGGCCCGATAATCAGGCCGGGCGCCGTAGATAAAATCAGGGGGCGACCCACGGCGATCGGCCGCTCCGAACGTGAGCGCGCGCGTTCGACCGGGGCGAAAAGCCCGGCGAGCACCCCCGACGGGTCAGCGGTGTGGTGGACCCGCCCTCCGGCTCTTTATACGGCCCGGCCGGTCGGGGCGACCGGCGCCGCGGTAACTCAGTTTGGGAGAGTGCAAGACTGAAGATCTTGAAGCCGCCGGTTCAAGCCCGGCCCGCGGCACCTCCCCCGGTCTGAGCGGTACTACGCCGTTCAGAGCGGGCCCCGCTGTACCGCTGGGCAACGCTGGGAGCCAGGTCTTCTTCTGAACCGTCTGCGTCGTCCGGCCTTCGGGGGTCGGCGCTAGCGCGACGGAACGAACCAGACGTCCGTGATCGAGTACTTCGGGTTCGGGTCGAACCGGGCCTCGATCGGCATCCCGATGTAGAGGTCGGACTCCACGCAGTCCCGAAGACGGACGAGCAGCAGGCTCCCGACCCCGTCGAACTCGACGAGCGCGAGGTTGTAGGGCGTCTCCTTCAGGAACGCTTCGCCCCCGAAGTGGCACGTCGTCCAGGAGTGCACCCGGCCCTTCGTGGGGAGGTCGACCCATTCCGTCGGAGCGCCGCAGACCATGCAGTGGCTCCGCGGCGTTCCATAGACGAAGCCGCACTTCGGCCGACGGCACTTCGACCCGCGCAGTCGCCCCTCGGCGAGTCCGAGGAAGAACGGAGAGTCCTCGGCGTAGCTGTGGATGTAGTTAATGGAGTACGGGTTCCGGATGATGAGGCTCTCCACCCCGTCGCCGTCCCGATAGAGGGCGGCGCCGCGCTGCTCGAGCTCGGACTGAACCTCGCGGAACTTCGAAAAGACACGGGGGCGCGCGCTCATCGGAACCCCCGCTCGAGGATCGAGACGGTCACGGCCGAGCCCGTCCCCGCGTGGCTGTGGATGGCGCCCCGTCGGGGGTGGGCGAGCTGGAGCGTCGGGTCCCCGAAGTGCTTCGGGATCGTCCCCTGGAGTTGCCAGAACGCGAAGACCGCCTGCATGAGGCCGGTCGCCCCGACCGGGTGGCCGCATGCGATGAGGCCGCCGGAGGGATTGACGGGGGTGGCGCCCGCCCGGGGGACCGGAAAGCCGTAGTCGATTCCCTTCAGGAATGGGTCTCCCCGCTCCACGAACCCGTACCCCTCGCCGTACCGGCACAGCCCGAGGTCCTCGTAGGTCTGGATCTCGCTCGAGGCGTAGGCGTCGTGGAGCTCGACGAAGGAGAGCTCCGTGTTCGGCTTCGTGATCCCCGCCATCCGGTACGCCTCGATCCCCGCGATGCGGCCGGCGCGGAACGAGTGGACACCGGGATAGGGGAGATCCTCGTACCCCTTCGCCTTCTCGTGCGGGAGGAGCGGGACGCGACCGAAGGGCCGGTCGGAAAGGCGCATCGTGTCGGTGCCGCAGCCGACGCCCGTCACTTGGACCGGCTTGTCCGTGAACTCCTTCGCGCGCTCCTCGTCGCACAGGATGGCGCACGCCGCTCCGTCGCTCATCGTGCAGATCTGTTCGCGCGTGAGCGGGTAGCTGATCATCTCCGAGTTGAGCACCTCCTCGACTGTCAGGCGCTTCGGGTACTGCGCGTACGGGTTGTAGAGGGCGTTCCGGTGGTTCTTCACCGAAACGAGGCTCATGATACGGCTTCCCTCGGCGATCGCCCGTCGCTGGGCCTCGCGCTCGTCGGTGATACCCGCGAACTTGCCGAGGCGCAGGTACTCGTAGATGTGGCGCATGACCATGAGCGCGTAGTAGCCGGTGTAGAACCCGCCGAGCGGGAAGTCGAAGTTCGTGTCCGAAGCGAGGGCGATGAACTCGTTCCCCTTCCAGGTCGGGACCCGGCTCATCGTCTCGAAGCCGGCGGCGAGGCAGACGTCCATCCGGCCGCTCGCGATCGCCTCGTACGCCGCCTGGAAGCATTCCCCGCCGGTCGCTCCGCCCCACTCCAGCCGGACCGACCCTTTCGGGTTCATCCCGAGGTAGTCCTGAACCATGCTCGCGGCCTTGAGCTGCCGGGCGAAGTGGTCGGAGAAGTAGGCGATCCGGGTCCCGTCGATCCGGTCCGGCGTGAGGTTCGGGATCCCCTTGAGCGCGTAGTCGTACGCCCTCCGGACCATCAAGCGGAAGTCCATCGCGGGGTGAGCCTTCGCGAACTTCGTGACGCCCCCCGTGACCATGTAGACGCGTCGCCCTCGGGCGGGGGACGTCCGGGCTCGGGTCGGTCGGGCCGGCGGACTCTTCGAACTCTTCTTCGAACGGGCAGGCACAGGAACTCCCTCGCCTCGCGCCAATCGGGTCGCCCTCATAACCTTCTCACGGCGGCTCGCGAGCGGGCGGCCCCAGAACCGTTTAACGCAGGCGGACGGTGCTCCTTTCGATGACGCCTTATCCCTCCCCGAAGGACCTGCTCTCGATCTCCGACCTCGCGGGGGACCTCGACCGGGTCCTGGCCCGCGCCACGGTCCTGAAGGCCGAGCGCGCCCGGGGGGTACGGAAGCCGACCCTCGCGGGGAAGAACCTGGCGATGATTTTCGAAAAGCCGTCCACGCGCACCCGCACCTCGTTCGAGGTGGCGATGAACGACCTCGGAGGCCACGCCCTGTACCTCTCCTCGAAGGACCTCCAGCTCGGACGGGGCGAGACGATCGCCGACACGGCTCGCGTCCTATCTCGGTTTGTGGATGCGGTCTGCTACCGCGCGTTCCGGCACGTCGACATGGTCGAGCTCGCGCGCTGGGCCACGGTCCCGGTCATCAACGCGCTCGACGACTTGGAGCATCCCTGCCAGATCGCGGCGGACCTGTTGACGATGCGCGAGCGCTGGGGCGGTCGGTTCTCCCGCCGCCGCTTGGCGTGGGTGGGGGACGGCAACAACGTCCTCCACTCGCTCCTACTCGGGGCCGCGGCGGTGGGACTCGACCTATCGGTCGCGACCCCTCCCGGATATCGGCCGCAGCCCGAGTACGTCCGGGCCGCGGAAGTGCTCGCCGGGCGGTCGAAGGCGACGCTCTCGTTCACGAGCGACCCGAAGGAGGCGGTACGGGGCGCTGACGCTCTCTACACTGACGTTTGGGTCTCGATGGGCGACGAGGCCGAGACCGCGGCGCGGGAGGCGGCGTTCAAGGGGTTTCAGGTGAACGACGCGCTCGTCGCGCTCGCCAAGCCGTCGGCGTTCGTCCTCCACGACCTGCCCGCGCACCGCGGCCAAGAGATCACCGACTCGGTCCTGGATGGTCTCCATTCCGCCGTCTGGGACCAGGCCGAGAACCGGTTGCACGCCCAGAAGGCGATCCTCGAGCATCTCCTGCTTCCCCGGGGCAGACCCCGGCGCTCGAAGTGAGCGTTCCTCGAAGGCCGGGTGCGGTCGTGCTCAGCTACTCTCACCGGGACCGACGCGCCCACCGGGACGTGCGTCGGGCGCTCTGGACGATGGTCGCCGCGGCCCTCGCCCTCACCGGGTTCGGTCTGGGGGTGCCCCTTCCGTTCGCCGGACCCGCGGCCGTCGTGGCTCTGGGCATCCTCGGGGCGGTGTACCTCGGCTGGTCCGACGGGATGCTCTCGAGCTACTCGAACGACCTTCGGCTTGCTCGTGAAGGACGAGAAACGGACGGCTTCGTGCGCGCCGAGGTGGCCTCGCCGGTCGGCCTCGACCGGGACGTCGGTGGGCCCACCGCGTTCTCTCCCCACTCCCGGCGACGGTACCCCGGGACGTGGGGCGACGATGACGACGCGCCGCTCGCCACCGGGTCGGATCGGGATCAGGCCTGACCCGGGGTCTCGGGCTCCGCGCGCAGACGGACCTGGAGCAGGTGCTCGATCTTGCGCACGAGCGCGTCGGGGGGGCGAAAGTTCCCGGATTCGATCTTGAGGACGACCGACTTCTTCTCGTTCAGTTTCTTCCCGAGGACCTCGGGGGTCCACAGGCGGGCCTCCCGCGCGAGCCGGATCCGCTTGTTCCAGTCCGGGGCGAGCTCCATCTCCCCGATCTCCTGGTAAAGGTCCCGTTCCTCGAGGCGTCGCCGAGGACCGGAGGGGCGGGTGACGCCCATTCCCGGCCGGAACCGGGCTCCGTCGCTCGAGGCCGTTGTCACGGGGGCAGGCACCGGGTCGACGAGCGTGCCGAACCGGGCGCACTCCGGGCAGAGGGAGAGGACCGAACCCTCTAGGCGTACCCGGCTCGCCAACGGAACTTCTTTGCCGCACATCTCACAGAGCATCGTCGTCTCCTACTTCGGGCGCGGAGGCCGAGTCCGCCGACGTTCTTCCATTCTCTGCCGTCCTTCCTCGAATCGGTCCCGCTCCTCCGCGCTCTCGAGGACGAGCCGCGGCACCAGCGCGGGCCGGCCCGACGCGTCGACCGCGACCATCGTGACGAATGCTTCTCCGACCGTGCGAAGCTCTTCGCCGTGGGCCGACTCCGCACGGACCCGAACCCAGACCTCCATCGATGATGTCCCGACGTAGGTGAGCAGGGCGTCGAAGTCTACTACGTCCCCCACGTGGACCGGGGCGAGGAAGTCGACGCGGTCGAACGAGGCGGTGACGCAGTTGGTCCTCGCATGGCGGGTCGCCGCGATGTAGGCGACCCGGTCGATCTCGTCCAGGATGTGGCCGCCGAAGACATTGCCCACGAAGTTGGCATCGGTCGGCATCATGAGCCGAACTGTCGAGGCCCGCGACGAGCCCACCTTGGAGGACCCTGGGTCCGGCACCTACTCCGCCCCGAGAAAGACCGCGCGACCGACGGGACGGTCCTCTAAAGCGGTTTCGCCGCCCGGAACGTCCTCAACGTTCCGCGACCACGAACGCCCCCGACCCGAACGACTCCCGACGCGCTCGGCGGAACCCGGCGGCCAGGACCCGCCGCTCGAGGTCGACGGCCGTGACGAATCGCACGGAGTGGCGCGCCAACCGCTCCTCGAAGAAGGCGACCCACCGACCCGAAAGGGTCGATCGGTCGAAGTCGTACACGACGAACCGGCCCCCCGGAACGAGCACTCTCGCGGCCTCCCGGAGCGCGTCGTCCCCCCGGGGAAAGTGATGGAACGACATGAGAGAAACGACCCGTTCGAACCGACCCTCCCCGTACGGAAGCGCCTCGGCGACCCCCGGGACGAACGTCACGGGGGCGCCCGCCGAGCGTCCGCGGGAGATCTTCCGATCGTCCGGCTCGAGGACGACCAGCTCCCGCGCTCCCGTTCCGAACGCCACCGTGGTGGCCCCGCTGCCTCCGCCGAGGTCGAGGAGGCGGGTCCCCTCCGGCTCGATCAACGAGCGCAGGCGGTCGAGGAGCGCCCGCCGCGCCCGGAGCCGAAATCGGTCCCGCCGGGAAGGGCGGTATCCTTCCTCCACGGCCGACCTCGGGGGGAACGAACGCCGGGAGGCTCGGACCGGACCCTCAGGGAAACTCGTCGTTCCAGAACGCGCGGCGGAACCGACGACCGACGGACATCCCCCAGAAGATCCACATCACGACGACGACCGCCGGGACAACGATGAACGAGACCAGAACGATGGCGAGGTTCTGGTACCATGCGAACCGGCCGGCGAGGAACGCGAGGTAGAGGATCACCCAGCAGAGCCCTCCCACGAGAAGGGCAATCGTGGCGACGATGCGGGCCTTGAGCCCTCGGAAGAAGGGGCCGGCCTCCTCGGGCCCCGGGGGAAAGGTCCGGTCCTTCATCGACCCACCCCGACGGGCGTCGACGGTCGGTCCGTCCGTGCCGTCATGTCGACCTCCCCCGGCCCGAGCGGTCGACCAGGTCGTCGAGCCGCTTCGCCGCAGCCTTGAGACGAGGGACCATGGCGCTGAGGTCGCCTTTCTCGCCGTGACCCAGGTCCTCGAGGAAGGCGATGTACGCTTCCATCTCCGCGAGGGCGTCCTGAGGGGTGCGCGGTCCGCGTCCCATCCATCCGCGCATCCACTCCGGCCCTCCTCGGGCGGCCTCCGTGACCTCGTACCGGCCGTCGTCGCGCTTGCGGACCAGCTTCTCTTCCGCGAGCTGCTCGAGCAGCGGGTAGATCGAGCCCGGTGAAGGTCGCCACCAGCCCATCGACATTCGGTCCATCTCTTCCATGATCTCGGCTCCGTTCATCGGGCCTCGCTCGAGCAGCTGAAGCACCCAAACGCGAAGGCCACGATGACGCTTCGAACCCCAGGCGTAAGCCCACATACTCGAAATTTCGATATCGGTTATTCGATATAGTCTTTTCTCATGGGACGGGGACCGGGTGCCACCGTTTCAGCATCCCACCGAGTCTTGAATAGCGCGGAGTTGTCTCCCCCCCACGGGAAGGTCATTCATGCCGACCAAGAGCAAGAGCGCGGGTCAGAGAAAGGGACCGAGCCGAGGAAAGGCATCGCTGCCGAAGGCGCACGTGGCGACCGTCGCGATCGTGGTCTCCGACCGGAAGAAGGCGACCGACTGGTACACTCGGAGCCTCGGTCTCGAGCTCGTCGAGAGCATGGACCACTGGGTGGCGGTAGGTCGCAAGGGCAAGGGAGGGATGCTCCACCTCTGTCAGATGTCCGAGTTCGAACCGAACGCTCCCCTCGAGCCGGGGAATTCGGGCGTCACGCTCCGGATCCCGGGGACCGATTTCGTTGCCGCGTGCGGGGAGCTCAAGTCGAACGGGGTCGAGTTCCTCGAAGGACCGAAGAAGGAGCCCTGGGGCTGGTACGCGACGGTCCGTGACCCGGATGGGAACGAGCTCTTCCTGATGCCGGACCTCTAACGTCCTCCCCCGGGCTCCGGCCGGCCCCGGCGCCCGGGCATTCCCTTCGGTTGTGCGCGACGGCGACCCGACACGTCCGCGGAAACCGGAAGCACCGTCTCTCTCGGAGGCGCGCGGAGACAATGCCTATATAGCAGGACCAACTGGGCGCGCCCGGAGCCCGAGAAAATGGCGCAGAAACCCCACCTTAACATCGTCTTCATCGGACACGTTGACCACGGGAAGTCCACAACCGTCGGCCGTCTCCTCCTCGATACCGGTTACATCCGCCAGGAAGAGATCGACAAGTACCGTCAGGAGGCCGAGGCGAAGGGGAAGGCGACGTTCGAGTTCGCCTGGGTCATGGACGACCTCAAGGAAGAGCGGGAGCGCGGGGTCACGATCGACATCGCGCACCGCCGCTTTGACACCCAGAAGTTCTACTTCACCATCATCGACGCGCCCGGCCACCGGGACTTCGTCAAGAACATGATTACGGGGACGAGCCAGGCCGACGCGGCGGTGCTGGTGTGCTCCGCGGCGGAAGGGGTCCAGGAACAGACCCGCGAGCACATCTTCCTCGCCCGTACGCTCGGCGTCAGCCAGATCATCTGCGCGGTCAACAAGATGGACCGGCAGGAGGTCGCCTACTCCGAGGCGAAGTACAACGAGGTCAAGGAGGAGCTGACAAAGCTCCTCAAGAACATCGGCTTCAAGATCGCCGAGCAGGTCGTCTTCCTTCCCATCTCCGCGTTCAAGGACGACAACATCAACAAGGCGAGCCCGAACATGCCCTGGTTCAAGGGGCTCACGCTGCTCCAGGCGCTCGACTCGCTCAAGGTTCCCGAGAAGCCCACCAATAAGCCGCTCCGGCTCCCAGTCCAGGACGTCTACACGATCACCGGCATCGGGACCGTCCCGGTCGGGCGCGTCGAGACGGGTACGCTCAAGGTCGGCGACAAGATCATCTTCCTCCCCGGCGGGAAGTCCGGGGAAGTGAAGTCGATCGAGATGCACCACGAGGCGATCACGGAGGCCGTCCCGGGCGACAACATCGGCTTCAACGTCCGCGGCATCGACAAGAACGACATCCACCGCGGCGAGGTCGCCGGCCCGGTCTCGAACCCGCCCACCGTGGTCGAGAGCTTCACGGCGAACATCCAGGTGCTCAACCACCCGAGCGTCATCACGGTCGGGTACGCGCCGGTCTTCCATTGCCACACGGCCCAGGTCGCCTGCGAGTTCACCGAGCTCCTGAAGCGCCTCGACCCCAAGACCGGTCAGGTCGCCGAGGAGAATCCGCAAACGCTCAAGACCGGGGACGCGGCGGTCGTGAAGATCACGCCGAAGCGCCCACTCGTCATCGAGAGGTACAAGGAGTTCCCCCAGCTTGGGCGGTTCGCGGTCCGGGACATGGGGCAGACCGTCGCCGCCGGGGTCGTCGTCGACCTCAAGAAGCGCGAGTAAGCCTCTCGTGGGCGGACGGGCGACCTAGGGGGAGGGACTATCGATGCCGCAGAAGGCTCGCATCTCGCTCAGCGGCACCGACTCCCGTAAGGTCGACTCGATCTGCAAGCAGATCCGCGAGATCTCCCAGAAGACCGGGGTCGCGATCGCCGGGCCCATCCCGCTCCCGACGAAGAAGCTCAAGGTACCCGTACGCAAGGGTCCCGATGGCGGCGGCACGAGCACCATCGACCACTGGGAGATGCGCATCCACAAGCGATTGATCGACATCGACGCCGACGAGCGAGCGCTCCGCCAGGTGATGCGGATCCAGGTGCCCGACGGCGTCAACATCGAGATCGTCCTCACCGGTTGACCGCGTGTTCGCGCCGGGCGCGGGCCGCTACTTGGGAGCGGCCGCCGCGGTCCTCCTCTTTCTCGCGGTCCTCCCGGTCGTCGGGGCCGTCCCTCTTTCGGTCCCGTGGGTCGCGGGGATCCTCGCGGGCGTCGTCGTGTGGATGTTCTTCGCCGTCTTCTTCCGGGACCCCGAACGGACGGTCGGCGATGGGGTCGTCTCCGCGGCGGACGGGCGTGTCCGCGCGGTCGAGCGGGTGGGGAACGTCTGGCGCATCTCGGTCTTCATGAACGTCACCAACGTCCACGTGAACCGGTTCCCGGTTGATGGCCGCGTCACCGAGATCGAGGGCCGCGGGAGCGGCTTCCGGGCCGCGTACCGGCCGGACGCCGACCGCAACGTCCAGCGACGCTACCGTCTCTCGACTCCCCTCGGGACCGTCGAGGTCATCCAGATCACCGGGGTCGTGGCCCGTCGCCTGGTCTCCTTCGTTCGGGTCGGCTCCCTCGGGAAGAAGGGGGATCGCCTCGGGATGATCGTGCTGGGATCGCGGGTCGACGTGCTCGTTCCCGCGGACCGCGCGGGCCCCGTCGTGAGCGTCGGAGACCGCGTTCGTGCCGGGACCAGCTCGCTCGCTCGGGAGGTACCCCGGTGACCGACCGCTGGCGGGTCTACGCGAACCTCGCGACGCTCTCGAACGCGGTCCTCGGGGTCGGCGCGGTCCTCTACGTCCTCGCCGGCAACAAGCTCTGGGCGATGTTCCTCATCGTCTGCGCGATCGGGTTCGACGGATTGGACGGGATCCTCTCCCGGCGCAGCGGCGCCCCGGCGAGCCGGTTCGGCCGCGTGGCCGATTCGGTCGCCGACGCGGTCTCCTTCGGGGTCGCCCCGGCGTTCCTCATCGCCGTCCACACCGTGGACGGGCCGACCTGGCAGCCGTGGGAGCCCCTCGCGTTGGCGCTCGCTGTCGCCTACCTTGCGGCGGCCGTCGCGCGATTGACGTACTTCACGGCGCGAGCGTACGACCGGACCGACTTCCTCGGGGTCCCGACCCCCCAGAGCGCTCTCGGGCTCGTGGTGGTGCTCCTCTTCCTCGACACGCCGGCGTTTGGGAGCGTGCTGCCGGTCGGCCTGCTCGCCGCGGTCGGCGTCCTCTCCGTCATGATGGTCGTGCCGGTCCGGTACCCGAAGATCCATCGCGGGAGCCCGCTCCGCGGCCCGACGGCCGCGACCGCCGCGTTCGCCGCTCTCGCTCTCGTGCCGCTCCAGTTCCATCTCGCGACCGGCTCCGTCCTCTACGAATTCGCCGACGGGGCCTCCGTGGCGTTCCTCATCGGGGTGGCAAGCTACTATCTCCTCGGACCGTTCACGGTGCCCCGGGAACGAAGGGAGGATCTCTCGAGTCCATGACCCCCTCACGCCCGGAGCCCGCCCCCCGGCTTTCGAGACGGGAGACGCTCCTCTTCGAAGCCGGCATCAAGCTCGGAGGGGCCTTCCACCAGTACCTCGGCATCCCGGTCTCGGAGCGGACCGCGGCCTCCCTCGCGCGGGCGATCGAGGCGGCGGTCGGGCTCCAGCCGTTCGTGCGCCGGGTCACGGTGGGCATCCATCCGAAGCGAGGCGGACGGCTCGGTCGAGGGAGGTTCGCGTACCGATACCTGACCCCCGAGATGTTGGACGTGAGCGTCCAACTCGTCGACGGCCCGACGGCGGTGGAGGCGCGCCTCCAGCACCGACCCGACCTGCGGTATCCGCTGATGAAGGTCGTCCGGATGAACGACCCCGACCGCTCCTCCGCCGGCGAGACGCGGTCGACCCGCCGGGTCAGGGAGGCCTCGCGACGGCCCCGACATCGACCGCGGGCGTGACGGCCGTCTCGCGCGGAGCGTTGCCGCCGCGCGTGGGCCCGTACTTGCGCCGGGTGTACGCGACCGACGCGACGGTCCAGAGCGGGAGCGACACGAGGAGTAGGCCGCCCGAGACGAAGAAGACCAGACGGAAGCTCCCGACGAGGGAGAGGACCCCCGACAGGGCGGCGCCCCCGACCGCCGCCACGCCCCCGAGCGCCGTGTTCACTCCGATGAGGCTTCCTGCGTCCCGTCCCACGAGGCTCCGGAAGAGGATGAGCGAGCTCGCGGTCGTGTAGACCGCGATGGCCCCCCCGAGGATCCCGTAGATCGCGAGGTTCGCCTCGAACGCCGCCGGTTCGGAGAACGCGGCGAACGTGAACCCGGCGGTGGCGAGGTATCCCAGGCTCCGAAGGTACGCGGCCCGGTGAACGAGACGGTCGGGGCCGGAGCGCATCGAGAGCCCGCCCGTGAACGGGAAGATGAGCGTCTGCGCGAAGTTGTTGGAGACGTTCACGAGGAAGATCGACGAGGCTGCGAGGCCGGCCGAGTAGAGATACGGCGTGTACGAGATGTTGAACAGGTTCCCGGAGAGGTTGAACAGGAACGACGCGATCATGATGAGGGGGAACTCGTGATGGAGCTCGGCGCGGGCCCACCGCCGGAACCGGGTCCAAGCACCGGGGCCGAGGGACGGGCGCGTCGGGAAGAACGGGATCGGGATCCGAAACGCGGGGATCGTCCGGATCCGCGAAAGGAGGCTTTCGGGGTGGCGGGCGACCTGGACGGGCTTGGCCTTGACGGGACTCTCCCGGATCCCGAACCAGATCGCCACGGCGCTGACGAACGCGAGGGCGGCGAGCAGCAAGAGCAGGTTGAGGAGAGCCTCGGAGGCCAGGGTCCAGAAGTACCCGATCAGGACCCCGAGGATCGAGCCGATCATGCTCATCTCCTGGAACGAGGCGAACGCGTTCGGGCGCTCGCGCTCGCTGAACTTCTCGAGGATGAGGAGGTTGGACGCGCTCGCCCCCGCCGGAGCGATCGCGCCGATGATGGCGTAGAGAATGTAGAGGTCGGTAATCGAATGGACCCCGGAGAGGAGGGCGTAGAGGACGCCGTACCCGGCGAAATTGATGACCAGGAACGTGCGTCGAACGGGGTACCGGTCCGAGAGGTGGCCCCAGGCCACCGACATCAGGATGACCGCGCTGTTGAACAGGGTCGCCGCCACCGCGACGTCGGCCCAGGAGCCGTGCAGCGTGATGAGGATGAGGAGGGGAAGGACGACGCCGAAGCCGGCGGTAGCGGCATTGATCGGAACGAACGCCAGGAGCCAGGGCCGGGCAAGGAACCGGCTCGGCCAGGTCCGCAGCGAAAGGGCCATCTCCAAACCCGGGGCTAAACGGCGCTTACTTAAGCGGCCCTCATTCGAGTGGCGGTGGGGGTCGGCAGGGGGGGATTCCCTGAGGAGACGCGCCCTCTCCTTCTTCGACACGCTTATTAGCTGGGTACCATCTCGCCGCCTCTCGGAGGAGTTTCCGCGTGGCGATTGGATTCGTCCTGATCAGCACCGCGCCGGCGAAGGAGCATGAAGTCTACACAGAGCTCCTTCGGGTCAAGGGGATCGTCGAGTTGCATCCGCTCTTCGGGGAGTACGACCTGATCGCCAAGGTCGAGGCCGAGGACTTCAACGCGCTCGGCCAGCTCGTGGTCGATAAGATCCGGTCGGTCCCCGGCGTGATCGATACCAAGACTCTTACGGGCATCAAATTCTGAAAGGTGGGAAATGTTCGACCTGTTAGCTTCGGCGGTGGATTTCACTAAGTGGAACGCATTCGTGGTCGTGCTGCTGCTGGTGTTCGCACTCTTCCTGATCCTGGCCGGGATTTTCACGGCCTACTTCGGGAGCGGGAAGAGCCGGACGATCGGTGTCGCGCTCCTCGTGGTCGGGCTGGTAGTCGGTGTCCTGATCGCGTATCTGTACCACATGGGAGACGTCGGATCGAACCAGGGAGGCCTCGGCCCGCTCGTCGAGCAGGCGCTCCTCGTGATCGTCGCCGCCATCATCGGCGCGCTGGTCGCCATCGGGATCTTCCTGGTCGCGATCATGAAGTCGTAGACGGCATCCCCCGCTCCCTCGGGACACCTTGGCGCGTCGGCCGAGGTCGCGCGGCGGCCGGCTCGTTACCGTCACGAGCGACGTCGGGTCGGCCTACGCCGCCCAGATGAAGGCGGCGCTGATCTTCGGAGGGGTCGCCCCGGCCCAGGTCGTCGATCTCGCCCACGACCTGCCGGCGCACGGCCTCCGGGAGGCCGCGTTCCTCCTCCGGGAGATGGCGAGAGGATTCCCTCCGTTCACGGTCCATCTCGCGGTCGTCGACCCGGGCGTCGGGGGTCGTCGCGCGCCGATCGCGATCGACACGAGGTCGGGGCCATTCCTCGTCGGCCCCGACAACGGGGTCCTCGTCCCGCTCGCCGAAGAGCTCGGGATGCGGACGGCGTACCGGATCGACCCCACGAAGCTCCGGCGGAGACCCCCTGTGGGAACCACGTTCGAGGGCCGGGACGTATTCGCTCCCGCCGCCGCGCTCCTCGCGGGCGGCGTGCGCCCGTCCGCACTGGGCCCGGCCACGGTACCGAGGCCGTACTCGGTCCCCGAGGCCATCCGCCGCCGGGCCGGAGCTCGTGGTGAGGTGCTCCACGTGGACCGGTTCGGGAACCTCATCACCAACGTGCCGTCCCGATGGGTCGGACCAGAGGTCGCCCAACTCACGCTCACGACAGGGCAGCGTCGGGAGCGGACCGTTCCGTGGGTGACCAGCTACGAATCGCTCGGTCGCGGTGTTCTCGGGACCCTCGGCTCAAGCTTCGGCCTCGTCGAGGTCACGGTCGGGGAGGGTCGGGCCGCGGACACCCTACGGGCGGGGGTCGGTTCGACCGTCGGGCTCGCCTGGCGTCGGCGGTCCGAGGCTCGGACTGAAAACGCTAATAGCGTGCGACCTAGGAAACGGCGGTAACGGACCTTCGTACCGGACGTGCACCTCATGGCCAAACGCGATTACTACGAAGTCCTCGGCGTTCCCAAGACCGCCACGGAGGACGAGATCCGTCAGGCGTACCGGCGCCTCGCCCGCCAGTACCATCCCGACGTCGCCAAGGAGAACCCGAAGGCCGCCGAAGAGAAGTTCAAGGAATTCTCGGAGGCCTACGAGGTCCTCGCGGACGCGGAGAAGCGGCAGAAGTACGACCAGCTCGGCTTCGCGGGAGTCGAGACCGACTTCGGGCCGGGCGGGTTCAACTGGCAGAACTTCACCCACATGGGCGACCTCGAGGACCTTCTCGGAGCCTCCCCGCTCTTCCAGCAGGTCTTCGCCGGGTTCGGGATGCCGTTCGGAGGAGGAGGTCGAGCGGGAGGCACGTATCGAGGGAGCGACGTGGAGCTCAGCATTCGTCTCCCCCTCCTCGCCGCCGTGCAGGGCGCCCACCCAACGGTCGAGGTGCCGCACACCGGTCCGTGCGCCGACTGCCGCGGAACGGGAGCCCGGAACGGGACCGCCCTCGAGACGTGTTCGGAGTGCCGCGGAGAGGGGCAGGTCCGGCGGGTGCAGAACCGCGGCTACACGCAGCTCATCACGATTGCCGAGTGCCCGCGATGTCACGGCCTCGGCCAGCGGGTCCTCGAGAAGTGCCCCACGTGCGGAGGGAACGGAAGAACGACGACGGTCGAGCGGATCGAGCTCACGGTCCCGCCCGGGGTCGACGACGGTTCCGTCCTCCGGGTCGCGGGACACGGGACCGCCGGTGCGAGAGGCGGGAGGGCCGGCGACCTGTTCGTGCAGGTCGTCCTGGAGCCGTCTCCTCAATTCCACCGCGAAGGCACCGACCTGCTCTCGGAGACGACCGTCCCCCTATCGGTCGCGCTCCTGGGCGGAGAGGTCGAGGTCGCGACGATCGAGGGCCGGGCGGCCCTCAAGATCCCGGCCGGGACCCAGCCCGAGACCCAGTTCCGCCTGCGCGGCCACGGGTTCCCCCGGTTCCGGGGCTCCTCCCGCGGCGACCAGATCGTAACGGTCCACGTGGAGGTACCGCGGTCGCTCTCCGGGCGAGAGAAGGAGCTCCTGCGCGAGGCGCTGGGGAGCGGGACCGCGACGACCTCGAAGCGGGAATGGTCCTTCCGGCGGCGGTCGTCCTGACGATGCCGGACGAGGATGTGCCGGTCCCGGAACAGTACTTCGCCGAGCAGCCGCACGCCCGCTCGGACCGGACGGAGCGCCGGTTCCTCTACCGGGGGGAGCTGCTCACGTTCGTCGTCGATGCCGGCATCTTCGCCTCCCACGGGCTCGACCCCGGAACCGCGCTGCTCATCGAGAACCTCACCCTCCGCCCAACGGACCGGGTCCTGGACCTCGGCTGCGGATGGGGAGCGGTCGGGGTCGCGGCCGCGAAGTCCGCGCCGGACGGGCGGGTCGTGCTCACCGACGTGAATCGAAGGGCCACGCGGCTCGCCCGAGGGAACCTCGAAAGGAACCGCGTCACGAATGCCGAGGTTCGCGTCGGGTCCCTCTTCGAACCGGTCGTCGGCGAGACGTTCGACGTGATCGCGACCAACCCTCCCTTCCACGCCGGTCGCCCGCTCGTCCTCCGAATCCTCTCGGAGGCCCCGGACCACCTCGCTCCCGACGGGCGTCTCGTCCTGGTGGGGAAGGGCAGCCAGGGGATCCGGTTCTACCAGGAATGGCTCGAGGCGCATTGGCCCGGGCCGGTCGTCGTCCTCGGCCGAGGGTCCGGTTATCGCGTGCTGGAAGCCCGACGCTCGCCGACCGACCCTGCCCACTGAACGTCGAGGCGGCCCGGCGTAGGTCGCCGCCGTTTCGTCAGCCGAAGCCGTTAAGAGGCGCGGGTTTCTCGGCGGCCGCGCCCTCGATGGAGGGGGTCGAACCCGGCGTCCGTCCGACCGTTCGCCTCCTTCCGGTGAGGCTCCACCCCCAGGGGAGTGACCGTCGCGCCCAAGGAACCGAAGGAAGCCCCGGCCGAACCAGCCGCGACCGCCGCGGACGCCGGGCCTGTGCCCGGCCCGGAGAAGGCGGGTCGAAAGGAGAAGCCCGGCAAGGGGAAGGAGCCGAAGGAAGCCAAGGAATCGAAGGGCAAGTCCAAACCCGGCGCCCCGGGCAAGACCACCAAGGTCATCCCCGACAATCCGAACTTCCGGTACATCGTCCGCGTCGCGAACACCGACCTGGACGGCACCCGCCCGACGGCCCTGGCCCTCACCGGCGTCCGAGGAGTGGGTCTTCGGATCGCCGAGGTCGCCTGCCGCCTCGGGGACGTCGACGCGAGCGAGATGATCGGGAACCTTCCCGAGGCGACGGTGGAGGGGCTCGAGACGACCCTCGGGTCGCTCGCCGCGAAGCTGCCTCCGTGGATGGTCAACCACCCGAACGAGCCGTTCGCGGGAGAGTCCCCCCACTTCTTTGGCCCCGACCTCGAAACCCGGCGTCGGGACGACATCAACGTGATGAAGATGATCCGAAGCTACCGCGGCGTCCGCCACGAGAGGGGCCAGAAGGTTCGCGGACAGCGGACCCGGTCCAACGGTCGGACGGGCATGGCCGCGGGCGTTCTCAAGAAGGCCGCGAAGGAAGCGGCGGCCGCCGCGGGAAGGGAAGAGGCTCCGGCGGCCACCCCGGCCGCGGCCCCGACTCCGGCGGCGCCTGCCGCGAAGAAGGTGTGAGGAATCGACGATGGGCGACCCGAAGTTCCTGAGGCGCACCTACGACACTCCGAAGCATCCGTGGGAAGCGGCGCGGATGGAGGAGGAGCGCAAGCTTCTCCAGAAGTACGGCCTCAAGAACAAACGGGAGCTCTGGAAGGCCCAATCGATCCTCCGGGGGTTCCGCGGCCAGGCCCGGGACCTTCAGGCCCGCTTGAGGGCCGGGGAACCGCAGGCCCGTCGAGAGACCGACCAGCTCATCGGTCGGCTGACCCGCCTCGGGCTCCTGCCCGTGGGGACCCCCACGATCGACGATGTCCTCGCGCTCACCACCGAGGACCTCCTGCAGCGCCGGTTCGAATGGATCGTCTTCCACCGCGGGCTCGCCCCGACGGCCAACGGAGCCCGGCAGTGGATCTCGCACGGCCACATGTCGATCGGCGACCACCGCGTCACGCGCCCCGGCTACCTCGTCCCGTCGGCCGAGGAACCGCTGATCTCCTACTGTCCGACCAGCCCCCTCGCGAACGACGACCACATGGTCCGGGTCGCCCTGCGGGAACGGCTGCAGGCTCGAGCGGCCCCGGCCCCCCCGCCCACGCCCGAGCCGACGGAGAGTGCGTAGGCCATGGCGAAGGTCGGCATCGCTCACATCTTCGCGAGCTACAACAACATCCACATCACCGTCACCGACATCACCGGCGCCGAGACCCTCGCGAAGGCGACCGGCGGGATGGTCGTCAAGGCCGCGCGGGACGAGTCGAGCCCGTACGCGGCGATGAAGGCCGCCGACCAGATCGCCGCCGCCATCAAGGAGAAAGGGTACGACACGCTCCATGTCCGAGTCCGAGCGCCCGGCGGGAACCGTTCTCGGTCCCCCGGACCCGGCGCTCAGGCCGCGATCCGAGCCCTCGCCCGGGCCGGGGTCCGGATCCAGCGGATCGAGGACGTCACCCCGGTACCCCACGACGGCACAAAGCCGAAGGGAGGCCGCCGCGGTCGGCGGGTGTAGTCGATGACAATCACGGTCCAGGAGCTGAAACCCCGCTCGACCGCGCTCGAGATCGAGGGGATGACCGCGTCCCAGGTGAACGCGATCCGGCGCACGCTGCTCTCGGACGTGCCGAAGCTTGCCATCGAGGACGTCGAGTTCCACCTCGGCCCGATCCGTGACGAGGCGACGAACAAGGACTACGACTCCTCGACCAGCATGTTCGACGAGGCGGTCGCTCTACGGCTCGGACTGCTCCCAATACCGACCGACCTCTCCCAGTTCCGGCGCAAGTCCGAATGCGAGTGCGGCGGGGCCGGGTGCGTCCACTGCCAGGTGATGTTCTCCGTCGACAAGAAGGGACCGTGCACCGTCTACGCGAAGGACGTCGTCCCCCTCGGGGACAGCACCCTCGCCATCCTCGAGCCGGACGTACCGATCGTCCGTCTCGGCGCGCGGCAGGCGCTGCTCGCCTACATAACGGCGGTGGTCGGGACGGGGCGGGAGCACGCGAAGTGGCAGGTCGCTCACGGGATCGGGATGTTCCCGCGTCCCCACGTCAAGATCGCGAGGAAGGAAGGGTGCACGGACGCCTGCCTGAAACGCACGGCCGCGTCGTGTCCCGTCAAGATCCTCGAGTTCGCCGGCGGGAAGCTCTCGGTCTCGGACGAGCCGAAATGCATCTTCTGCAAAGCCTGCGAGGAGGCCTGCGAGCACGGGTCGATCAAGGTCACCGCCGACGAGGAGGATTTCTTCCTCCGGTTCGAGACCGACGGGTCGCTGACCGCGCGCGAGGCCTTGCGCTTCGCGCTCAAGGACCTCAAGCGCCGCTTCGAGGAGCTCCGCGAGTCGATCCAGGCGATCCCGTGAGCCGCGACGGGCTCGTCCAGTCGTAGCGCAGCAACGCTCCGATCCTTCCGAGCGCCGTGAGTTTTCGACCGGCCTCCCCCTCGTCGCGGACCACGAACAGTCGGACCCGTGCGTCCCGGGCCCGGTCGAGCGTTGACGCGATCGCGGGGTCGGGAAGCAGGGACTCCGAGACCAGGATTGTCTCCGCGGCGCCGGCCTCGACCGCCTCCGCGACCTCGACCGGCCCGATGGCGGCGCGGGTCCCTCCGGCGAGGGCCCGGACGAGCCGTTCGACGACCTCGGCCTCCTCCGCCGCGACGCTTCCGCGTAGCACCTCGGTCGCCCGTCCGCTCTTGAGGAGCTCGTCGACCCCGACCCGACCCGACTCAGCCGTCGGGTACACCCGCATCTTGCGCGCAAGGGCGGGGTCCTCCTCGGTCAGGCGGTGCGCGAGCTCCTCCTTGAGGAATCCGGGGCCCGCGATCACGACCGCGTTCGCTTCCGCCCCCTCGCGACGAAGGAGCGTCACGAGCTCCGCGACGTAGGCGCTGCGGTCCTTCTCGGCCTGCCCTCCTTCGTACCGCTTCCCGGCGATGGTCCGCCGCAGGTCGACCACCGGTTCGACCGACCGTCCCCGCAGCCGCACGAGCGAAGAATCCCCCCAATCCACGGCGGCGACGAGGATCGTGGGGTCGCCCTTCCGCTCGAGACCCTCTTCGAGGATCGTCCGGTCGCCGGTGGTCCAGCTCGATTTCGACACCGCGACCTCGTCGCCCTCGGTGAGGTCGAGAGTGTGGTGACGACCGAGGTCGAACGGGCCCTCGACGATCGGGCCGGTGATGCGGACGTGCTTCGAGAACCCGTGGAACTCGACCTGCTCGGCGCGCACGACGAGAAAGACCCGGCGGCGGGTCCGCTCCGCTCCCGCGACGTCGGGTGGTGCCTCGGGGTCCCGGCGCGTCGTGGAGGCGCCCACGATGTCGCCGGGCCGAACGAGACGCGCGATGCGCCAGAGGTCGCTCGGCGTCTCGAGGCGCAGACGGTGGATTCCGGTCGAAGGGTCGCGGTGGATGAGGCGCACGGTACGCTCCGAGAGCGGGAGGACGTGCGGGAAGTACAAGCGGGTTTCGCAGACGGCGACCCGCCCGCCGACAGGCTTATTGTCGAGGGAGAGGGTCGGAGCTGTCGGGAGGCGGAATCCCCTGAGCCGGTACGGGGCGCTCTTCCGGCAGCGCTCGTTCACGGCGTTCCTGACCGCCGGCGCCCTCCAGTTCGCCGCGCCCTCCGCGGTCCTGGTCGTTCTGCTCTACTGCATCGCCTTCGCCTACCCCGCCGGCGAGCGCACGACCTACGGCGCGTTGGCCCTCGCGCTCCTAGGCCTCTCCTCGACCCTCCCCACGCTCGCCGCCGCGTTCTTCTCCGGGGCCCTCGCGGACCGGTTCGACCGGGCGGCTCTCATGAAGGTCGTGAACCTCGTTTCCCTTCTTGCGACCGCCGGCCTGGCGAGCGACCTGGTCTTCCTTCCGTCGGGTCGGGTGCCGATCCCCGGGCCGGCGGGCTTCTACCTCCCGGTCTGGGTCCTCCTGCTGTATCCGGGGTGGGCCGCGGTCGCCGCGACGACCACGCTCTTCCGACCCGCGTTCAACGCGTCCGTGCCGCGTCTCGTGAGCGCGAAGGACCTGCCGACCGCGAACGGAACCATCTACGCCATCGCGGGGGTCGTGAGCGCCCTCGGGAGCATCGTGGTCGGAGTGGTCCTCACCTTCGCGGCCCCGGCCTACGCTCTCAGCGTGGCGTTCCTCCTGTTCTTCGCGACCCAGGTGGCGCTGCTCTTCGTCCGCACCGACCTCTCGGTCTCCCGCCGTGGTCCGGTCCGGTCGGTACTGAAGGAGGCGACGGAAGGGTACTCCTACCTAGCCCGGCGTCGAGGTCTGCTCCAGATCACGGTCGCCGCTCTCGTCACGAACTTCCTCTCGGCGGTCGCTCTCGTCGAGCTCGCCCTGTACGTCGCGAGCTGGCTCAACCTGAGCGAGGGGATCTGGTATGGGGCCATCGTCGCGACCTCGACCGTCGGGGTCGCGGCGGGCTTCATGATCGCCCCTCGACTCCGGTTCGAGGCTCGGGCGGGTCGCGTGATCATCGTGTTCACCCTCGCGATGGGCCTGGCGATCCTCGCCCTTGGGCTCGTCCATTCGATCTGGCTCGCGCTCCCGATCGTCTTCGTCTATGGGCTCATGCCCGGGATGATCACGACCGTCTTCCTGTCCACCATCCAGGCGACGGTACCGGACGAGATGATGGGTCGGGTCTTCTCGGCGGACGAGGTCGGGAGCATGTCGCTTATCCCCGTCGGCCAGTACACCGGAGGGCTCCTCACCCTGTCGGTGGGCGTCCAGGGAACCTACCTCGGTGCGGGAGGGGCCATCATCGTCTTCGGCCTCATCATGGTCGCATCGTTCGGGTCGTTGCGGCGTCTGGGCTACCGCCCCGCCGAAGCCTCCTCCCCGACCGGCTAACGGGAGGCGGGCGGAGGGAGTTCGACCGGCATGCGTCGCGCGTCGTACCACTCCTTCGAAGGGCCGATCGTTCGAACGAACCCGAGGCGAGAGTAGAGACGGACCGCCCGCCCGTTTCCCTCGGTGACGTTGAGGACGATTGCGGACTCGCCTCGCTCGCGCAGCGCCCGCAGCGCACTCGCGAGCGCCGTCCGACCGAGCCCCTTCCCCTGAAGGGACGGCTCGGACATCACGTCGATGAGGAGGACGTGGGCCGGGCGCCGGACGGCGACCACCGCGGCCACGATGCGCCCGTCGAGCGTGACGGCCACCGAACCGGGCGACAGGAGCTCACCGAAGCGGCCGGCGAAATACTCCCGCAGCTGGCGGTCGGCATCGCGCCCGGGGTCGAGGGCCTCGAGCGAGAGGTACCGGTCGAGGTGGTTTCGGTAGGCCTGCTCGTGCAGACGGGCGAGGAGGGGCTCGTCGGCCGGACGGATCGGCCGCACGTCTCCCCCCGGCGACGCCGGCACGACCGGAACGGGTGTGGTCGGCGGGAACGCCATCTCGGACCGACCGTACGGCGCGAACCCTCGCTCCCGCATGACCGTCGACTCTTCTTCCTCCGACAGACCGGCGAGAGGTCCGGGAGCGAAGGCGATGGGCCCCGCCGCGCGCTCGGTCAGGTCGAGGGCGGCGCGATACCGTTCCCGGTCGGCGTTCGGAGGGGAAAGATACAGGAGGCGGACCGATACGCCGAGCGGACCGGCCGGTTCCCAGAGCACGACCCCCCGCGCGGCTCCTTCGGACCAGAGCAGTCCTCCGGTCGCGCGGGTCGAACGGATCGCGGAGTCGATGGGCGGAAGCAGGTCGCGGAGGTCCTCTCCGGGCGCGAGGCGGGTCCGGAGCGCCTCCGCGGCGAGCGCGAGCGTGGTCGATTGGTCGAGCGGGAACGGCACCAGGGCCAGAGTCACGCCGGGTTCACGAGAGCCCTTCTATAAAGGGCGCCCCTAGAAGGTACATCCTCACCTCGGACCCGGCAGAGGGACGAGGGATTCGGGAGCGTCAATGCGGAATCTTAACGACCTGGCCAAGGCACTCGGCCTTCGGGCCGACGAGATTCATCCCGCCGGACGGTGGGTCGGCAAGGTCCCCGTATCGGCCGTGCGCCAGCGCGCGGCGAAGAAGTCGTCCGGGAAACTGATCCTCATCACGGGGATGACCCCTACCAAACACGGGGAAGGGAAGACCGTCACGGCGATCGGCCTCGCCGACGGGTTCGCACGACTGCACCACACGGCCGTCCCGTGTCTGCGTCAGCCGTCGCTCGGACCGATCTTCGGCGTGAAGGGTGGCGCCACGGGCGGCGGTCGCTCGACCGTCGAGCCGTCCGCGGAAATCAACCTCGGCTTCACCGGCGACATTCATGCGGTCGCCGCCTCGCACAACCTCCTCTCGGCCCTCGTCGAGAACCACATCTTCCACGGGAACTCGCTCCGGATCGACCCGAACCGGATCCTCTGGCCGAGAACGGTCGACATGGAGGACCGCGCCCTCCGCCACATCATCGTCGGGAAGGGCCACGACCCCCGGTTCGTGGAGCACGAGAGCTCGTTCGTCATCGCCGCCGCCTCCGAGGTGATGGTCATCCTCGCGCTGGCCCGCGATTACCCGGACCTGAAGACCCGGCTCGGCCGTATCGTCGCGGCGTTGACGGCCGACGGGGCCGCCGTTCGCCCGTCGGACCTGAACGGCGCGGGAGCGATGGCCGCGCTCCTGCGTGACGCGCTCGAGCCGAACCTCGTTCAGACGGCCGAAGGCAACCCGGCGCTGGTGCACGCCGGACCGTTCGGCAACCTCGCCCACGGCACGTGCAGCCGCCTTTCGATCGAGCTCGGTCTGGCCACCTCCGAGTACTGCGTGGTGGAGGCCGGGTTCGCGACCGAGCTCGGCGGAGAGAAGTTCATCGACATCGTGACGCCAACGCTCGGGCGGAACGTGGACGCGGCGGTGCTGGTCGCGACCCAGCGCGGACTCCGCTACCAGGGAGGAGCTTCGGACGAGGAGTCGGAGCATCCGAACCGGGCCGCGCTCGAGCGCGGCCTCGAGAACCTAGCGCAGCACCTCGACAACATCGAGACGTTCGGGGTTCCGGCGGTCGTGGCCCTCAACAAGTTCCCCGGGGACACCGCCGAGGAGACGCAAACCGTCAAACGCTTCTGCAAAGCGCGCCACGTCGAGGTCGTCGAGGCCAAGGGGTTCTCGGAAGGCGGCAAGGGGACCGTCGCGCTCGCGCGCGCGGTCGAAGCCGCCGCGGCGCTCGGCCATCAGAGTCATCCCGTCAACGCTCCCGGGACGTCGGTCTTCGACCAGGTCGAGGCGATCGCGACCCGGCTCTACGGCGCCACGCACGTGAACCGCACTCCCGAAGCGCTCGCCGACCTCGAACTCTTGAAGCGGATCGGAGAACTCGAGGGACCGGTGTGCATCGCGAAGACGCCCCTTTCCCTCTCCGACAACCCGCATGTCCTCGGTCGGCCGCGCGATTTCAACGTCACGGTGGACCGACTGACCCGGTCGGCGGGGGCGGGGTTCACCGTCGTCTACCTCGGAACGATCGAAACGATGCCCGGGCTCCCCACGCGCCCCGCGGCCGAGGAGATCGACCTCTCGCCCGACGGCGAGGTCATCGGCGTCCACTAGCCCCGCAGGTCCCGCGGCGGGGAACGAGCTCGGCCCTCTCTCCCGGTACTCAAAGGGGGGTTCTCGCGCCCAGTGCGTTTCATATACCAGTTCTTCGATATGTCATTCGTCAGACAAAGATAGGGGTCTTGTCTGACGGGCATGGTCGACACGTCGGAGCGGGTGACGGTACGAATCCCGCAGGAGCTCCTCGAGAAGCTGAAGCAGATTCAGCAGCTCAAGGAGACCCCGACGATCTCCGACACGATCCGGGAGGGGCTCGACCAGTACATCGAGCTGAACCTTCCTCCCCAGAACATCCGCAAGGTGGTGGTCGAGCTCTCCCGGCAGGATAACAGCCGGCTCGAAGAGTTCGTCCGCGAGGGGAACTCCGTGAGTGTCGACGACGCGGTTCGTTCGGCCGTACGGGAATACATCCGCAGCCGGATCGAGCAGGCTGGCCCGTCCGCCCGGATCCACCGTCGGGAGGGGGAACCGGTCGCGGCGGAGGGGTCCCCTCCGCCCTAGGCGGCGAGGGGGGCGATGAACGACGAATCGCCGGTGGCCAACGCTTGGGGCCCTCTGGCGCTCACGCCGTCGATCGGGGTCGTCGGGCTCGGCGGCGCGGGCAGCGAAGCGGTCCAGGACCTGATCGCCCTCGGGATCCCCGGGGTACGCGCGATCGCGGTGAACACGGACGCGGCCCACCTTCTTTCCACTGGGGTCGAGGAGCGGATCCTGCTCGGCCACCGGGAGCTGCGGGGTCGGGGCAGTGGCGGGGACCGGGCCCTCGTGCTCCGGGCGGCGGAGGAGGGGAAGGAGGAACTGATGCGCCGCTTGCGGCCGCTCGAGATCGTCTTCCTGCTCGCCGGCCTCGGGGGCGGGACCGGCAGCGCCCTCCTACCGTTCCTCTCGCGCGCCCTCCGCTCGACAGATACCCTCGCCGTCCCGGTCGTCTTCCTTCCGTTCCAGGTCGAGATCGACAACAACCGGACGCGGCGGGACAACGTCGAGGCGACGGTGTCGGAGCTCGAGGAGATGGGCGGACTTTTGGTCGCGCTCGCGAACGAAAAGCTCCGACGGTTCGAGTCGCTGCCGATCCACCGGGTGTTCCAGGTCCGGAACGCCTACCTCCACTCGCTGGTCTCGAGCCTCGTCGACATGGTCGAGAACCCGTCCCAGCTCAACGTCGACCTCGCGAGCCTTAAGAACCACCTGCGCGACGCGGGGCTCTCGACCCTGCTAGTCGGGGAGTACCACATCTCGGAGCCCGAGCGGCTCGTACAGCAGGCGCTTACAGACTCGCTGCTGGACTTCCACCTCTCGGACCGACCGTCCGCACTCGTCCACCTGGACGGAGGCTCGAACCTCACCCTCCGGACGCTCGACCGCGTGCTCCGCACGATCAGCCAGCGGCTCAACCAGCCCGACCGGCTGGTCTTCGGGACCCGGGTACGTCCCGAGCCGAGGGAGGTCATGCACCTGACCGCCGTGATCGGAGGCCTCAAGACGAGGTCCGTCCGCGAGGCGCTCGAGAGCACGGCCGAGATCACCCGGCCGATCTTCGTCCACTGACTACGGGGTCGTGGGGCCGCTCGCCGCCCGCCCCGCGTCCCGAAGGTCGAGCTCGTGGTGGACGAGGTCGAGGACCTGGCTCGTCCTCAAGGACCGGGGACCTACGGAGATGCGGGGGACGCCGGTCGACGCGAGCAGGTCGCGCTCCTCGGGCGTCGGGTCGTAGGGGTCGGAGACGACCGCGGCGACGTCACCCCCGGGCGAGGACCACTCCTCGATCCGAAGGCCGTCCTCGCAGAGCCACACGGGGTTCGGTTGAGCGAGGAACGTCCGGAGCTCGGCCGCCGGGTCCGTCGGGGCCACGGTGAGGCCGGGCGACGACTCGAACGGACGCGGGAAGTCGACCGAGCGGACCAGGGCGTTCTTGAGGAGGGCGGCGGTGGACCGTTCGTCGGGATTGAGGAACCGAAGCCTCGCGCCGGAGAGGACGATGCGGCGCGCCTTCGGGGGGGGGTCCGCCACGAAGAGCACGGTCAGTTCGGTGTCCCGACGCAGGTCGTTCGACAGGGTGAAGGCCGTGGAGACCGCGCGGGCGACCTCGTCCATCCGTCCGGCCCCGCCGGCGAGGTCGTTGAGGGTGAACTGGCCGTCGGTCGGGACCCGATGCGCAAGGATCAGGAACCGGCGCATGGGCGAGAACGACGTGTCGGAAAGGTCAACGACGGTTCGGAGCCACGGCGAGGGAGCTCACGCTTCGGGGGCGGGACCCCGTCGATGGGGGCTCGGAGGAGGGGGCGGCGCGGGCATCGGATTCTGCCGGCGTTCGAGCCAGATCTCGTCCCCGAGCTCATGATATACAGCATGGGCGGCCAACCCCGTGCCTGTCTCCCCGTGCGGCAGCAGGAACGCCCCCGAGCGGTTGGCGTTCGAGGAGTAGACGACTTCCGCCTCGCCCGCGGCGGCCATGGCGGCCGACTCCTCGCGGGCCAGCTCGAAGATGCGCTCCTTGCGGAACATCCAGTAGTGGATCCTCCACTCCCGGCCGTCGTAGAGGGTCGTCTCGTCCCGCTCGGTCTCGAGGATCCCCGTGTCCTCGAGCATGTAGAACGTGTCCCGGTCGTCCGGTTCGAGGACGTTGTCGATGATCCTCTCGTTGAAGCCAAAGAAGTTCAGCACATGGGCCGCGATCGACCGGGCGTCCTCGGGGCGCATCCCCTCGTGGCCTACCGACCTTCGGATCGCCTTGGCCAGGGAGTCGAAATCCACGGGGCCGGCGGTGTACGACAGTGTGGCATCGGTAGGAATCCCGGCCCGAGTCGTCCTTACGTCCTGCTCCGTGCGGAGGGGCACCGGGTTACGAAGGGTGTAATGCCTCGAACCCGGCTCCTTGGAGTTCCCGCTGGCCGGTCCCCGCATGGGAGGAATCTATCTTTCGGGCCGGTATAAGTAACTATGGAAAACCGCGGGTTTCCGCGGTCCGCGCCTTCCCTGAACGGACTCCCTCCGGGACCCCGAGATTCCGGTCCGTAGGGGGGACCGGAGGCAGCCCGACCTCCCTATAGGACCACCCGGCGGCCCCGCCCGACGCGCTGAAGGGCCTCGACGGCCGGCCGCCACTCCTCCTCCTCGATCCGATACTCGAGCTCCGCGAGCGGCTGGAACTCCTCCGGGAAGGGAAAGAGCGATTTCGTGACGTAGACGCGGGCGAACGGACCTCCCGACGGACCGTTCCAGGTCTTCCCGGCCTCCACGACCGAACGGTACTCGTAGTACTCGGGTGCGGGGAGGAACCAGATGATCCGGTCGTCCGTCCCCCGGAGCTTCGGGCCCCGCGAGTAGACCTGGAGGCCGAGATGCTGGACGACCGGGGTGGGAAGGGTGAACAGATGGCGCTCTCCCGGGCGCGCCGAGGCGATGAAACGGTTGCGGACCGTCTCGATCGCAAGGGCCTCCCGGGCGGGGTGCGAGGCGATCACCCGCGCGACCCCCGCGCCCCGGGCCAGGAACGAGATCGTCCGGCTCGAATCCCGGTGCGCTCCCGTTTCGGGTCGGAAGCAGAGGAGCTCCGCCACCTCCGCTGGGAGCTGCAACGTGAGCCAGGTCGGGTGGGTCGCCCGGACGATCACGTACTCCATCGATGACCGTTCGACGGAGGGGCGCTATAAGAATCCTGTGCACTGCGGTCGGTCGCCGTTCACCTGCGGGGAGCCAGTCGGGAGAGCCCCTCGACCACATCCCGGAAGTCCTGGGTGACCAGGACCAGGTCGGCCGCTCGGTCCACCTCGGGGTAGCGGGAGTTGAGGGCGACCCCGCCCCCCACGAGCCGAAACACCTCGGCGTCCGACCAGCCATCGCCCACGTGGGCCACCAACGCGGGCGGGACCGGGTGGCGGGAGAGGAGCGCACGGAGGCCTCCGGGCTTGTCGGCCCGAACGCCGACCGGAGGTCCGATCCGTCCCCCGTCGACCGTCTGAGCCGCCACTCCTTCGGCGTCGTCGAACCCGAACGTGCGCCGGTACCAGTCCGCCACGTAGGTGGGATTGTGGGTGAGCAAGGCGACCCGGGCGCCCCGGTCGCGCAGCTGCGCGACCCCCTCGGGGATCCCGGCGAGCTTCGGAGTTCGTTCGAGGACGGTCTCCACCTCGGCGACGGTGTGGCCGGTCGCGAGGGCCAGGAGGTCCGCGAGGTGGACGTCCTCGCCGATCTGGTGGGCGAAGAAACGGCGGTTGGTCTCCTCAAACCCTCCGAGCTGGCCGAACGCGACGGCGATCTCCCTCCATCCGTGGGTCCGCGTCAGGGTCCCGTCGATGTCGATGGTGACGAGACGCCAGGGAAACCCTCGCTCCACCCGCGACCTCTCAGGAACGGCGGCCGAAGTTCGCGGTCGTCACCGGTAGGACCGTCCAAGACCCGTCAGTCAGCGGCCGGAAGATAACCGTGGTGTCGGGGGCCCCGTCCCGTTCGAGCCCGTTACCGTTGAACGTTGATCTCGCCGTCGGAGAGAATGTGGCGAGGCGGCAAGCTCTGGGAGATCGCGGTGGCGCGCTCGGCCGACGCCCGACGCGCCGCCGTGATTGAGCGAACGAACGGTTTGGCGCCGATCGGAGCGAACAGGGTCGTGAGCAGCCCTACTCCCGCGACCACCGTGTAGATCTCTTTCGTGAAGAATCCCTGCTGGTACAGAATCACCGCCATCGCCAGCTCGACCGCACCACGGCTCGAGACGAGCATTCCCGCGCAGAGCGATTCGTCCGGCGACCAGCCCAGCAGCCGCGCGAAGGCGGTCCCGACGAAGACTTTCGAGAAGAACGCGAAGAGGGCGAGGGAGGCGAACGCGAGGATCGAGTAGTCGGCGAGGCTGAGGGTGGTGAAATCCATCCCGAAACCGACGAGCGCGAAGAACAGGGGGATGAAGAAACCCCACGTAATGGCGTTGAAGACGAGACTGATCGTTCGATGCCCCGCCCGGCCGGCGCTCTCCGGCGTGACGAGGAGGCCGGCGTAGAAGGCCCCGACGATGAACGTGAGGCCGAGGAACTGGGAGTAGAGCGCGGCGCCCAGCCCCGCCATCATGAGGAGACCGAAGCCAGCCTCGCGAGACCGCCACGTGAGGCGAAAGCGGTCGACCCAGCGGTCCCAGACGTGGAGCTGGCGCAGGCTCTGGAGCCCCATGTGGATGGCCAGGATGGTCGTGAGGAACAGGCCGACCGTCGCGAGCGCGGTGGCGATGTCGTACCCCAGGTTTCCCGTGCCGCTCTCGAGCCGGAGAAGGACCGCAAAGGTCGTCACCGCGGCGAGCTCGTTGACGACCGAGGCGTTCATGAGGAACGCTCCGAAGCGGGTGTCGGCAAGGCCGAACTCCCGGAGCATGATGCCGAGCACCGGCAGCGCGGTGATCGAGATCGTCAGGGAGATGAATAGGGTGGTGTCCACCGGGTACGAGGGGTAAAGCAGGCGGACGATGCCGGCACCTCCCACGAATGGCACCACGAAAATGGCGATACCCAATGCGGCGGCCGCGGGGCCGGTCGCTCGTATCTGGGCGGGCGTCACCGCGAGGCCCGCCATCATCAGGATGAAGAACGTGGCGAGGAACTGGATCCCCATGAGTTCGGTCGATATGTTCGTGAGACCGAGGGCGTTCCCGAGGAGGCTCGGACCCAGCACCACCCCGACCAGGATCTGCCCGACGAGCGCCGGGATGCCGAAGCGACTTACGAGCTCCCCGACGAGGATGGCGGCGGCGACCAGCAGGAACATGGCCACGAGGAACTCGGTGGTCGTGTCCATGTGGCCCCCGCGCTCTCCGAAGGTCGCCGCGGTCCTCCGGCACCTGGGACCTCCCCGGCGAGGACGTGGGCGGTCGGGCGGCGGACCCGGCGGGCTTGAACAGCGCCACCTCGGGGGACGTTAACAACCTTTGGTCCGAGGGGGCTTCCTCGGTCCTCGCCCCGAAGCCGTATGTAGCGTCCCTCCGTAGCTTTCCCGTGGACCGCCGTCGAGCCCCTCCCCCCAGAGCTCTGGACGCCCGCGAACTCGCCGACGAGGTGAGCGAGCGAAGGTCCCGGGCGCTCGAGGAACCGCTCGACCTTCGGTTGCGTCAGCGGGACCCCTATCCCCTCATCGAGGTCCGCAACCCCCTTCACCGGACCACCTACCTCGTCATGCGGCCCGCATACCCGGATCGTTCGGCGGACCTGTGCACGTGCACCGACTTTGCGCGCCGCGGTCTCGGGACCTGCAAGCACATCGAGGCCGCCGACCGGTGGCTCGCGAACCACCCCGACGCGTCTCCTTCTCTCCCGTCGAAGCCTGCGGTCCGCCCGGGCGCTGTCTGGAAGGAGATCGACCGACGCCTCGAGCGCGCAGGACGAGGTTCGGTGCCCGCGAGCCTCCGATGGCGCGAGGCGGGCGCCGCGCTGTTCGAGGCGGTCCCCTGAACCGCGGACCGATACGTCGGGAAGGAAAGGGTTCGCCCGGGGGTCCGGGGTCGACCTATGCAGAGGACATGCCCGGCGCGCCCTTGAGCGCCCGAATCTTGTAGTACTCGGGGTCGACGATGACCTCGCCGTTGACGCCCATCGTGTCGAGGGTCTTGAGCGCGAAGCCGCCCTGCTTCTTCGCCGCCTGCCATTCGGGGATCGGGATCGAGAACTTCTTCTCGACCTCCGTCCGGTAGATCGGGCCGGAGTTGTACGAGCAGAACGGGATGACCCGTCCGTCGGGAACCGCGTAGTGGATGTCGCAGCGCATCAGGCGCTGGATATCGTAGTCGTAGGCGTCCTGGAAGTGCATGTTCCCGATGTAGAGCGTCCGCCACGTGAACTTCGCGACGGCCTCCTTGCTTCCCTCGGTGAAGATCCCGGCGATGACCCTCACGCAGTTCTTCTCGCTGAGGCCCTCCGGGGCCTTCGAGAAGTCGAAGAACTTCGCTACGTCGTGGAGCAGCCGGGCTCCGGCGACCGCCGTCCGGACCCGCGAGAAGCGGGCGTCCCGGTACTTCTCGATCATCGACTCGACGTTCTCGAAGAACCCGTCGACGTCCATGAACCGGGGGAGCGGGGTGATCTTCTGGCCGTCCTTCGAGACGAACGCGAAGGTGGCGCACCCGCAGCCGGGGTGGGTCGTCAGGGTCATCTTCTCCTCGCCGTGGATGATCGAGGTGAGCTCCGAGATCGGGGCCACCGACGGGACCGGGAAGAAGTCCGACTTCTCGAACGGTCCCTCCGTGCAGAGGATCCGAACGAGGTCCGACTGGGTGAACCGCATCTGGAACCGGTCCTTGTCGGGGATCCGCGCGGTGAGCGCGACCGGCTGGAAGTTGACCCCGCGGACGACGTCGATGTTGTCGATCGCGTACTTCACGGTCGGCCAGATCTCCTTCTCGTTGAACCCGCCGACGAGGGTCGGGACGAGGACGACGGAGATTGGCTTGTCCGGTTTGCCCGCCGCGAGTTCGCTCGCGGGGGTATGGGTTTCCCGGGCGGCCTGGATCGCCTTGTACTTCACCTTGAGCAGGGGGACCCCGCGCACCTTTCGGTAGATCTCGTCGTCGAGTCCATCGAACTGCAGGTACAGGGTGTGGAGACCCGCGTCCCGGCACGCCTGAGCAAAGCCGGGCTCGTTCGCGAAGCGGATCCCGTTCGTCGCGACCTGGATCTGCTTGAAGGAGAGGTCGCGGGCGATCGAGACCGCGTCCAGGAAGAGCGGGGAGAGGGTCGGTTCACCACCCGAGAACTGGACCGCGACCGTGCCGACGGGCTTCTGTTCCCGGAGGGTCTTCAGCATGAAATGGATCTGCTCGCGCGTCGGCTCGTAGACGTACCCCGCGGCGTTCGCGTTCGCGAAGCAGACCGGGCACTTCAGATTGCAGCGGTTCGTCAGGTCGACGAGCGCGAGTCCCGTGTGCGACTTGTGGTGACTGCACATACCGCACGTGGTCGGGCAGCCGCGGAACTTGTCGTAGTAAGGGTTCTCGTAGCCGACCCCATCGTGCGCGTAGACCTCCATCCGGAGGTAGAGGTCGACGTCGTTGGAGATGATATCCCAGAAGTAGCCGTGGGCACGGCAGGTCTTCTCCATGATGACCCGGCCCTCCTTCTCCCGGACGATCGCCGGGATGACCTTGATGCACTCCGGGCAGACCGATGCGGTCTTGCGCGGTAGGCCACGAGGCGCCTGGAACTCCATCATCACGCGTGCCGGCATTCGTGTTTCCTCTCCATGGGCCCGCCTGGACGGCTCGGACCTGGGTGCCTCACCCACCCCTGGCTACATAATCCATGTGTCGTGATGGGAGCGACAGAAGTCCGTTCCCGTGACGGGGAGTCGCACGGCGCGTCTCGCTACAAACCCGCGATATACGGCGTTCGCGGGGGTCGGCCGGGCCCCCGGGTGCGACCTCTTATGGTCTCCCACGTTTCCGGCCCACCGAACCCCATGGCGACGCGGAAGGGAGCCCGGAAAAGGAAGGCCGCACACCGCATGCCTCGTCGCCCGGTGCCCAAGGCCCGACCCCGGTTCATCGGCCGGGAATCTAGCCCCGTCCTCGACCGCTACCCCCCCCGGGAGGCCGGCTCCGCACCCAAGAGCCCGACTCCGATCTCGCTCCCGTCAGCACCGGAGGTCGCGTCGACCCCCCGCCCTCCCGCTATCGCTTCCCCCTCGGCGACGCCCGCCCAGCCGCTGATCACCCTCGAACGCCCCTTCGATGTCGATGAGTTCTCGACCCTTCTCGGGGGGACCTCGGTCCGCGTCACGGTCCCGCGGGACGCGCTCCTGGAGGTCCTGCGGCGGGTCCTGGAGTTCATGGGATTCGGGATCTACGTCTACTCGATCTCCGTTCGCCCGGCCCCCACCGAGCTCCTGAAGGGCTTCGTCGTGGAGCTCCAGAGGGTCGACTACTCGGCCGAGAAGGGTGCCTGGGTGCCGTTCGTGGAGAAGGGGACCACCGATTCCCCGTTCGGCCCTTCGGGCGGCCGAGCCTGAACCGTCAGACCTTCGGGGCGAGGGCCCGCTGGGTGAGGAGCGTCGCGATGGCGAACATCGCCGCGGCCCAACCGACCAGCCCGAGCAGGTAGACCCAGGCCGCGTAGGGATAGAAGGCGCCCCCGAAGAGGTCAATCCGAATCACCTCGACCGCCAGTGTGATGGGGTTGTACGAGGCGATCCCCTGGAGCCAGGCCGGCATGGCGCCCCAGGGGTAGAGCGCGGCCGAGGTGAGCAGGACCGGCAGGTTGATTGCGTTCACGAGCGCGAAGTAGGTCTGCGGCTGCTCGATCGTAAAACCGAGCGAGAGGAAGAGAGAAGCGAACATCAGCGAAAGGAGGAGGATGGCGGCGACGATCTCCGCCGCTCCCTCGACCGTCATCGCGGCCGTGACGTGGAGGCCGGAGAGTCCCACGTCCCCCAGCAGGATCGCAAGGCCCAGGACGAGGAACGCGAGACCGACCGGTTGAATCGACCCGGCGACGAGACGAGCGCCGAAGATGTCCGTCGCGGTGGCCGGGGACGCCGCGGTTCGCTTCAACGTGCCGAACAGCTTGTCGAAGATGACGTTCGCCCCGACGAACAGGGTCGCCGTCACTCCGACAAAACCGACCATTCCGGCCGCGAAGTAGGAGAAGTAGTCGGGGGCCCCCAGCAGGTACTGCTGGAGGAGCTGGGTCCTCTGCGTCGGGGTCAGGTCCGGCGAGTTGAGGAAGCTCGTGAAGTTGAACCCCTGCCCGAACAAGAGAAGGTAGAGGATCGGGAGCATCAGCCCGGTGGCGATTGCCGCGGGGTTCCGCGCGATCTTGAGGAGCTCCCTCTTCGTGAGGGCGCTCCAGCGCCGAACATTCATCGCCGTCCCCTTCGCGCGTCCTGGACGCGGCTCAGGAACACCGCGCGGTCGGTCGCCGTCGGCCCTTCGTCCTCCCGGAACTCTCGCCCCGTGAACTCGAGGAACACCTCGTCCAGGCTGGGCCGCCGGAGGGAGACACCGGCCAGACCAATGCCCAAGCTGGTCGCGGCTCCTACGACCTTCGGAATCAGGGTGTCTCCGTTCGGGCACTTCACCCGGAACGTCCCGTCCTGGGTGGTCACGGACGTGACCCCCGGAAGACCCTTCATGGCCGGTCCGAGGGCCGTAGCGTCACCGAGCGGCCGGACCGTGACGATGTCGCCTCCCAGCCGGTCCTTGAGCTCCGAGGGGGTCCCCGAAGCGACGATCCTTCCGTGGTCGATGATCGCGATCCGGTTGCACACGCTGTCGGCCTCGTCGAGGTAGTGCGTCGTGAGGAAGACGGTCATCCCGGTCTCCTTCCGAAGGTCGCTAACGATCTTCCAAAAACCCGCCCTCCCCTGGGGGTCCAAACCGAGCGTCGGCTCGTCCAGGAACAGGACCCGGGGGGAATGGATGATCCCGACCGCGAGCTCGAGTCGCCGGCGCATGCCGCCCGAGAACGTCTTCACCAGGCGGTCGGCCGAGTCGGCGAGAGCGAGGCGTTCCAGTAGGTCGCTGACCCGCTTCGACGTATCGTGGAGATGGACCCCGAACAGGGCGGCGGCCAATTCGAGGTTCTCGCGTCCCGTGAGGTCCGGGTCCGCCGTGGACTCCTGGAAGACCAGCCCGATGCGCTGCTTGAGCTCGTGAGGGTTGTGGAAGACGTCCAGCCCGTCCACCGTCGCCCGACCGGCCGTCGGTCCGAGCACCGCGGTCAGCATGGACAAGGTTGTCGTTTTCCCGGCGCCGTTCGGGCCCAGGAACCCGTAGACCTCGCCCTCCTTCACCGAGAAGGAAACCCCGTCCACGGCCTTCACCGAGCCGTTGAACGTCTTCGAGAGCCCTTCCGCGATGATGGCGTCCGGCATGCTTCCTTCTCCCCCTCCCTCAAATCCGGGGGTACATGGGCGTTGCTGGTGGGGTTTGGGGGAGGCCATCAACTGTGCGACCCGTAGGGAACCGGCCGTGGTCGAGCCCACGCCACCATCGTAATTCTCAGGGCGAGATTGCGATTCCCGCGCGTTAAGGTCCCTCCGGCCCGGTGATTTTGTCCGCGGGGGAACACCACCTTCCCGCCGGGAGTACTTAGTGGCGGAACGGCGTCTTTCGGGGGGTTGCCCCTTCGAGACAATGTAATTACCGAGCGGCCGTCGACCGCTCGAGGGAAGGAAGATGACGATCGGTTCCGACGAGGCACGCTGGGAGGTGGAACTGCGGAACCTGCGGGAGGAGCTCCAGCAGCTGAGGGCCGAGCAGAAGGAGATGGCCCAATCGATCCATCAGCTGGTGCAGACGTTCCGCGCACTGGCCACCCATCTGGGGATCGCGGTGGAACCGTACGTTCGCAAGGGCAGCGACCCATCGTCCGACCGCGACCTCCCGGGCTTCGCGTAGGGCGTGGCCCATGGAGATCCTCTACACCGTCCGGGCCGACTCCCCCTTGGAGCATCGGGCCCGATGCTCGATCGACCTCGACCCGGTCTCCTCGCCCACGCTCGACCTTGTCCTGCCGTCCTGGGTGCCTGGCTCCTATGTGATTCATAACCATAGTCGCGGGTTCCGCGACCTGGCCGCACGGCGAGCGCCGGACGGAGCGCCGCTCCCGACGGTGCGCGTCGACAAGGCCCGTTGGCGTGTCCAGACCGAAGGCGCCTCCCGGGTCCAAGTCGAGTACACGGTCTACGGTCATCAACTGGTAACCGAAGGGTTCGACCTCACCCCCGAGCACCTGTTCCTCAATGCGGCGCTTTGCCTGCCATACGTGGACGGCCACCTCTCCGAACCGGTGACCGTAGCGCTCGACGTTCCGACCGATTGGACGGTCATCACCGAGCTCGAAGAGGTGAACCGAACCCCTCCTCGCTACCGCGCCCGGAACTACGAGGAGCTCGTCGACTCTCCCATCGATGTCGGCCGGCCGGTCGTGCTCACGGTCCGTCCCTCGGGCATCCCGCACCGGATCTGCCTCTGCGGAGAAGGGGGGAACTACGACGCGCACACCCTCGAGCAGGACATTTCCAAGGTCGTCGAGGCCGCCGTCGCCCTCGTCGGCGAGTCCCCGCTCTCTCGGTACACCTTCTTCTACCACCTCACGAGCGTCTCGGACGGGGGCCTCGAGCACGCCTCCTCGACATCGTGCGTGGTGCCGAGAACCGCCTTCCGCCCGGCGGAGTCGTACCGCCACTTCCTCAGCCTCACGGCCCACGAGTACCTCCACCTCTACAATGTGAAGCGGATCCGTCCGAAGGTCCTCGGGCCGTTCGACTACACCCGAGAGAACTACACGCGGCAGCTCTGGTGGATGGAGGGGACGACCGACTACTTCACCTACCTCGTCCTCCGGCGGGCCGGGCTGCTCACCCCGGACCAGTTTCTCGAGCAACGGGCCAAGCTCGTCAAGACCTACCTCGAGATTCCCGGGCGCAACCGGATCTCCCTCGAGGAGTCGTCGGTCCTGGCCTGGATCGACCACTACCAGCCGTTCGAAGAGACCCCCAACCAGTCGGTCTCCTACTATCTCAAGGGTGACCTGGTCTCGATGTGTCTCGACCTCGAGATCCGGCACCAAAGCGAGACCCGCGCGTCGCTCGAGACCGTCCTCCGCCTGCTGTGGAAGGAGTACGGCCGGGTGGGACGTGGTCTCGAGGAGGACGAGCTGCTCCCCGTGGTCAACCGGGCGACGGGACTCGACCTGGCGTCGTTCTTCGATCGTTTCGTTCGGGGCACGGAGGAGGTGGACCTGGCCCCCTTCGCCCGCTACGCCGGTCTCGTGCTCGCTCCCAAGGCGAAGCGACCGGACGAAGCCGACGAGCCCGAGCCGGGCGACCTCGGCGTCACCGTCGAGGACGCGGGAGGTCTCGCTCGGGTCCGCTACTCCTTCGCGGGGAGGCCGGGACGCGCCGCCGGTCTCACGCCGGGCGACGAGATCATCGCCATCAACGGGGCCAGGGTCACGTACGCGGACCTCGAGAAGACGCTGGAGACGTACCCTCCCGGGACTCCGGCCGACATCACGATCTTTCGTCGGGGGTTCCTCCATCGGGTTCCGCTCACCACCGGAACCCCACCCCCCCGGAAGTACGCCTTCACCCCGATGGATTCGCCCTCGGAGGTCGCCCAGAGGGTCTACGAGAGCTGGATCGGCACGAAGTGGGCGCCGCGACCGAGTTCCTAACCGTGCTACGGCCGAAACCGAGCGTCACGAGGAACGCCTTGCGGACGGCCCGGCCGTCGACGCCCCGGTCAACGCTTCCGAATGTCCCCTCGACCGTCGTCCGCAACGCCGCCCGGGGGTCGGCGTTGATTCCCCGGATCCGGCGGGTCCGGCGAGGACCCGGACGGCCCGATGGGCCAATGCTTCCACCCCGCGAACCGTCTTATGAACCGGTTCGTTGAAGCCTCTGACCCGAGGGAACCACCATGACGGAGGAGCCACCGATTGTCGTGGGGGTGTCGGGCGCCAGCGGGGCGCCGATCGCGATCCGAGTCCTCAAGGCCCTCCGCGAAGCGCACATGACGGTATCGTTGGTCGTCTCGGAAGGGGCGCGCACGGTCCTTCGCGAGGAGTGCGACCTCGACGCCGACGCGCTCCGCCCGTGGGCGACCCAACTGTACTCCGACGACGACCTAGCTGCCCCGATCGCGAGCGGGTCGACCTCGACGAGAGGGATGGTGGTCGTTCCGTGCTCGGGCAATACGGCGGCCAAGATCGCCCTCGGCCTGGCAGACACGCTCCTCACCCGGGCGGCCGCCGTTCACCTCAAGGAGCGCCGACGCCTCATCGTGGTGCCGCGGGAGACGCCGCTCTCGACGACATTCCTACGGAACCTGACGACGCTGAGCGAGCTCGGGGCGGTGGTCCTCGTCGCCTCCCCCGCGTACTACCTCCGACCGAAATCGGTCGAGGAGACGACCGATTACCTTGCCGGGAAGATTCTCGACTACCTGGGCGTGGCGCACCAGCTGTATCGGGGCTGGAAGGCGGGGACCGCATGAGCGGGGAAGGCGTCGCCCGTGTCGCGACCCGGCGGCGTCCCCCGGGCCGGCTCGGAATCCTCGCTCCGTGGCCTCTCGTCGGGGTCGCCCTCCTCCTGGTGGCCCTCATCGTCCTCACTCCGGTCCTCGTATCGAACAGCCACCAGCCCGGCCCGGGCCTCCTCACGCAGGCCGAGCTCGTCGTCGACAAGGTCCCTTCGAACGCCACCCTCCACTTCTACACCTGGGCGCTCGGGGAGACCATCCGCTACGACGAGATCCGCGTCGGTGTGGCGACCTCGTTCAATTGGACCGGAACGTCGCCGATGCCGTGGGCCACCCTCAACTGGACCCGGTGGTACAACGGTAGCGAAGTGCTCTCGGTCATCGTCTCCTCGGCCGCCAACCCGGTCGCGTTGAATATCTCCGCCTACTACGTCAGCCCCTCCGGAAGCACCTGGTATGTCGGGCTGCTGTCGTTCTACGTCCTGCAGGCCCCCTCCTCGGGCAGTGAGAGCCTTTATTCCGCCACCGCGACCTCGGGGGTGGTGGTGGCGTCGCCCATCGCGGTCTCCAACAGCACACTGCCGGTTCCGATCCTGCTCGCGGACGTCGGCCCGGGAGGGGTCCCGTGAAGGCGAGCCGGGTCGCGATCCTGCTCTGGGTTGCCCTCATCGTCGTGCTGCTCGGGGTGGAGCTGACGGAGATCACCCACTTCTTCACCCTCCCCGTTCAGAACGCCATCGCCGACCCTCTCGCGTTCGTGGTCGCGCTCATCTTCACGACCCTCCTCGCCCTCGTGGGGGCCATCTTCATCGGGGTCTTCCTCTCGCACCGGCTCCTGAGCACGACCGGGTTCACGCCGTTCGAGGAGGAGATGCTCCGGATGCGCGCCGACCTCCGGGAGGTCAAGCGCGACGTCGCCGAGCTGCGCGGTCGGACCGAACCCCCGCCCACGTCGGATTCGGACGCGGACGAGGAGGATTCGTGAGGGTCCCCGTCCTCGACAACGGAGGCCAGTGGACGCACCGCGAGTGGCGGGTCCTCCGCGACCTCGGGGCCGAGACGAGGATCCTTCCGAACACGACCCCCTTCGCGGAGATGGACGCGGACGGCGTGGTCCTCTCCGGGGGCGCGCTCAGCCTCGAGGGAACGGACGCACCCCTCGGTCGGGTCGGCGAATGGATCGGGTCCGGGAAGGTTCCCGTGCTGGCGATCTGCGTAGGCCATCAGTTCCTCGGCCGCCACTTCGGAGGCCGGGTCGACCGGGCCGCGGCCCCCGAGTTCGGCTCGGTCGAGCTCACGGTCGACCGCGCCGACCATCCGATCTTCGCGGGATTGCCCTCGCGCCTGAGGGTGTGGTCGAGCCACAACGACCAGGTATCGGTCGCTCCGCCGGGGTGGAGCGTCCTCGCCCACTCGGCGGCGTGTCCGGTGCAGGCGATGGCGCACCCGTCCCTGCCCATCTGGGGCGTTCAATTCCATCCCGAGGTCGAGCATACCGAGGGCGGTCGGGAGATGTTCCGGCATTTCCTGGACACGTGCCACCGGTGACCCCCGGGAATAAGTACCGCCGCCCGTTCGTGGAACGAGGCGAAGGGTGGCACGGGTCCGCAGAGCGTCCGGGGTCCGCGAACACGACCTGATCGCCCGGGCGAAGGTCCTGCGAGGGTCGGTCGACCCGCTCTTGCCCCGGCTGGGACCGGACTGTCCGCGCGAGCGGTTCGACCGTCGGCGCGCCGAGCTGGAGGAGGTCCGCGAGGCGCGGGATGAGGCGCGGCGCCTTGAGAGGCTCTCGCACTGGGGGGACCCGCTCGCGCGTGCGTACGCGGGACTCCTGCACTTCTACCTGGACCCGAAGCCCCTCTCCGTGGTCGCCTTCGCGCTCCCGGGAGGACAGGTCTCCTACGCCCCGTTCGCCCGCACGGACCGGGAGGCCGAGGTCGCGGTGCAGCAGTCGGACGACCCGGACCGACTTCTCCTCGGCTACCTCGAGTGGGCCCGCAAGGGCCTCCACTTCTTCGCGACGCGCAAGACCCTGTTCTGCTCCGGCCTATCTGCCCTCCCCCCTCCGGAGTTCCGGACGGAGAAGGTGGCAGACCTCCCGTACCGGCTCATCGAAAACCCGACCCACCAGCGCTTCGAATGCTCCCATCTCCAGGCCGGCGAGCCGCGGCCGTTCCTCGAGGTGGGCTGGCCCGGCGCCGGGACCGGGTTTCGAGTCTGCCGACGATGCGCGAAGAGCGACCGCCACCTCCTCTCGAGCGTATCCGACGGGACGGCCGGACCGGACCCCTCGGCCGATTTTCCGGTGTCGGCTGAGCTCAACGTTCGTTGCCTCGGTGGCCCGGAGTGCGTTCACGCCTCCCTCCCGCCGCTCCCCCGCGGGCTCAAGCGCGATTACGAGCTCGGCAAGCTCTCGGACACCGGGCTCCTCGACACGTTCGCTTCGGAGCTCGCGGCTCGTGTCGAACGGAGCGGGCGGACGACCTTCCTCGCGGGAGGCGTTTGTTACGGAAACGAGCTGAAACCGTTCCTGGACGCGCTCCAACCGACCCCGGTCGAACGTCGGGCCCTCGACGCGGTCCTTCGGTCGTGGGAGGGCCTCTTCGAGGTGGACGAACCGCGCGCGAGCCGGGCGCTCGAGAAGCTCTGGAGCGACCACGCCGAGACGATCGTCCGAACGATCGTTCCCGACCCCAAGGAAGCCCGTCGGCTCATCGAGGAGACCCGTTCGTCCCCCGGTCGGGTCGCCGAGCTCCTGAAGCGAGCAGAGCGGTCGAGCGAGGAGAAAGAGGTCCTCGAGGCCCTCCCGCGCTACTCCCGCCTCGCTCGAGAGGCGGCCTGGGTGGACCGCGTCGCGCGGGCGTTCCGGACCCACCACGAGACCGGGGCGGAGCGAGCGATCCTGCAGTCCCTGCCGAGCGAGGGAAAGGAGCGGGGACTGGCCTTCGCCTTCCTCTCGGCCCTGGGCCGGGAGAACGCCCACGCCTGGCAGTTCTCCGCCACCGAACGCGAGTTCGGGACCTCCCTGAGCGACCGAGCTCGAGAGCTGCTCGCCGCTCCTTCGGCTCAGTACCACGACGCGCTCGACCGACTCCTGCAGGCCGCCGGTGTGGCCGACTGGGGCGAGAGCGAACCTCCCTCGGGGTGAGGCGGGAACCCCCTATCCCGGCCTCGGCGGGTCACGGCGCTCGAAACGTAATGAGAAATAGGTCCAAGTCACTCCCATACCGGACTGGGGGAGGGCGAACCCGGTCCATATCGGGCGCAGGTACTTTGAGCGGCAACCCCGGCTCCACGTCGAGCGCGATCGTCGTGGCGGGTGACGAGGAAACGCGGGTTCTTCTGCGAGGCCTCCTCCGGTTGCATCACTTCCGGGTCGACGGCGAGGCCGAGGGGGCGACCCAGGCGATCGAGCTGGTGCGGGTCCATCGCCCGTCGCTCTTGGTCGTGGACGCCAACCTCGCGGAGGGCAGTTCGAGCCCGCTGGTCGGCCAGGCACGAGCGTTGGTCCCGGGACTTCGCGTGATCCTGGTCGCGCCCGCGTCGCGGCCCCCCACCCTCCCCACGGACCCGACCCAGCGCCCGGACGCCATCCTGCTACGACCGTTCCGCATCCGACAGTTCGCGGAAGCGCTCGTCCCGGCCGGGGCCGGTGGGTTGCCGACACCCCGCTAGGGTCACGCCGGTCGGGGAGCTTCGTCCGGGACGGCGTAGCGTCCGAGGGCTGCCTCCTCCTCGAAATGAAGCGTGGGGGCGAGCACGACGATCGTGTGCATGGGCGGTCCGAAGTCGAGGGTGCGAAGGCGTGCGAACGACGCGACCCAGGCGTGCGCACCGTCCTGCCCCACGCGGGCGACGATCGCCACCCGGTCCGTGTCGGCGACGAACCCCCCGTAGGGGTCGCGCTCCCGCATCACCGCGAGGGCCGCGGAGGCGGTGAGGTATCGTCCCTCCTGAGGGTGCAGGTCAAGGAGCACGAGGGTGTGGAGGTCTCGCGCGCGGTTCGAGGCGATGTGCTCGAGCGGGGAGGTCGGGGCGAAGTTCTCGGACGGCAACGGCAGCGAGACGGTACGTCCGAATCGGTAATGCATGAGCCCGAGGAATCCAGCGGCCGCGGTCAGGATGCTCGCGTTTGGGCAGTAGGTCCACGTGTGGCCCGCGCGCTCCGCGGCGAGACGGAGGGCGACGTGGGTGGTCGCGGCGAACGGGTCGCCGACCACGACCAGGGATACGCGCGCGTGAACGGCGAGCGCGCCCAGGATCGGTCCTTCGGACTCGAGGAGCGGCCGGTCGAGCCGTCGGATCGACTTCCCCACGAGACGGCCGAGCCGCTCGAGCGTCCCGTCCGGCGCGACCGCGGTGTACTCCTCGGCGAAGACGACCTCGGAGGAGGAGAGCACCTCCCGCGCGCGCTCCGAGACCCCCCGCTCGTCGGTCAGTCCGAGGCCTACGAAGGCGAGCTCGCCCATCGACGGAACGACTCCTAGTCGCGGAACGCGAGGACGGGGCACGGGGCGGCCCGGAACAGCTCCTCGAGGAACCGGCGGGTGAGGAGAGCGCTCCCCGCCCGCTCCTCCTCCCCCACGAGGAGGAGACCGTAGCGCTCGCGCTGCGCGGCCTGGAGCAGCAGGTCGGGAAGGCGCCGCCGGCGGCCCAGGATCGCCTCGGAGAAGAGCGAGTGGCGGTGCACGATCCGGATCCCTCGCGAGCTCGTCTCCTCGCGGTCCTCCTCCGCTTCTCCGCTCGGCCGGCCGCGCGACCCCAGCGTGAGCGCGATGACGGGCGCGGGCGGGTTGCGCACGGCCAGCTCCTCGGCGAGGAGCATCGGCTTCGGGGCGGGCTGGTCGCGGAACGTCGACACGAGGATGCGCGGGATCTTCGGGGCGGCGAGCGCGAGGCGGTTCAGGACGAGAACGTCCGCGCGGGCGTGCTGGAGGATGCCGGTCGCCGTGTGACCGACGAAGAACCGGGAGCTCCGACGGTCGCCCCCAAGGGTGAGGAGGATGGCGTCCACGTTGTGCGATTCGGCGCTCTCGAGGATCTCGCCCGGTACGTCCGTGGAGGCCCGGACCTCCGGATCGACGCGGACGTCGAGCGCTGCCCCCGTCTCGTGCGCGGGCACCACGATGTTGATCGACGCGCGCCACTCCCGGGTGACCTCGGGAAGGGTGGTCGTCGGGATGACGTGCAGGACCCGAATCTCGCCGTCGGCATCGAGAAGCATCGACGCGAACCGGAGCATCGGCTCGACCTCGGAGGGGGTCTGCACGGGGACGAGGATCTGACGGTACATGTTCACTTCCCGATGAGCGGCAGAAGGGCGATGTCGAGTTCGAGGACGTTCACGTACGGGACCCCGATGTATGGGATGACCGGGTTCGTGATATACGAGTTGACGAGATCCGTGAGGCGGACAATCGACACGAAATGGAGGGTCGAGTTGTTGGCCGTGGCCTCCGAGACCCGCGGGACCTGGATAAGGACCGCCTCCGGGACGAGGTTCGGGTCGATGTCGGACCCTGACGGGGCCACGAGCCAGAACGGTAGGGTGTGGTTCGCGCTGAAGTTCCAAGCCGCATTCATGTAGGCAATCGTTTCGTTGAGCAGCGCGCCAAGCTGCGGGTCGCTCGGTCCCGGTGGCGTGTCGGCCCCGAGCGTCGTATTCCAGTCCGTCATGGACGGTCGTTCCCAGAAGAGGTACGGAGCGCTCGTGTTCTGGGCGATAAGGGAGGAACCAATGACCGTTCCGTTCGGGTCGCGAAGGAGTGAACCGTTCGCCACAGAGCGGTCGGCGAGCTCGGCAATCCCCGTGACGACGGCGGGGTAGAACACCCCCGACACGAGGACGGCGAGGACCAGGAAGATGACCGTCGCCCGGACGTGCTGGAGGCCGGAGTGGGCCGGGGGGGACGCGACCGGTCCCGTCACGGTCGGCTCCTTCCGGGTCGGCGTGGGGGTGACCGACGGCGCGCTCATAGCCCCCCCAGCGGCAAGAGATGGGTGACGACGAGCCCGAGGTACTGGACCCAGGGCAGGGACTCGAGCCACGAGAGGAGAAGGTAGATGAGCTTGATCCCGACGAACGCGCTCAGGAGTCCTCCGAATCCGTAGACGAGAAGGTTCCGGCGCAGTAGGTCGGTTGCGCTACGGGGCCGGAACGGTATCCCGTAGAGCGCCAGAGGGATCAGAATTGGAATGATGAGGGCGTTGAACACGAGCGCGGAGATCACCGCGAGGTCGGGGTTGGAAAGGCCGAGGACGTTCATGATCGCGATCCCGGGTAAGGTTCCGGCACCCGCCGCGATGAAGACCGCTGGGATGATAGCGAAGTACTTCGCGACGTCGTTGGTGATCGAAAACGTCGTGAGGCCCCCACGGGTGATCAGGAGCTGTTTTCCGATCGAGACGACCTCGATGAGCTTCGTGGGGTCGCTGTCAAGGTCGACCATATTGCCCGCCTCCTTCGCCGCGCTCGTCCCACTGTTCATGGCGAGACCGACGTCCGCCCGCGCGAGAGCCGGAGCGTCGTTCGTTCCGTCCCCTGTCATGGCGACGAGTCGCCCCTGCGCCTTCTCCCGCTGGATAAGGACAAGCTTCGCCTCGGGCTTCGCTTCCGCGACGAAGTCGTCGACGCCGCTCTCCTGAGCGATCGCCGCGGCGGTAAGCCGGTTGTCGCCCGTGCACATGATGGTGCGAATGCCCATCGTCTTGAGCTCGCGAAGGCGGTCGCGGATGCCCGGCTTCACGACGTCCTTGAGGTACACGAGCCCGATCGTCCGTCTCCCGCTCGAGATCGCTAGCGGCGTCATCCCCTGCTGGGATGCCTCCGCAGCCTTGCGCCGGAGCTCGAGGGGAAGGATCGCCCCGTACGACTCCATCGCCTGGAGGGACCCTTTGTACACCTCCCGGCCGTCCGATAGAACGATTCCGCTCATGCGCCGCTCAGCCGTGAACGGAAGGATCTTGAACGTCCCCGGTTCGAGATGGCGGGGCGGTGTACCGCGACGTGCGACGAGTCGGATGATCGAGCGCCCTTCGGGTGTATCGTCGAGGCTCGAGCTGAGCAGGGCCGCGTCGAGCAGTTCGGCCATCGAGACATCGGGGGCCGTGACGAGTTGAACTGCGAGGCGATTCCCGACGGTGATCGTTCCCGTCTTATCGAGGATTAGGACGTCAAGGTCGCCGGCTGCCTCGACCGCCTTCCCCGACTTTGCGATGACGTTCGCCCGGGCAACCCGGTTGATTCCCGAGATCCCGATCGCGGGGAGGAGCGCGCCGATCGTCGTAGGCATCAGGCAAACGAACAGCGCGACGATGGTCGCGATGTCGATGTAGATGATGTCCGTGAAGTCGGCGAGGAAGATGAACGTCACGACCACCGTGAAGAGGGTAATCGTGAACGCGTAGAGCAATACCCCGAGGGCAAGCTCGTTCGGCGTCCGGTCCCGTCCCTGGCCTTCGACCAAGCGAATCATGCGGTCGAGGAACGACTCGCCCTCCTCGGTCGTGACCCGTACCCGGATGGTTCCCTGGAGAACTCGGGTTCCTCCAAGGACGCTTGTCTTGTCCCCGCCGCTCTCGCGGGTGACCGCCTCGGATTCTCCGGTCATCATCGACTCGTCGATTAGCGCTGCCCCGTGGATCACGTCGCCATCGATTGGGATCGGCTCGCCGGGGCCAATCTCGATGGTGTCTCCCACCCGAAGGACGTCAGATGCCACCCAAGCCGAGGTACCGTCGGGACGAATCTGGCGTGCCCGTACTCCGCTGCGAATCTCGCGGAGGCTGTCGGCCCGTGCCTTTCCCTGGGCCTCGGCGATGGCGTCCGAAAGGTGAGCGAACCACAGGGTCAGAAACAGGATGATCGTTACGGCGAGGTAGTAGTCGGGGTCGTAGGCGCGGGCGATGTCCGGGAACGCCCACGGCACGAGGGTGAGCACGATGAGGAATAGGAACAGGAGGTAGACCGAGAACATCACCGGGTTGTGGATCTCACGGCGAGGGTCGAAGCCCCGGAACGACGACGAGAGAATCCGACGCCAGGAGGTGTGCGGAACTTTTCGAACCGAGACGCGGGCGCCCGGTTCCATGGTGAGTTCGCCCGCCACGCTACTTCCCTCCGAATATCTGGGCGAGCGGCCCCATCGCCATCACGGGCAGGAACATGAGCGCCGTCGTGATGATCAGGAACAGAGTGAGGTAGATCGTGAACGTGCCGCTCGCCGTTCGCAAGGTGCCCGCCCCAGCGGGAAGGATATCTTGGTGCGAGAAGAGGTCCGCGACCTTGAGCATCGCCCAGATCGGTACGAACCGGCCGACGAGCATGACCAGTGCCCCGGCGATGTTGAAGTAGAGCGTTGTGTCGTTAAACGCGCCGGTGGAGAGCGCGCTCCCATTGTTGGCGGATTCTGAGGTGAACTCGTAAAGGACCGAAGTGAAATTGTGAGAGGTCGCGCCGATCGTGGACGCGTCCACCACGACGAAGTTACCGGCGATTGCGACGACGAATGGAAGCAGAATACCGGCCGGGTGGCTGATGAGCGCTACGGCCGCCCACTTCACCTGGGATGTGCCGATCTTCTTCCCCAGGTACTCGGGGGTCCGTCCGACCATCAGGCCGGCGATGAAAATCCCGAGGACCGCGAAGAGCAATAGCATCCCGAACCCGGTGCCGACGCCGCCCGGCGTGCTCTGCGTGAACATCCCGAACAGCAGGTCGAGCTGGGCGATCGGCGAGGTCGAACCAATCATGAGGTTGTTCGCGCCAACGTTGCAGTACACGCTCACGACCTGGAAGAGCGAGGCCTCTGGCAGACTGAACCGGGTCTCCTGGCCTATCGGATACCCGTTCGTCTGTGGTCCGAGCCCGGCGACCGTGGACAGCGCTGGATTGGTCACCGCCTGGAACACGATGAACAGCGCGAGCGCGACGCCTAGGATGATCAGGATCGTCCCGATGTAGGGCCATGCCTCATTCTTCCGTCGGACGATCTCGGCGAACGCGAAGGGAGCCGAGAACGGGAACACCAACATGAGCCCGGTCCCCCAGAGGTTGGAGATCGCGGAGGGGTTCGCGATGGGGGACGCCATGTTCGCCGAGTAGAAGCCGCCCCCGTTGGTGCCGAGAAGGGAGATTGACTGGAAGCTCGCCACCGGTCCGAGATAGATCGTCTGGGTGCCTCCCGTCAGAGGATGGGCGGTGACGAAGGCGGTCAACGTCTCAGGAACCCCGAGAAGGATGAACACGAGAGCGCCGAGCATCGCCAGCGGCAGGAGGAGCCGGGTGAGCGACCGAGTCATGTCGACGTAGAAATTCCCGAGCGTTCCGTCCTTGCGGACGAAGCCTCGCACCATCGCCGCGAGGACGCACAATCCCGTCGCAGGGGAGAGGAAGAGCGCCAAAGGCCAGGCGACCGTGAGCGAGCCCAGGCTTACCTGGGATTCGTTCGTGAAATGGGTGAAGTTGGTGTTGGTGGTGAAGCTGGAGGCGGAGTGGAACGCGAGGTCCCACCCCATGTTCGGGATCCCGAGGGGATTCAGGGGCGTCTGAGCTTGGTAGAAGAACCAGAAAAACATGAACGTGAGCATCCCGCCGTTCACGAGCAGGAGCGCGAGCATGTACTCGCGGGCCTTCATCGAATGTCTCGGAGAGGTCCCGAGGAGACGGTAGACCGCCGACTCAATCGGGGTGAAGATGGCGTCCCCGAACACGGGTCGGTTCATGTAGACCCGTCCGAGGTAGCTCCCGAACCAGGGAGCGATGGCCAACGCGAGGCCCAGAACTAAGAGAACGTCCCAGAGCGATTGGATGTCGAACGCCATCGACCTCCTTCGTTAGAATCGTTCGGGGTGAATCATACAGTAGACTAGGTAGAACGTAAGGCCGACGCAGATGAGCGTCAGGATGACGAGCCCCAGGTTTTGCACGACCCAACCGAGCGGTCCCATCGGACGCCCTGAGGCGTTGGACCCGGAACTCCTTATTTAGCCTCGTTGACCGGGAGGTAACGTCACGCCGGGTGGCCGAAGGTTTATACGGCGTCCTTCGCGCCCGGCGCCTTTCCGGGACCGCCTCCCTCAGCGGCCTCGGACGACCGTTTCCTCGCTTCGCGCGAGAGCCGGCGGACGATGCGCCGCATCGCCTGCTCCCGGCGCACTTCGGCCACCTGGTAGCGAACGTCGCGGGTCTCGCGCGTCAGGAGAACGGTGACCCGGCCCAGGGAGCTGCGGCCCGTTCTTCCCCGTCGCTGGATCGCCCGGATCTCGCTCGGCACCGACTCGAAGAACACCACTAGGTCGACATCGGGCACGTCCAGTCCTTCCTCGGCAACGCTGCTCGCGACCAGGATCGGAAAACGGCCTTCCCGGAACCCGGCGAGGATGCGGCCCTGCTCCTTCTGGTTCATCCCTTTGTCTTCTACGTCGCGCGTCGCCTGGCCGACGAACCGCCCGGTCGTCCACCCCTGGAGCTCGAGGATCGATTGAATCGTCTGGATGGTGTCCCGGTACTGGGCGAAGACCAGGATCCGGGGCGGATGCTCCCGGGGGCGAGCGAGGGTCTCCCGGACGAGCTCGACCAGCGTGTCGAGCTTGGGATGGGAGGACTCGCGGGATGTCCGCAGGAGCTCCTCCGCTTCCCGACGGGCCGTGACGACCTCGGGCAGCTTGAGGACGGCCGCGTCCCCTCGGCTCGGCTTCTCCTTGCCCGCGACCCGGTCGAGGTACTGGACGAACGGGGCGATCCCCTGGGTCTCGAGACGTTCCTGGGCGTGGTGGAGGTGGAGCAGGACCAGTTGGTGGAAGAGGGGTCCGAACCGGCGGACCATCGGTCCCGGACGGGCGAAGATCTCGGCGCGCAGGGCGATGAGGTCCTTCACGGAGAGCGAACGAATCGGTTTCTTCCGCAGGTAGCCCATCTTCTGCAGTTTGCGCGCCGTAGCGATGGCGGCGGTCTCGAGGAGCCCGCGGATCCGCACGGCCTCGGGCGGTAGGTCGACCCACCGGTAGTCGATCTCGACGGGTTGGACGTACTCCCGGACGCCGTCGTCCTCTCGGCTCCGCGCCTCGATACGGCGGACCCCGAGGTTGGCGACGACCTCCTCGATCCGCTCGTCCTTCCCGCCCGGGGAGGCGGTGAGGCCCAGGACCCGGCCGCCCTCGGGCCGGTCGGCGCGGTACCGAGCGGCGAGAGGCACGTAGGCGTACTTCCCCACGGCGTGGTGGGCCTCGTCGAACACGACCAACGTCGTCTCCGAGAGCCCATAGCGGCCGGCCGCGAGGTCGTTCACTACGATCTCGGGGGTCGCGAAGACCACGTCGGCGGTCTCCCACGCTCCCTCCCGGACGGGCCGTCGGACCGTTCCGGTGAACCGAGCGAACCGCAGGGGCGTGAGCCAACGGGCGAAGGAATCGGCATGCTGATGCACGAGCGGTCGGGTCGGCGCCAGAACGAGGACCTTCCCGTCCGACCTTCGGAGCGCTTCGGCCGCGAGCAACGCGGCGATGATGGTCTTCCCGAGGCCCGTGGGGAGGACCACGAGGAGATCCTCCTCGAGCCCGATCCGGGCCATGTCGAGCTGGAACGGGAGGGCTCGCACCGCCCCGGGCTTTAGCAGGGGGTGGACGACGTGGCCCTCGACGACCTGCCAGGTCCCGGGGAGAGCGGGGGGATGGAGGCGTCCGACGGGTGATTCCACCGCGACCGGGCCCGCGCCGCTCGTGAAGTCGTCCAGGAGTCGCTGTCGGGGCACGGAGGATTACCTCGACATGTCCAGCGACCGCGGTGCCTTAGTGGCTTTCCCCCACACGGACGTGCGTCAGAGGAAGCGAACGTCGGTGGGCAACTCGCCGACGTAGCGCTGGAACCCCGTCGGCCACCCCGCCGCGTCGAGGCCCTTCTGGGCGAGGAACGCGGTCAGCCACCGCTCGAGCCCGATGCCGGTGCAGCCCGACCAGAGTTCTCCCTTCTGGGCCTTGATCGAGAACGCCTTCGTGTACTTCTCCCCGACGATCGAGAGGTTCTGGAACTCGAGCCATTCCGACTGTTCCCGCGTTCCGCGGTAGGGGAGGTAGGCTTCGAAGTCGATCGTTCCCTTGACGCGCGCCTCCGCGTCCTCGACGCCGACGCGACCGCTCTGCTGCAGGTAGAACGGGGTGACCCACGCGGTCCGCCACTCGAGCTCCAGGACCTCGTCGAACACGTGGCGGTAGCGCGCGAGCAGCTTCTCCCGGAGGGCGATCAGGTCGTCCGGCGCTCCGAGGAAGACCGGCTCGATCCGATGGAACTCGTCCACCCGCTCGAGCCCGTGGCGGCCGCCGCTCTCGTAGCGGTTCGACACGGCCGCTCGGTCGAAGATCTTGAGCGGCAGGCTCTCGGAGGCCAGGGTGCGGCCCGAAAGCCACCAATAGGTCGTGGGGCACTGGGCGTAGCAAGAGACCGCCGTCGGTCGGGTGACCATCCGGGCGAGCTCCTCCTCGGGAACCCGACGCGTGATCTTCACGAGGTCGGTGAACCGCTCCCAGGCGGCCGGGTCCCGGGTCTTCGGCTCCGTGACGTAGTAGAACTCGCCCGGCAGCCCCTCGAGGTGGCCGGTCTTGAGGAGGGTCTCGAAGGAATCGTGGTGCGGCTGGACGACCTCCTGGAACCCGAGCGGGCGCAGCACCTCCTCGAGCGCGACCCGCTCCATCGTCCGGAGGAGGTGGGCGGCGGTTGGTCCGAGGAACCACTTGCCCTTGGTCGGCCCCGAGCGCACCCAATGACGCTTCAGCATCTCCTCCGTGGGGTCACCTCGGAAGAGAGGTTCCCGGGCGGGGCTCGAGGAGAGGAGGGACCAGAACTGCTCCTTTCCCTCGTACCCCTGGCGCCGCGCCTTCTCTTGGACGAGCGCGACCGCACGGTCCATCCAGTTGTCCCGAAGCCCCTCTTCGGAGAGGGCCGTGAGCGAGAGGGTAGCGAGGGTGCCGTCGACGGTAAGGTGGTGCGGCAGGGGGAGAGCGATCGCCGCTTTCGGAGACGCGTCGAGCGAGAATTCCGTGCGATATCGGACCGCGACGAACGATCGGACCCCGACCCTCGCCGTGCGACCGAGTTCGTCGCCCAGGCGACGAACGAACGCGAGCAGCGCCTGGTGGGGCCGGGGACCGGTCGACTCGAGAACGACGCGGAGCTGGTCCCCCTCGAGCTTCCACTCCGCGAGACGGCCCTGGCCCCGGGCGCCGATCGTGTGGGCGACCGCTTCGCTCGCGATGCGGGGGATGAGCTCGTCGGGACGGACGGTCGACGGCAGGCTCCCGCTCAGGGTCAGCTCGGCCTCGAGCCGATGCTCCATCGGCACGACGACCGGGGGGCGGGTTATAACCCTCGACGCACCCCGTCCCCGAAAGCGACCCGGGCGAGGAACTCCGCTGGGCGGTCTCGCCAGCCACGCTTTTAGCCGCCCCGCTCTCCTCCGCCCCGGTCGAGGAGCCATGGCGGTCAAGGTCGAGGAATTCGGTCACTTCATCGACGGAAAGTGGGTGGTCCCGGCCCGCGCGAAGCGGTTCGAGACCGTGAATCCCACCACGGGCGAAAAGGTCGGGTCGTTCGTGGCCGGCACGCCGGAGGATGTGCGCTCCGCGGTCACGGCGGCCGCGAAGGCATTCCCGGCCTGGCGCGACACTCCGGCTCCGAAGCGGGGCGAGATCCTCCTCGAGGTCGCCCGACGGATGCGGGCGGCGAAGCCGGCCCTCGGGCGGGTCGTCACCCAAGAGATGGGCAAAGTGATCGGCGAGGCGCTCGGGGACGTACAGGAATCGATTGACTTCATCGAGTACATGGCCGGGGAGGGACGCCGCCTCGCGGGCGAGACCGTCCCCTCGGAGCTTCGGTCGAAGTTCTGCCTGACGGTTCGGCAGCCGAAGGGCGTCGTGGCGTGCATCACGCCGTGGAACTTCCCGACGGCCATCCCGAACTGGAAGATCGCCGCCGCGCTCATCACCGGGAACACCGTGGTCTTCAAGCCGGCGTCGGCCACGGCGCGATGCGGTGCTGAGGTCGTCAAGATCTACACGGCGGCGGGGGTCCCCGCGGGGGTCCTCAACTTCGTGACCGGGTCGGGAAGCGTCGTGGGGAACGCGCTCGTCGCCGACCCGCGGATCCGCACGGTCTCGTTCACCGGCGGGGTGGAGGCCGGGCGCGATGTCTACGTCCGCGGGGCCCAGGGCCTCAAGATGGTGCACCTCGAGCTCGGCGGGAAGAACCCGGTCATCCTGATGGAGGACGCCAACCTTCCGCTCGCGCTCGACGGAGTGCTCTTCGGCGCCTTCGGCACCGCCGGTCAGCGGTGTACCGCGACCAGTCGCCTGATCGTCCACACGAAGGTCTACGACCGGTTCCTTCAGATGCTCACGGACCGCCTGGACCGGTTCTCGGTCGGTGACCCGCTCGACCCGAAGACCGGGATGGGACCGGTCGCATCGGCCGACCAGGAGCGAAAGATCCTCGAGTACATCGAGGTCGGGAAGAAGGAGGCGAAGCTCCGGTACGGCGGGCGGAAGCTCTCGGGAGGGGCGTACGACCGTGGGTTCTTCCTCGAACCGACGATCTTCGAAACGTCGCACGGTACGCGAATCTCGAAGGAGGAGATCTTCGGTCCCGTGCTCTCCGTGATCCGGGTGAAGGACTACGACGAAGCCGTGCGGGTCGCGAACGACGTCGACTACGGGCTCTCCTCGTCGATCTACACCCAGGACGTGAACCGGGCGTTCCGGGCGATCCACGACCTCGAGGCCGGGATCACCTACATCAACGCCCCCACGATCGGGGCGGGGTCCAGCTCCCGTTCGGAGGGATCAAGAACACGGGGAACGGAGGCCGAGAGGCCGGTAGCGTGGCGATCGAGGAGTTCACCGAGATCAAGACCGTGTTCATCGATTTCTCGGCCAAGCTGCAGAAGGCCCAGATCGATACCGAGCCCTCCCCATGAGCCGCTACCGCGCCACCGACGAGCAGCTCGACCGGGAGATCGCCGCGCTCGAACGGCTCGGCCGGGTGCGGCTCCGGCGCGCGGGCGCCGAGCTGAACGACATCGACAAGGACCTGCGCGAGCTCCGGAAGGAGCGGGCCCGGCGGGCCGCTCGTGCCGCCGAGATGATCGCATCGGAGACACCGGCCCCGGCCGAGGCGCCGGCCTCCGAGAGCTGACCGGGCGTCGGGCCTCGCCGGCTCCGCGGGAGAGGGTCCCGGGTCGGCGAGAAGCCCTCCCGAGGGCTCAGAACGGACCGGCGCCCGCGGGGTTGTCGAAGTTCGTGAGCAGCATCTGACCTCGCGGTTTCGGACGCCCCACCGGGGCGATGAGCGGGTCCTCCTCGAGGGCCGGCATCGTCTCGGAGATCGGGACGTCCACGATGATCTCCCGGGTGCGTCCGCCACGGCCCCGCGAAACGATCGTCGCGCGGATCAACCCGAGCGACTCGAGCTCGGAAACGTAGTTCGAGATCGAGCGAGCGTGGAGAGGCTGAAGGCCGAGCCGCTCGGCGAGCCGCCGGTAGCTGTCGTACACCTCGCCCGTGAGGACCCCCGTCCGCCGGCGCTCGAACGACTGGAGGATCGCGTAGAGGAGCACCTTGCAGTGGGGCGGGAGCGTTCGGCAGCAATCGATGATGATATCCTGCTCGAGCCGGTTCTTCGCCTTCACGACGTGGTCGGGGGTGATCCGCCTTGCGTGGTCCCGCTCGGCCATCTCGGCGGCGAGTCGGAGGAGGGCGAGCGCGCGGCGTGCGTCCCCGTTCTCGAGCGCCGCGTAGGCCGCGCACCGCTCGACGACGCCGGGGTCGACGACCCCGTCTCGGAACGCCTCGTGGGCGCGGTCGCGCAGGATGTCCTGGAGCTGGGTCGCGTCGTAGGGCGGGAAGAGGATCTTCTCCTCGTTGAGCCGACTGCGGACGCGGGCATCCAGATGGTTCGTGAACTTGAGGTAGTTCGAGATGCCGATGATGGCGAGGCGCGCGGTCTCGAGCTCAGTGTTGATCTGGCTCAAGGTGTAGAGGATGTTGTCGCCGCTCCGCGCTACCAGCCGGTCGACCTCGTCCAGGACCAGGAGGAGGATGCCTCCCTTCGCGTCCATCAGCCGGCGCATCCCGCCCTGGACCCGGTCGAGCGACCAGCCCGTCGGGATGCGGTCGGCCTCGGTCTTCGCGAAACTGTTGGCGATCGTCTGTAGCAGACTGTACGGCGTGTCGATGTTGCCGCAGTTCAGCGTGACGAACGAGATGTGCGACGAGAGTTCGGTGCGTCGCTGGAGGTCCTGCCGGACCTGAGCGACGACCGCGGTCTTGCCGGTCCCGATCTTGCCGTAAATGAGGAGGTTCGACGGAAGGTCCCCGCGCAGGGACGGCGCCAGGACCTCGGCGACCTGACGGATCTGCTGTTCCCGGTGCGGAAGCCGGCTCGGGACGTAGGAATCCCGGAGGACCTCCCGGCTGCCTCGGAACAGTTCGCTCTTGGAGGAGAGGATGGCGTCGAGGATCCCGCCGGTCGAGGCGGGAGGGTTCCCGGGCGCGGACGGCGAGGGCACCGGCACGGGCACTCCTGCGCTGTCCGCGCCCGGGCGGCGGTCGCTGACGGGAGCGACCGCCGGATTCGAGGCTTGGCTGTTGTCGAGGGGTTCCGGAGCGTCGACCGGCCGATCTTCGTTAGCAGGTGACACCGTCGAAGCCTGCCCGGGCCTCGGGCAGCGGTGCGAGGAAGGCGAGCCATATGTACCTTTTGCCGACGCGCGCTCCGGAAAGCGCGACGAAGGCGTCGAACGCCGTCGAATCGGCTCGGGGCGGTCGTCTCGCTCGACCGAATCCATTTGAAGGGGCGCCGCTGTCGCCTGGAGGATGTCGGGCCACAGGTCGGACGACCGTTTCGTCCCCGCTCCGGCCCCGAAGCCGCCGTCGGCGCCGTTTCTCGCCCTCTCCACGCTCTCCTTCATCCTCGGGGTGTACCTGCGGTTCACCCGCAGGACGCACTCGGACCGGGCGTAACCTCGAGGTGGCAGGGATGGTACGCGTAGCCGACCCATCGGCCCCGATCGTCATCGTCAAACTCGGCGGAAGCATCGTCACCCGGAAACGGGAGGTCGAGCGGATTCGCCCGAAGGTCCTCGCCCGGCTGGCGCGCGAGGTCGTCGAGGTCGGGGATCGCCGCGTGGTCGTCCTCCACGGTGCCGGTTCGTTCGGACACCCGGGGGCGAGGAGGTTCGGGCTGGCCGTTCCGCCGGAGGAGGGGACCTCGGGGGCGGAACGCGTCCGAGGCGCGGCGATCGTTGCCGCCGAGGTGCGCCGGCTGCACCTTGCGGTCGTCCGCGAGCTCGTTCGCGCGGGAGGGGCCCCGGCCTCCGTGCCGATGTCGACCCACGCCCGTAACCGGGCGGGCGAGCTCGTCTACCTCGACCCGTCCCCGGTGAAAGCCGCCGTGGACGGAGGGTTCCTCCCCGTTTCCTTCGGGGATGTGGTCCCCGACGAAGTGTGGGGGTCGTCGATCCTGAGCGCCGACACCATCGCGCTGGCGCTCGTCCCGGCGGTCGGGGCCGAGAGGGTGGTCTTCGTCAGCGACGTCGAAGGAATCCTGGAAGGACCCCCCGGCCGTCGGCGGTCGGTCGTACGGGAGGTCACCCCCGACACGGTCGCCGCGCTCCGTCCCCCCGCGGGAGCGACCGACGTTACCGGCGGGATCCGTGGCAAGGCGACCGTGATGCTCGCCATCGCGGCCGCCGGCGCGGACGCAGGACTTATTAGCGGACTATCGGATGGAGCTGTCTCGCGCGCAATTCGGGGCGGAATGGAGTACGGGAGCTGGGCTCGTGCGAGATCCTCCTGATCCGTCCGAACCGGGCGGCCTGGACTTGAGCCATCGCAAAGCCGAGCACGTCAAGGTCGTCCTGGGGAAGGACGTCGAGGGTCGGTACCGATACTGGAACGACGTCCAGCTCGTCCACCGCGCCCTCCCCGAGGTCGACTTCGACGAGATCGACCCTTCCGTGACGTTGCTCGGCCGCCGCCTCGCCGCGCCGATCGTCATCACCGGCATGACCGGGGGCTTCCCGGACGCGGTGAAGATCAACGAGAACCTCGCTCAGGCCGCCGCCGAGGTCGGGGTCGCGATGGGGGTCGGGAGCGAGCGCGCCGCGATCCTCAAGGGCCAGTACCCGGAGAGCTACTCGTGCGTGGCTCGTCACGCGGTCCTCCTCAAGTTCGCCAATATCGGGGCCCCCCAGATCATTCCCCAGAAACCCGGTGACCGGGTCATCGGACCCGACGATGTCCGGGCGGCGATGGACCTGATCCACGCCGACGCCCTCGCGATCCATCTCAACTTCCTCCAGGAGATCGTGCAGCCCGAGGGCGACCGACGAGCGAAGGGTTGCCTCGAACGGATCGGAGAGCTCGCGGCACGCTTCCCCGTCCTCGTGAAAGAGACCGGGGCCGGCCTCTCGCGCGAGGTCGCGGAGGAGCTTCGCGCTCGCTCGGTGAAGGCCTTCGACGTGAGCGGCACCGGAGGTACCTCGTTCGCCGCAGTCGAACACTATCGCGCCGTCGAGCAGGGGGCCGAACGGGAGGCTCGCGTCGGGAAGACCTTCTGGGATTGGGGGATTCCCTCCCCGGTCTCGGTGCTCGAAGTCGTTCCCCTGGGCCTTCCGGTCATCGCGAGCGGAGGCGTGCGCTCGGGCCTGGACGTCGCCCGTGCGATCGCGCTCGGGGCGACCGCCGCGGGGACCGCCGGCGGGATGCTGCGGGCCGCGGCCACCGACCACGCGCAGACCCGCAAGGAACTCGAGTTCCTCGTCCACGAGCTCAAGGTCGCCATGTTCCTCACGGGGTCGAGGACGGTCGCGGACCTCCAGAAGGCACCCTACCTCCTTACCGGGGAGAGTCGCCTGTGGCGCCGTCGATAGCCGCTCCCACCCCTGAGGAGATCCACCGGGCGAAGCTCGCGGGATTGCGGACGACGGGCTCGGCCGGTCCCCTACCCTCGAACGTCGACTGGATCGCAGGTCTCCCTCCCGAGGAACGCGCTCGCTACGACGGCTCCGTTCGCCGCAAGCCCTCTCGCACGCTCTCCGGCGTTGCGATCGTCTCGGTCATGACCGCCCCGGCTCGGTGTCCGCACGGACAGTGCACCTACTGCCCGGGAGGACTCGAGAACGGGAGCCCTCAGAGCTACACGGGCGAGGAGCCGTCGGCCCTTCGGGGGGCCCAGTTCCACTGGGATGCTCGGGCGATCACCGGCCATCGGATCAAGACGCTGGAAGAGATCGGCCACCCGACCTCGAAGGTCGAGGTGATCGTGATGGGAGGGACGTTCCCCTCCCGTCCCCGACCGTACCAGGAGGAGGTCCTCCGCGGCATCTACGATGGCCTCAACGGGACGTCCTCCACCTCGCTTTCGGACGCCCAAGCCCAGAACGAGGTCGCGCTCCACCGGGTCGTGGGCCTAACGGTGGAGACCCGCCCGGACTGGTGCGACGGTCGGGTCCTCCCCTTCCTCTTGGAAGGGGGGGTGACCCGGGTCGAGGTGGGCGTCGAGTGCCTGCACGACGACGTCCTCGAGGCGGTGGGCCGGGCCCATTCGTCGGGGGACGTGGCCCGGGCCACCCGGGAGGCTCGGGACCGCGGCCTCAAGGTCGGCTACCACCTGATGCTCGGACTACCGGGCATGGACCCGGATTCGGACCTCTCCGACTTCGAGCGCCTGTGGACCGACCCCGATTACCGGCCCGACTTCCTCAAGATCTACCCGACCTTGGTCCTTCCCGGAACCCGGCTCTACGACGACTGGCGCGCGGGCCGCTACCAACCGTACGACACCGCCGTGGCGTCGGAGCTCCTCGCTCGAATGAAGCGACTCCTCCCACCGTGGGTCCGGATCCAGCGCATCCAACGGGACATCCCCGCACGACTCATCGCGGCCGGCGTTCGGTCGAGCAACCTTCGGGAGAAGGCCCTCGACCGCCTCGGGAAGGAGGGAGCCCGCTGCCGGTGCCTGCGCTGTCGGGAGGCCGGCCGTCGAGCGACCCCACCGCCCGACGCGTTCGAGTTGACCGAGACCGAGTACGGTGCCGCGGGAGGCCGCGAACGGTTCTTCGCGTGGGAGGACCCCACGACGGACACCGTCGCCGGGTTCCTGCGGCTCCGTTTCCCCTCGAGCGACACCGAGGGGGGGCTCGACGCCCCCGTCATCCGAGAGCTCAAAGTAGTGGGGAACGAGGTCCCCGTTGGGCACAAAGGGTCGCGGCCGAGCGAGTACCAGCATCGCGGGTTCGGTGGGGGGCTGCTCGCCGCCGCGGAAGAGTGCGTCCGGGCGGAGGGGTTCCGCCGCGTCTACGTGACGAGCGCGGTCGGCACCCGCGAGTACTACGGTCGCCGGGGGTACGAACGGGCGGGAACGCACATGGCGAAGAGTGTTTTCGCCGGGCACAACCCCTGACGGAGCCGTGCGACGGTTTCGCCTCCCGCCGGTCGCGCAACCCTTAAACCCACCCCCGGCTCCGCCGACCGAAGGAACCCTCCATGGACCGCAACATCCAGGTGGAGCCACTGCGCACCGTCCACATCGAGGACCAAGGGATCGAACTCGTCGAGCGGAAGGGGCTCGGGCACCCCGACTCGATCGCCGACGGGGTCTCGGAATCGGTGAGCCGCGCGCTCTGCCGCCTTTACCTGGACGAGTTCGGGAAGATCCTGCATCACAACACCGACGAGACCCAGGTCGTCGGGGGAGGCTCGGAGCCGAAGTTCGGTGGGGGCCGCGTGACGAGCCCCATCTACATCCTCCTCGTCGGTCGGGCCACCACGGAGGTCAACGGCGAGAAGCTCCCGTACCGGGACGTCGCCGTCGAGGCCGCCCGGAAGTACGTCCAGTCGGTCTGTGCGCACCTCGACATCGACAAGCACGTCGAGTTCGACTGCAAGATCGGCCAGGGGTCGGTCGACCTGCGGGGCGTCTTCGAGCAGAAGTCGGTCCTCTCCAACGACACCTCGTTCGGGGTCGGGTTCGCCCCGCTGTCGGACACGGAGCGGCTCGTGCTCGAGAGCGAGCGGTTCCTCACGCTGAAGCTCAAGAAGAAGCTCCACGCCCTCGGGGAGGACGTCAAGGTGATGGGATACCGCCAGGGCGAGGCGATCCACCTGACCGTCGCCGCCGCCCTCGTCGATAGCGAGCTCAAGGACGCCCGGGAGTACGCCTCCGCCTGCCAGGAGATCCACGACCAGCTCGCCGACCAGGCCGCGAAGCTCACCCGGCGCAAGGTGACGATCGAGGTCAACACGGCGGACGACCCGGAGCTCGGCCGCTACTACCTCACCGTCACCGGCCTTTCGATGGAGGCGGGGGACGACGGGTCCGTTGGGCGAGGGAACCGCGCGAATGGCCTCATCACGCCCTGCCGTCCAATGAGCCTCGAAGCGTCGGCCGGTAAGAACCCGGTCAACCACGTCGGGAAGATCTACAACCTCCTCGGCAACCTGATCGCGAACGACATCGTGAAAGAGGCCGGGGGCGACGTCCGGGAGGTCCACGTCCGCATCCTCTCCCAGATCGGGAAGCCGACCGACCAACCCCAGGTCGCCTCGATCCAGATACTGCCCGCGAGCGGCGTGAAGCTCGCCCAGGTGAAGCCGAACGCCGAGACCGTGGCGCAGAAGTGGTTCGACGACATCGATTCGATCCCGCGGCTCCTCCTGACCGGCAAGCTATCGGTCTTCTAGGAGTCGGGCCCTCCGGGGCGTTCGTGCGGGTCTACGTCGAGTCCTTCGGGTGCTCCCAGAACCAGGGGGAGGGCGCCGGGATCGCCCGGGACCTCTCGTCCCACGGGCACGGGCTCGCCCGAAGCCCTTCGGACGCCGACGTCGGAATCCTGGTCACGTGCGGGGTCATCGGCCCGACCGAGGGTCGGATGGTCCGCCGATGGCGGGCCCTCTCGGCTCGGGCCCCCCGCGTGGTCGTGACGGGATGCCTCGTCCCTCTCCGCACCGACCTCATGACCGGGCCCGGTCGAGAGCGAACGACGTTCGTTCCGATCCGGGAGCAAGCGCACCTTCCCGCGTTGCTCGACTCGTGGTCGGGGGACGCCTCGGTGACGTTGCCCGCGGTCCCTCTCGCGACCGAGTCCCCTCCGCCTCCCATGACGGAGGAGGTAGTCATCGCCCAGGGATGCACGAGCGGATGCACCTACTGCTTCAGCCGCCTCGCTCGCGGCCGCCTCTCGAGCGTTCCCCTCTCGGACGTAGTGCGCCGGGTGCGCGAAGCGACGACCCGGGGGGTCCGGGAGATCCGGCTCACTGGTCTCGACACGGCCGCGTGGGGCGAGGACCTCCCGGGGCCGGAACGACTGCCCGAACTGCTTCGGGCGGTCTCGAAAGTCCCCGGGGGGTTCCGAGTCCGGGTCGGCATGATGAGCCCCCAGAGCCTGGAACCGCACCTGGTCCCGTACCTCGACGCGCTCGCCGAGGGGCCGGCCTACCGATTCCTCCACCTGCCGCTCCAGAGCGGCTCCGACCGGGTGCTCGACTCGATGCACCGAGGCTACCGCGCCGACCTGTTTCGTCGGCAGGTCGATGCCGCCCGCCAACGCCTGCCGGACCTTCACCTCGCCACGGACGTCATCGTCGGCTACCCAGGGGAGACGGAGGACGACTTCCGGGCGACCGAGGCGCTGCTCGAGGAGGTAGGCCCCGAGACGGTGAACGTCACTCGGTTCTCGCCGCGCCCCGGAACGCTCGCCGCCCGCCTTCCGGCGCTCCCCCCCCGGGTGGCGAAGTGGCGATCACGGGCCCTGGCTGCGCTGCGGCACCGCATCTCGCGAACACGGCTCGAGAGCTGGATTGGTACCCGGGCCGTCGGCCGGGTCTTGGAGTACGGACCGGCGGGGAGCTCGGTCGCCCGTCTCGGGAACTACCTTCCCGTCGTACTCGACCGCCGGCCGCCGCTCGGGTCCGACGTGGAGCTTCGGGTCGACGGCGCTCGGTCGACCTATCTGCTCGGAACCCCTCTCTAGTCGCGTTCTAAATACCCGACCGACCCCTAGTTGGTCGGTTCGGTCCTCTCCCGGCCGGAGGGGGCGACGGAGGATCCGATGACGGACCTGACCAGTGGGGAGATCGTCGCCATCGTATTCGTCGTGGTCCTCGCCATCATCGTTGTGGCTCTCCTCCTGTTTCTCTTGAGGGGCCTGCGGAACAAGCGCGCCAAGCTCCTGAGCGAGCTCGAGGACCGGCCGGAGCTCAACCAGGACCGGGCGTTCAACCGCCTCGTGATGGCCCGGCGGGAGGCCGGGATCCTCGTCGGACAGGGGGTCGACGTACGCCGGGCCCAGGACCTGATCGCCGAGGCCCAGGGCGCGTTCGACACCCGCCAGTACGACCGGGCCTACCGGGTCGCCCAGTCCGCGCACGAGGCGCTCGTGAACGCTCGACAGCAGGGCGCGAGGTCCACGGGCGTCCCGCTTCCTTCGAAGGGGTCGGCGACCGCCCCTCCGTCGGGACCGACCGGGGTCGCGCCGGCAGCCGTCACCGCCCCCGCTCCTCCCGAACGGCCCGCCATCCCGAAGAACCGTGCCGAATCCCAGTTCCAGCTCCAGCTCCTCGGCGAAGAGCTCGCCGCAATCCCGGCGCGTCGGGCGCGGGAGGCCTCCGTGACCGGGGCCTCCGCGCTGAGGAACCAGGCGTCGGCCGCCTTTGACCAGGGGGACTACACCGGAGCGTTCCGCCTCGCTCTGCGGGGGCGCCGGACCTTGGGGGGAACCCTCGAGAGCATCCCCCCGCCGGGCAGCTCGACGACTGGGGCCCCGGGGAGAACGGCGAGCGCGACTTCGGCGGCGTCTGACCCCGCCCAGACCGCCGAAGCCGCCGCCGGTGGGGAGCGGTGCTCGGAATGCGGGTATCCCGCGCTCTCGGGAGATGCGTTCTGTCGGGGATGCGGACGTCCCCGCACGCCCCTGACCTGCCCGACCTGCGGGTCGCCGCGCGGCGAGGAAGAGCCCTATTGCGGTCGGTGCGGGTCTCGGTTCCCGTAGGGGGGCCGGATCTAGTATCCCGTAGGGAGCCACTCCTCCAGGCGACGCTGGGTCCGGGCGTCGTGGAGGAGCGCGCTGGCCGTGAGCCAGCGGGGAAGCGGGATGGCGAACGACTGCTGAATGAGCTCCGAGAGTCCGGCGAGCGAGGCGACCTTCTCGGGAGGGTGGGTCAGGGCGGCGCGGACATGCTCCCGAACGTTCCACACCCCGAGGGGAAGGATCTCGCCCGGGTGCACTTCCCGGAGGACCACCACGCCGGCCTGGTGACCGAGGTTGAGAAGTGCCTCGCTCGTCGCGAGGCGGGCCGCGTAGTAGCAGCCTCCGATCGACGCATACGTCGTCCGACCCCGGTACCCCTCATGGTCCCCGATCATCACGATCCGGCTCGGGTTCGGGTTCCACAGGGTGTTCGGGTACCACGCCTCGATCGATTCGTACCGGTACGCCCCGGGAAGGAAGGCGATGACCCAGCGGTTATCGAGGGCCGTGAATCGGTAGACCAACGTCTCCGAGAGCTCGGGAAGGTCGCGGACCCGCCCGAGGTTCATCTTCGAGAGGAGGTCGTCCACGGCGGTGATGCTCCAGCGGGTGGGAACGAGCCGTCGGCGGCCCCGTCGACCGAGGGTCCCGACGCTGAACGCTCGCTGGATCCGACTGACGCGGACCCCCCGATGGTAGAGCTCCTCAACCGCGACCCGGGCGTTCGCGTGGACGTCGGACGTGAGGCGGTCGAGATGCGGGTCGACCCGTCGGACGTCGAGGCGTATCGTCTCGATCGGCGCCGACGGCCCGAACGGAGGCGTCGAATCGCTCAGGGAAAGATGACCGCGGGGAGGACGACGGAAGCGGACCTCGCTATCGACCGTCTCGCCGGCGATCCCGAGAAGCTGGAGCTCCTCCAAGATCGGGATGGGACGTTCGGCGTCCGTCACTCGGATCGGGATGGTGCCGCGCACGAGACCGGTCCGGAACGACACGACCTCCGCGACCGACCGTCCGACCCACTCTTCGGGGGTGTCGAAGAGCTCGGTCGACCCGTGTTCGGGGCTCAGGAGCGGGCCGACCGACACCTTGGGGTAGCCGAACCGCCCGACGAAGAGCGCGGGGGGTGACGTTCCGTTGAGGTCGACCCCGTTCACCATCGGGAGGGTCTTCTCGAACGCCCGGTACTTGACGAGGATCGGACAGACGGGCTTCCCGCAGAGGAGCTGCGCGGACCGACATCGTAGGCACATCGTCGGGTCCTCCTCGAGACCCGGCACGCTCCAGGAGAGCGACCCGACGGGGGCGAGCCCGGGGATCGGGGGGACGGAAGTAGGAAAGGCCATCTCCGGTCGGCCCCTCCATCGGATGCCCCGAATGTAAAGCCGGCGGGAGAGGTCGTGAAACAGCCCCGCGGGGCGACCTCGGTCCCGTCCACGCCCTCACGTTCAAATAGCGGGGGCGGCTGGTAACGCCGCGTCCGGGACTGTGGGGTAGTATCGTCCCGAGATGACGGGACAAAGGAGCCCAGATTCGGTCTGCGGATGGTTCCGGAGAGAGGGGACACCTGTCTCGTGAACCGTGCTTTGACGTCCGAATGTGCTGGGAGGCGCGCATAGAAATGCGATGTTAGCGGCGTATTAATGGAGGAAGAAACTCCTTCCAAGACGAGTTGGACCGAACTGGAGTGCGGACATCGGTTGCGCCGTGTGGCTCGAATCCCAGCACGGGGGTCCAGTACTCCGCTCCTGGGGATTGGCGTCGTGCCACTTTGCTGGAGGTGGCTCGATACATGAGTGAAGTGGCTGCCTGATAGGGTAATCTTGAGTGGGACGCTTTGGTATCGTCAATGAAGGCGCACAGGTGTGCCTTCAGTCGGACCCTCGGCGGAGCAGCTCTCGCCGCGGTCGTGATGGCTGTCGTGGCCGTGATGATTGTTCCTGTCGGCTACACGTCCTCGAAAGGAGTCGGGAACATTCCGCCTCACGTTGCTCCGGGAGACGGGGGGATTCGTCAGGCTCACTCTGGACCGGAGACGGGGCTCACCAAGGAATCCGTGACATTCGAGCCCGCTTCTCAAGTCAATCTCGCCAACAAGGTGGTCGCGACGGTTGCCGTGGGGTCCGATCCGATGACGCCGGCCTATGACAGTTCGAACGGGGACATCTACGTGCCAAATGGCGTCCCAGGAAACGTGAGCGTAATATCGGGAGTGACAGACACACTCGTAGCTACGGTGCCCGTCGGAGGAGGGCCAGACCAACCGACGTTTGATCCTGGGAACGGGAACATCTACGTGCCGAATGTAGGTACTGCGAACGTCAGCGTCATTTCGGGGCTGACGAACAGAGTCGTTGCGACAATACCAGTGGGATCTGACCCGAACCCCGTAGCGTACGACAACGTGACGGGCAACCTGTATGTACCGAATGCCGAATCGAACACCGTAAGTGTCATTTCAGGCGCGACCAACAGCGTTATCGCCACGATTTCGGTCGGAACAAATCCTTGGGCTCCGGCGGTGGACACCGCGAACGGGGACGTCTACGTACCGAACTGGCTCTCAAGCAGCGTGACTGTCATTTCAGGTAACACGAACACCGTAATCGCTACGGTTCAGGTCGGTGGTGGCCCGATGCCTCCGACCTATGACAGCGCTAACGGGGAGATCTATCTCCCCGATATCTTTGACAACACGGTCACCGCGATCAATGGAACGACCAACACGGTCGTTGCGACATTTGCGGTCGGTGGATCTCCATTCACCCCGGCGTACGACGAGTTGAACGGAAATCTGTACTTCCCGTGTGATGTATCGAGCAACACGGGAGTTGTGAGAGTCATCTCTGGAGAAACGAACCTCGCTGTCGCGACGGTTCCGGTCGGGAGCAATCCTTCCACCCCTGTGGTGGACGACTCGAACGGGAATCTGTACGTTCCCAACTCCGGCTCGGGAACTGTGAGCGTCATGTCGGGGTCAACGAATACGGTCGTCGCGGTGGTGGACGTAGGAAACACTCCGTACACACCAGCCTTCGACCCCTCCACCGGTGAAGTGTTTGTGTCGAACGCCCTTACGGCAACCGTGAGCGTCATCGCAGGCGGCTACCCCGTAACGTTCACTGAAATTGGACTCTCGTCGGGAAGCTGGTCCGTCTCTTTCGCGGGCGCTTCGCAGTCTGCCCCGGTAGGTTCACCGAACGTCTTCGACGCGACCAATGGGGCATGGAGCTATTTCGTCGGAGCGGTGGAAGGTTTCCTTGCCAGCCCGGCGAACGGGACGGTAGATGTCGCGGGGACTCCGCAGGCCGTGGCGGTAACCTACTCAAAAGGCGTCGCCCCAACCTATCTCGTGACCTTCATCGAGACCGGTCTTGAGGCCGGAACGAACTGGACTGTCACTCTCGATGGACTCTCCCAGAATAGCTCCGAATCAGCGATGACGTTCCAAATATCCGATGGAACGCACCCGTTCTTGGTGCATACTGTAGAAGAATACACTGAGACCCCTGCGCGAGGGAATGTTACGGTAGACGGATCGAACTGGACCGAGTGGGTCACATTCACTCGCACATCCAACAGCGGGCCGACATTCCTAGGCCTGCCCTTGTTTGAGGGCGCCGCCGTAGTGGGCGGATTTTGCATCGTTGTAGCTGGCATCGGAGTCGGAAGTTTCCTGTATCGGCGTCGCGAACGGAAGCCTCCTCTCACCTCATCAGTGGGGTGAAGTCCTCCGAATGTGACGTAGGCAAGAAGGCATAGGCGCGGGCTGGGTCCTTTCGCAAATCGTCGATGTCCGTTCCGATCCATTCGACGCCTGGCGCTCCCCTCCTCGGGAAGAAACGCCCGTGCTGGAAGGCACCCCTTCCGGGGAGGTGAATCTACGGTCCGAAGGGGAGTTTCGTCCCTTGCTGACAGGACAACGGGGAAGCCGGTGGGAGCGGGCGTGAACCGGCCCCGTGGCGTGGGACTCGGTCCCGCCCACGCCCTTACGTTCAAATAGCGGGGGCGGCTCGTCAAGCTCCGCGTCCGGGACTGTGGGGTAGCTTGGTCCATCCTTCGGGGTTCGGGACTCCGAGACGCCAGTCCAAATCTGGCCAGTCCCATTCGCGCGTCGTGGTCGGGCGGCGGTCCGTGAACCGCCGTCCTCCCGGTCCTAGAGCTTCTGGGTGAGCGCCCGGACCGCCCCGCCGCCGTTCCTCAGGATCGGACCGCCGTGGTAGCTGAGGAGGGAGTCGACGGAGAGGCGCGCCATCCGACGGGCGGAGATCTTGGCGGTGGGGATGTGGTGGGTGAACTCGGGGGGAGTCAGCGACGCCGTCTCGCCGTCCACGAAGAACAGGTCGCCCGAGAATAGGAGCTTGCGCTCGGGCTGGTAGAACGACGCGTGCCCGGGGGTGTGGCCGGGCGTGTGGTAGGCGATGAGCCCACCGGCCGCGTCGATCGGGTCCCCGTCCTTGAACGCCTCGTCGACGACCACCGGTTCTGCCGGAGGGCTCCCGGGGCCATCGTACTTCGGGTCGAGCGCGATGTACGCGGCCTCGATCCAGTGGGCGAACGAGCGTGCATGGGTCTTCTCGAGCATGGCCTTCAACGAGCCGGTGTGGTCGAGGTGAAGGTGCGTGATCAGGATCTTCTTCACCGAGGTCGGCTCGACGTGGACCTTCGCGAAGTACGCGAGGATCGCCTTGGAGGCGCCGGGCAGGCCGGTGTCGATGAGCGTCCAGGACGCTCCTGGGTCCTTCACGAGGTAGACGTGCGTCGAAAAGTCCGGCGCTGGGTCGACTCCTTCTACGAGGTGGACTCCCGGTAGGATTTCGGGCATGGGTTCCCTCGCGAAGCCCAGGAGCTCGTCGGTTAAGTCGGTTCGGCCGCGGGCCGACCCGAGGTGAACGCGGCCCCGAGCGCGCGAACGGACCGGCCGACCTCGTCGCTCAGGAGGCCCCCGAAATCGAAGATGCCGAGGACCTCGTCCACGCCCGTGGCACCGAACGCGCGCAGGCGCTCGGCGACCTCCCCCGGAGAACCGAAGATCGCCCACCCGCTCTTCTCGATCGTCGCGGCGTTCGCGTGCGCCGGGTCCCGCCGGACCTTCTCCTGGTAGAACGCGCTTTGGGTCGCGAGCCGGCTGTCGAGGTATCGCTGGAGGGCGTGGCGAGCCCGGTCGGGATGGGGACCCGCGTAGAGGTGCAGCGCGGCCGCCACCTCGCCGTGGGTCCCGGGAGGAAGGTGGGTACGGTACTCCCGCACCTCGTCCGCGAGCTCAGCCGGGGTGGAGAGCGTGGCGTACGGGACGAGCGCGACCGAAGCTCCGCGACGGGCGACGTAGGGGATCGCCTCACGGCGCTGGACGGCGACCCAGAGAGGTGGATGCGGCCGCTGCACCGGACGCACGTTGATCCGAACCGGGGCGGCGTGCGGCCCGTCGGCCCGGACCTCCTTCCCCTCGAAGGCGGCGAGCATCGTCTCGAGCGCGCGGTCGAAGAGCTCCCGCTTCTCCGAGGGGTCCACCCCGAACCCTTCGAACTCGAGGGGAATGTAGCCGCTGCCGACCCCGAGGTTCAGGCGACCTTCGACGAGCCGGTCGACCATGGCGTACTGTTCCGCGAGCTCGATCGGCCGGTGGAACGGGAGGACGCTCACGAGCGCGCCGAGGCGTAGACGCCGGGTCCGGGCCCCGAGGGCCGCGAGGAGGACCGGCGGAGAGGGGGAGACGCCGCCCGAGTGGAAGTGGTGCTCGGCGACCCACAACGTCGAGAGACCGCCGTCCTCGGCCGCCTCCGCGAGACGGACGACGTCAAGGAGCCGGTCCGTCGGAGGGTCGGACGGGTATTCGTCGACGACCGTGAAAGCACTGAGCCGCACGGCGGTCCGACGGACCCCGAGTAGAAGGCGTTTGTCGCGGCGGGCCGCCGCCTCCCATAATGCGAAGAGCGGGGCCGACATCCGTCGGGCGATGACGCTGCCCGCGATCGGTGTGGCCCCCGGCCGGGCGACGGGGACAGTCCATCTCGTGGGCAACCCGACCCGCTGGAGGTCCGAGCGACCTCCACCTGAGGTTCTCGCGCTCCCGTCCCTCTGGTGGCCCCCCGAGCACCCTCTCCCGTCGGGCGTTGTAGCGGTCCTTCTGCACGGGGTCCCGGCGGAGTCGGCTCACGTCGGGGAGGTCCCCACGGTCGCCCGGGTCGACCCCGATGTTCTTCGGGAAGGGGAGACCGTCGAGGTGAACGGGACCCTGGGGCGGTTTCGGATCGAAGGCGTCGAGGAGGTCGGGGTGGTCACGTCGTTCCTCGAGCGGTCCGACGGCCGGATTCTCCTCCTCGAACGCTCCGAGAAGGTCGGTTCGTTCCAAGGTCACTGGGCGGGGGTCTCGGGCTTCCTCGAAGCCTCGACCCCGATCGAGCAGGCATTCCGCGAGATCCTCGAGGAGACGGGTCTCGGCGCCGAGGACATCGACCTGCTGAGCGAAGGTGCCCCGGTGCTCGCTCGGGACGGATTCCGGGTGTTCATCGTGTACCCGTTCCGGTTCGGCGCCCGGCGCACGGAGATCCGCCTCGACTGGGAGCATACCCGGGCCGAGTGGGTGGAGCCGTCCGAGATCCGACGACGACCGACGGTCCCGAAGCTCGACCGGGTCTGGGAATCCGTCACGGCCGCTCCTCCGAAAGGATAAGACGGGGGTCGTTCCCTCCGACCCAGGATGGGCTGGTAGATCAGTCCGGAAGATCGCCGGTTTTGCAAACCGGAGGCCTCGGGTTCAAATCCCGACCAGTCCACTTCCATACGGGTTTAGATAGTACGATTTCCCCACGTTTTCACGTGCGATCAAAAGCCCCTTCATCGAGGGAACTTCTTGCCCAGCCTGACGTGAGAAGATGGTACGAGAACCTCGGCAGGGGGTCCCCCTCGAACGCGGCGAACCACTCACCCACCAGGAGCAGAACGGAAAGCCCGATGGCGATCAGGACAGCGCCGGTCCAGTGAGTCCGCGGTCTCGTTCCAGCTTGATTCCAGATGCCCTCTCGCATCTCCCGTGAAAGCGCCTCTATCCACCCATCTCCCATAGCGGGAGGTGTGAATCCGGGCCTGGGCGGACCGCGCGGAAGTGTCTTGGCTCAGTGACAACCTTCTGTGGCCCCGCATGACACCCTTGCAACGCGACGTGCACCTCGCGGACGGTCGAACCCTACGCGTTCTCGAGGATGGGGACCCTCATGGGCGACCCATCTTCTTTCTTCACGGCACGCCGGGCTCCCGTCTGCTCTACGACAGGCAAGTTCAGGACGCGCGTCGCCGCGGCGTTCGGTTCGTTGGGTACGATCGCCCGGGTTACGGCGGGTCCACTCCGAAGCCCGGCCGACGGGTTGCGGACGGAGCCACCGACGTCATCTCGATCGCCGATGCGTTGGGACTTGACCGGTTCGCAGTCTATGGTCACTCGGGGGGAGGTCCACATGCCCTCGCCTGCGGGACCCTGTCTCCACAACGCGTGGTAGCGGTCGCCTCGGTGTCATCGCCCGCCCCGTACCCGGCCGAGGATCTGGACTGGTTCCGGGGGCAGGAGAAAGAGAACTTGCCCAAATCTCGGCGGCCTTGAAAGGGGAAACCGAACTGGAGCAGTTTCTTGAGCCGCAACGAGCCGGGTTCTTATCGGCAACTCCGGAGGGAGTCTCGGCGGCGTTCGGCTCGCTGTTGTCTCCCGTTGATTCGAAAGCCTTCGCTGGGGAGCTGGCCGCCTATTTCGTGCTCGACGCCCGCGAGGCCCTCAGGGAGGGGATCATGGGTTGGCGAGACGACGACCTGGCATTCGTCCATCCGTGGGGCTTCGAGCTTTCCGAGATCAAGGTCCCCACGCAGATCTGGCATGGAGCCGAGGACCGGTTCGTTCCGTTTGCCCACGGCGAGTGGCTCGCGACCCGTCTGCCCCAGGCGGACGTTCACCTGGAGCCGAAGGAGGGTCACCTGTCGGTGGTCGGTCGGTATCCCTCGGTTCACGAGTGGCTTGTTTCGCACTTTTGAGAGACCGTTTCGTGCCTCGGGTCCTGGTAAGTATTGACCGCACGTCTCGAGGTCCGTGTCCTCCGGACAGGTGTCAAAAACCCCGTCCCGGAACATCTCTTCCGTGATTCCGAACCGCGCGTAGAACCTCGCCGCCTTGAGCCCGTCGCGCGCGAGCATCTCGGCCATGCCCGGGGTGGTCGCGATTTCAGTCACGGAGGATCTCGAAACCGAGAAGGTCGGGAGAAACCGGCACTTCCGCCACGCGCTGCACCGCGTGCGCGTGGCTCGCCCCCCGAGGACCACTTACGTCGCGGATGAAAGCCTCCACGGACTCGAGGGCGCCCTGGACGTCAATGAAAACCGTGCCATCGGTCCGGTTCGCGACGCTGCCGACCACGCCGTGACGAGCGGCCGCCTCCGCCACCCGCGCCCGATAGTTGACCCCCTGGACGTGTCCATGCGCGAGACAGTGCCAGTGCACGAGCGAGCTCACAGACCTTCCAAGCCTAAGCGGTCCAAGTCCCTTCCTACACCAGCCCCGGGGGGGTCGCGACCACCGCCCGCGCCGCCCCCATCCGTAGTCGAGCGGTTCAATCTCGGCGAGAAACAGATTCAGTCGGCCAGGCCATCAGTTTGTGGTCGATTTGGAGGAGGACGCATTCCTGGAACGGAGGACATATCTCGTCACCGTCTCCCCGTCTTTCACCGAAAGGTGTTCACTTATGGTCAAGCCCTTCTGCCGACCTGTGTCGAGGATTGCCTCCAACGCGCTGATCGTAACCCTGTTCAACTTGTAGTGTGGCCCCCAAGGGGTAGCTCGTTCCACCTGAGGTTCGTTGCCGAACCCACGGTCAGGGGGACGGAAACGGCGCAGGTAGAGCTTGAACTTCGGGCTGTTCCAGGCGAGACTGATTCGCTTCGCACCGGGGTATGAGAGGACTAGCGCGTCAGAGCCTAGCTCGAGGGAAGCGGTTGATGGTGACATGAGGTAGAAGACTCCCCAATACCCAAACGCAGCGACTGCGCCCAGTAAGAGGACTATTCCAACTGTGAGCCATCGTGTGAATTGACTCGCCTCAAGGATTATCCCGGTGACTATCGAGTCGACGATGCTCACGACGATTATCACAAGAACTGCCGCGAATAGGTAGCGGAGAAGACTCACGTTGCGTCTGAATCTCGTCGCCTCAGCGGACAGGTCGAAGGTTGTGCTGGATTCCTTCATCGACTTCCTCAGATTTCGCTATCTTATCCGACGAACCAAGAAACCGCGAAACTGGAACCGTCGAGGACAAGCACTACCCCATCGAGCGTTCGGATGTAAGGGTTAACGCCCTTACCTTTGGCGAGGTCTCTACCTACCGAATACAGATCCAAGGCGAACCCCGTACCCGCGATACTTATAGCCAGGTCCTTGACCACTTTGTTCCCTGTGATCACTGCTCCTAGGCTCAAGAGCAGACTGACCACCGCTAGCACGAAGCCCGCGGTCTGCCAAGCCACCTCCAAGTGCATGAACGACGCCGATAGCATACTGCGTGCGCGAACAACGACCTACTCTCGGAGGTTCATGTAGCTCGATCGAGAGTCCACGGGGTCCCGCGAATCCTAGCTCGGCGGGAAGACGAAACGTACATAGCATGAAAGACGCGCGCGACCGATGGCCGACCCTGAGGAGAGCGCGCTACTCTAGACGCCCAAAGGTCGCTGCCGCCGCGTCTCGTCGACTTCAACTCACTACTCCCAGTGTCGAACATCTGGGTTAAGTGACGACCGGAGTTGGACGAGAACGTGACGACCGTCCTTGTCACCGGGGTGGGCGGGCACGTTGGTGGGCAGCTCGCGGCGCGGCTCAGTGCCGGTGGGATGAATGTTCGCGCGCTGGTCCGGTCGAACAGTCAATCCGACGCCGCCAAGGCCCATGGCTGGGCGCCGGTCTTCGGAGACCTCACCCAGCCGGTCACCCTGAAAGCCGCACTCGAGGACGTGGATCTGATCGTCCATTGCGCCGCGTACGGCGGACCCGACCTTTTCCGGTCCCAGCTCGTGAACGTCGACGGAACTCGAGCCATGACGGAGCAGGCCATTGAGGCGGGGGTCAAGCGTTTCGTGCACATCTCCACGGTTTCGGTGCACGGAGACCCCCTTCCCCGCCGGGTGGACGAAGAGACCGGGCTGGCTACCACCGACCCTCAACCGTACTGTGCGACGAAGGCCCTGGCCGAGTTGGCCGTGGGCGACGCACGGGCCCGCGGCCTGGAGACGGTGATCTTGCGTCCTGGAATGATCTGCCACTGGGTGAGGTCCCAGTGGGGGGACGAGATGGTCGATCGGTTGCGCGCCCGGGGTTGGCCGAACGACCTCCACCCCGACGACGTTCTTCCCTGGGTCCACACGTTGAACCTTGCCGAGATGACGTGGCTCGCTCTCACGCATCCCGAGGCCGCGAACGGGACCTTCCTGGCGATCGACCGGAACGTCGCGGTGAGCGAGTTCCTTGGTCCCATCGCGCGAACCCTTGGTCAACCCGTCAAGCCTCCCGATCGAGCTCCTATCTCTACGGTCTGCCAAGTAGGCAAGATCGCCTCGAGGCTGGGATACAAACCGATCCACACGTTCGAGGAAACGATGGAGCACCTGCTCGAGCTGGCCAAGGGCCCACGGGTGGATACGTAGCGGTTGGACGCGAGGCGGTCCGGGGAGCGTGCTCCGTCAGGGTGACATCTGGGGAGTCGTGACGGGACACTACTCGATTCTTCGAATCCCCCACATGGCGGCCGTAGGGCGATCAGGGACTCTTGAAGGACATGCCCCCCTTACTCAACCCCGTCGTTAGGAATCGGTTCGAACCGTCGACTTCAGAGCCGCCCGTCGCAGAACGGGCCCGTTGCTAGAGGACGCGCGCGTTCGATGACCGACCGCGAGGAGCGCGCGATAGCGAAGAGCAGTCTAGCGTGGTCAGTTGTCGCGCGCGCGGCTCGTCCGCGGGAGGCCGCGCGAAGGCGAAAGTCCCGGCGGGGTCCGTGTAGCACGAACAACCGGGACAACGGTCGAGCCGGGGGAGGCGACCCCCGAGCGGGTCCACGCACCTGCTGGCGGGCCCTTGCGCCGCAAGTTCCCGACCACCGTTGCGCTCGAATACTAAGTCCCTCAAGTCGCTCCCGCCCAGAGCGACCTACGGAGTGTAAGGTGTGGTCCCTCGAGTCGACTTCGGAGGCTGGGACACAACGAGCCGTCTGTCCTGTCCCGATGCCTGGGCAGACCGTGGCTGAGTCCCATGTTGAGACACCCATATCGCCTCGGCTCTAAGCCAATGGTCGAGCGCGCGTCCCTCAGGCCGGTCTTCCTTCTCCCACAGATTATAGGCTATGCGCCGGATTTCGTCGCCGCGTGCCATCGTCTGTTCCTCGGATCCCTCGCTGTCGCTTCCGCCGAGCGTTGAGGCGCAGAGATTACTTACGTGCTTCGACCGCGAAACGACGTTCTCGGGTCTAACAAGTATCGCTCGACGAGGAGACCGAGAGAAGTCAGCTTCCGTGCACTGAAAAGGGGAGGCCTAGGGGGAGGGCGATTTTCGGTCGGGTCCCTCCTGCCCACCCCGTGACGAAGCTCACGGACCCCAAATCGGGGGCGCGCGTTCGATGACCGACCGCGAGGAGCGCGCCCGTCGCTTCGAGAACAGCGCGGGGACGTGAGCTCCCGGGCAAGTTGGCCCAATCGTCGCGTTCGTCAAGGGTAAGTAAGCGTGTCAGCTGTCCAGCTCCCGGTAATCGATGTA